>MDSW01162014.1_pt1 | contig 16037 bp, 17 predicted proteins | sample 811171 | NCBI WGS metagenome assembly MDSW01 (sample SAMN05326641, study PRJNA326480) | marine metagenome | isolation source: seawater | place: Atlantic Ocean: North West | collected 2012
GTTCTTCTTGGTCAAATTTCGAACAAGATATCTTCCTATAAAACCCCCACCACCTAAAATTGTGCAAATTTGATTTTTCATGATATTTAGAAATTATATATGAAAATAATAAAGATAAAAGAGGACATAACTTCAGATGTAGCTGACTCATTTAAAAATAGTATTGCAATTGATACTGAGGCTACAGGTTTAAAAATACCAGAAAGAGACAAACTTAGTCTTATTCAAATTTGTGATGAAAAAGCCAATGTTTATATCATTCAACCAAACAAAAAAACCTACAATGCTCCAAATTTAGTATCAGTATTAGAAAATGATAAGATACTTAAAATTGGTCATTTTTTAAGATTTGACAAAAGTGGATTAGAGTATTTTTTAAAGTGTAAAATGAAAAATATTTTCGATACAAAAATAGCTTCAAAAATTGTTAGAACTTATACAGACACACACGGTTTAAAAAATTTAGTACAAGAGTTTTGCAATAAAAATATTGACAAGCGTCAAGGTAGCAGTGATTGGAATAAAGATATAAACGATTTGTCTGATAAACAATTAGAATATGCTGCAAACGATGTAATTTATTTGCATAAAATTAAATCTGAATTAGAAAAAATGCTGATTAGAGAAAAAAGAATGGAATTATACGAAAAATGTTTAGCTTTCTTAAGCACGAGAATAGAACTCGATCAAAACGGATTTAAATTTGATATTTTTGAGCACTAATGAATAAAAAAAATTATATTTCTTTGGCAACAAAAGCAGCTAATTTGCAAATAAATGAGCTTAAAAAAATTAAAAAAGTTTTTAATAAATCCTTTGTAAAAGCTGTAGATTATATTCTCAGTTGTAAAGGTAAAATTATTTTTGCAGGAGTAGGTAAATCTGGATTAATTGCAAAGAAAATCAGTGCAACTTTTTCAAGCGTAGGTATACCAAGTTTTTTTTGTGATCCAACGCAAGCGTCTCACGGAGATATGGGTCAAATTGAAAAGAAAGATCTATTAATTATCTTCTCAAACTCTGGAAATACTTTTGAGCTGACAAACATGCTGAAGTTTGCAAACAGATTTGGAATAAAAATAATTGGTGTTGCCTCAAAATTGGATAGTCTTTTACTAAAAGCGAGTGACATAAAACTTTTATTACCCAAAGTAAAAGAGTCTGATCCTACAGGTATGGTTCCAACATCTAGTACATCTATTTCTTTACTATTGGGAGATTGTCTCGCAACAACTATTATGTATAAGAAAAAATTTTCTAAGGAAAAATTTAAGCTATATCATAGCGGAGGTAAAATCGGTGATACACTTTTATTATCAAAAGATATAATGATTGTTGGAAAAAAGCTGCCAGTCATAGATTATAAAAAAAACTTAGACAAAGCTCTTAAAATTATCAATCAAAAAAAGTTAGGAATAGTAGTTGTTCTTAAAAATAAATTTATTGAAGGTTTGGTAACTGATGGAGACTTAAGAAGAGGAAGAAAATTCCTATCTAAAAAAAATAAGTTACAAGACTTTATGACAAAAAAACCTTTTGTTGTTAATGAGAATATGTCTGCTGAAAAAGCACTCAATATAATGAATGAAAAAAAAATAACAAGTTTATTAATTGTTTCTGACAATGATTATAAAAAAAAGAAAAAGATGAAACTTAAAGGAATAATCCACATTCATTTTCTTTTAAAGTCCGGTGTCAAATGATAGATAGAAAAAAAAAAATCAAAATAATTCAGTTGTTATTGTTGTTTTCAGGAATTTTAATTATCTATTTCACTTATTATAACAAAGAGCTTAGCGAAAAAGATAATATCATCTCAAAATCTGTCAAAGAAAAAGTAGAAAAACAAAATGAAGGCAAAGAGTCTAAAGAAAGCGATGTATTTTTCGATATAGAGTATTCAGGTTTAGATCTGAATGGAAATAGATATCTATTAAAATCAGAAGAAGCGCTAATAGACGAAACTAGATCTGAAATAGTTTATATGAATGTAGTTAACGCGACTTTTTATTTTAAAGATGACACAATTTTATATGTTTGGTCAGATACAGGAATATATAACACAAAAACTTTAGATATGAGATTTGAGAAAAATATAAAAGCTAAATATCTTGGTAGTGAGTTATTTGCTGAGAAAGCTGAGTATTCTAATTCAGAAAATTATCTAAGTATTTATGAAAACGTGAAAATAAATGATATAAAAGGAAACTTGATTGCAGATAAATTATTATTTGATATAAGCAGTCAAGAATTAGACATTACCTCTTTCAATAATGGTAAAATAAATGCTAATGTAAATTTAAATGAAAAAAGGTTTTAGAATTTTAAAATTTAAAAAAGATAAGCCCATCTTTGAAGTACAAAATGTAAGTAAATCTTTTGATGGAAGACCAGTTTTAAAGAAACTTTCTTTAAAAGTATATCCCGGGGAAATCGTTGGAGTCCTTGGACCAAATGGATGTGGTAAGACGACTTTATTTTCGATGTGTATCGGTGAACAAAATGTAGAAGGTGGAAAAATTTTATTAAACAATAAAGCTATTGATCAAATACCTATACATTTAAGAGCTGAAGAAGGTCTAGGATATCTTCCTCAACAAAGAAGTGTTTTTAACATGTCGGTTTATGACAATATTTTAGGTGTTGCTCAAATTTCAATTAAAGGAATTGAAAAACAAAAAGCAATTACTGAAAAGTTATTGGATGAATTCAACTTACAACATTTAAGATCTTTAAATGCAAACGTACTGTCAGGAGGGGAACTTAGAAGATTAATGATGGCTAGAGTAATGATAAACGATCCGAAAGTGGTCTTGCTTGATGAGCCTTATGCTGCGTTGGATCCATTAATAATCCAAGATATATCTAAATATATTTTAAGCATTCAAGCAAAAAAAACCTCAATAATTGTTAGCGATCATAATGTAAAAAACTTATTTGATATTGTAGATAGAGCTTACGTGTTGGGATCACAAGGCGTCATAGCTGAGGGTACACCTAGTGAATTATTAAAATCATCTAAAGCTGTAGAATCTTACTTTGGTTCAAATTTTTGATAAATAATGGGGACTAAAAGTTTTTCACTTAAACTTAACTATAAAATTAAACCTTTCAAAAAGAACATCAAAATTGACTCTGATAAATCTTTATCTATTAGAAGTTTTTTAATAGGAGCAATTAGTCAAAATATTTCTGAAGTAAATAACGTTTTAGAGTCAGAAGATGTATTTTCTACAATTAATTGTTTGAAAAAGCTTGGAGTAAAAATAAGAAAAGTAAAAAAAGGTTCATACTTAATCTTTGGTAAAGGATTAGGATCGCTTTATGCCAAAAAAAATTCACTTTTAAATTTTGGTAATTCAGGAACTTTAGCGAGGTTATTAGTTGGAATTTTGTCAACAACCCCTGAGATTGAGGTCAAAATTTCAGGAGATCATTCTTTAAACAAAAGAAGTATGAAGAAACTTATAAACTTAATGTCTGAATTTGGAGCTGAGTTTCTCCCAAAGAATAAATATAATTTTCCCTTAAAGATTATATCCACTGAAATGCCTGTTGGAATAAATTATACAGCAGATGTATCTGCACAACTCAAAAGTGCTGTAATTTTAGCTGGATTAAATTCTTATGGGACAACTGAAATAATTGAAAAAATGAAAAGCAGAAATCATACAGAAAATATCTTAAAAAAAAATTTTAAAGCAATTAAAATCAGAAAAGGTACTAAAAATTTAATAAAGATTTATGGAAAAAAAACTTTACAAGCTTTAAAGATGAATATACCTGGAGATCCTTCATCGGCTGCATTTTTTACCGCTCTTACTATTTTGAATAGAAATTCATCTTTAAAAATAAAGAATGTAGGATTAAATCCTACTAGAATAGGTTTTTACGAAATATTAAAAAAACATGGGGCAAAAATTTTTTTCAAAAACAAAAGAATAATGCATAATGAAGTCATTGGAGATATAATTATAAAAAGTGGTAAATTGAAAAAGCCGATCTTTTCCCCAAAAAATTTTTATGAAAAAACCACTGATGAATTTCCTATTTTGTTTTGTATAGCTGCTTTAACCAAGGGGACGTCGGTTTTCAAAGGTATAGGTGATTTAGCAAACAAAGAAAGTAATCGTATTACTGAAATGCAAAAAATACTTAAACAAATTAATGTAAAAAGTTCTGCCTCGAAAAGTGAAGTTAAGATTTACGGAAAAGATTTTATTAATAAAAAGGGAAGATTTATAAAAGTCCCAAATTTAAAAGACCACAGAATATGTATGTGCTCGGTTATTTTAGGTTTATTAATAGGTGTAAAAACTAAAATTAAAAATTTCGAAACAGTTTACACCTCCTCACCTTCATTTTTGAATCTGATAAAATCGCTAGGAGGAAAGTTTGAAATTGAAAGTTAGTAACATACAAATATCAGTTGATGGAGGTGGTGCAACTGGAACCTCAACGGGAGGCAAAATGATTTCGAAAAAATATAACCTTAAGTTTTTGTCATCTGGATTATTATATCGATATGCTAGTTATCTTCTTATAAAACATAAACCTAAAAATAAAATACAGTTCTTGAAAAAGAAATTTTCTAACCTAAACTATAAAAATTTAAGTAAACTAAATCTTCATAATTTACAAATAACTAAAGAAAGTGCAATTATTGCTAAAATAAGTAAAGTAAGAAATATTTTAAAGGATTTCCAAATAAAATTTGCAAAAAAAAATAAGAAGTGCTGTATAGAGGGACGAGACATATCTACAAAAATTCTGCCAAAATCTGATGTAAAATTTTATTTTAAATGCAATTTAGAGATAGCAGCTAAGAGAAGGTTTAAGGAACTTAAAAAGAAGCACACTAAAATAAATATTAAAGATGTAAAAAAAGCCTTAAGAATAAGAAATAATCACGACATTAATAGGAAAAACTCCCCTTTACGAAAACACATAGATGCGATAGAAATCGACACCGGAAAACTAAATAAACAAGCTATGCTAAAGAAAATGTCAAAACATATTGATAGAATGATAAAAACAAAATATGGCAACTGAACAAGAACTTAAAAAATCCAATCCCTTACACAAAGAATTTCAAACGCTCCTAGACGAAGATTTTAAAGATCGAAAAGTGAAAGAAGGAGAAATAATAGAAGCGACAGTAACAGAAATAACTAAAAATTTTATAGTAGTAGATGCAAAACTAAAGATGGAGTCAATGATTCCAATCGAAGAGTTTAAGAACGATGATGAATTATCCAAAATTAAAGTTGGATCAAAAGTTTCAGTTTTTTTGGAAAGAGTTGAAAATTTTAAAGGTGAAGTAGTAATTAGCAGAGATAAAGCTAGAAAAATGAAAGCATGGAATAAGATGCTAAAAGTTTTTGAAACTCAAGAGGAGCTAACTGGATATATTACAGGGAAGGTAAAAGGAGGTTTTTTAACATCAGTCGAAGGTCTTCCTTGTTTCATGCCTTCTTCTCAAATTGATGTTAGACCATTAAAAAAAGTAGATCATTTAATGAATACTCCAGTAAAAGTGATTGCAACAAGAATTGATAAGAATAGAGGAAATGTTTGTGTATCAAGAAGAGCTGTTCTTGAAAAAAGTAAAAATGCTGAAATTACAGAAGCTTTGAAAAATATTAAAGAAGGAGATGTAGTAGAGAGTGTTGTTCATGCAGTGGTCGAATGGGGTATTTTCCTAACATACAAAGGCCTTACACTGCTTTTACATGTAAGTGATTTGAGCCATGGCAGAGTTAAAAAACCATCTGATTTGGTAACGGTAGGACAAAAATTAAAAGTTAAAATTACCAAAATCGATACCAAAACTAATCGTGTATCTGCTTCGGTGAAAGCATTGACGGAGGATCCTTATGAAAATATCGAAAAAAAATATAAAGTTGGAGAAATATACGAAGGTACTGTAACTAAACTAATGGATTACGGTGCGTTTATTAGAATTGAGTCAGGAATAGAGGGCTTAGTTCATTCGTCTGAAATAGATTGGACCAACAGAAATGTTAAACCTAGTAAAGTACTGTCTGTTTCCCAAAAAATAAAATTTAAAATTGTTAGTATAGATAAAGATGCAAAAAGAATCTCACTGTCTTACAAAGCTACTTTGAATAACCCATGGGAGAAACTAAAAGAAAATGTGGGCAAAGAAGTAAAAATTAAGATTAATAATATTACCGAAAAAGCAATTTTTGGCGAACTGACAGACTCAGGCTTAACAGGTATGCTTCATTACAAAGAAATTTCTTTTGATGAAAATATAGATAATCTTAAAAAGTTTAAAAAAAATGAAGTGATAAATGTAAAAATTATTGAAATTAAAGATGATAAAATAAGATTTTCAAAAAGGGCTCTTGAAAAAGATCCTTTAGATTTTTTCAAAGATAATAATAAAAAAGTAGGTGATGTAATAACAACTAGAATACACGAAGTCTTGAAAACAGGAGTTAAGGTAGCAATAGATAAAGATAAAAAACTAATCGTGACAATCAAAAAAATTGATTTAGCAAAAGAAACAGCCGACGCAAGGCCTGAAATTTTTTCTCCAGGAAATGTTTTGGATGCGAAAATAACTGAATTAGATTTTAAAACAAGAAAGGTTAAATTAAGCGTAAAAGCTGCTCAAATTGAAGAAGAAAAAAGCTTAATGAAAAAATTCGGTGCTAATGCTGCTAAATCAGGAGCAACCTTAAAAGGAATTTTTGAAAAAGCAATTGGTGGAAAAAAAAGAAAAGAAAAAAAATAATTGTCAAAACCAGAGATAATTAAATTACTTAAGAAAAAACATAAAAATCTCACAAAATCTCAATTAGAGTCAATAGTTGATACTTTCTTCGAGAGTATTGAAGAATCTCTGAAAAGTAAGAAAAATGTAGAATTACGCGGATTTGGTACTTTTTACGTTAAAGAAATATCAGAGAAATTTTCAGCAAGAGATCCGAGAACAGGGAAGCTGATTTATGTTCCAAAAAAAAGTAAAGTAAGATTTAGAACAAGTAAAAAATTTAAGGAGTTTTTAAACCAGTGAAAAATAAAAAAATATTTGTTGCTTGTGATACCTTGAGACTAGATAAAGTGAGAAAAATTTTATCACTCACTAAAAATAAAAAATTAAGCATAGGCTATAAGTTTGGCTTAGAATTCTTTTACTCAAAAAATGGTAGAAAATTTATCTCAAAAATTAAAAATAAAGAAATTTTTCTCGATTTAAAATTAAATGATATTCCAAACACAAGTGCTTCAGCAATTTTTGCTTTAAGAGATCTTAAAAATATTTCTTATTTAACTGTTCATATAAGTGGTGGTTTAGAAATGTTAAAAGCAATAAGAAAGGCTTGTAAAAAAACTCATAAAAAATTAAAGATATTAGGTGTAACAATACTTACAAGTTTTTCTAATTCGACTATCAAAAAGATCGGCCACACAAAATCGATTAAAGAGCTTGTAAAAAAACAATCCTTAATTGCTAAATTAGCTAAGCTAGATGGAATCGTATGTTCAGGACATGAAGCGAAGATGCTAAAAAATATCTGTAGAAGAATGGAAATTTTTACTCCTGGAATTAGATTGAAAGGAGACAAAATTAACGACCAGAAACGAGTAATAACTCCAAAAGAAGCTTTTAAGAACGGTGCTACAGCTATTGTTATAGGTAGAAGTATTACAGAGGGAAATATTAAAAATAATATTCAAAAGCTAATCAAATCACTATAAAAGAGTTAAGAATGAAAATTAAAAAAGGTATACCTTTGATTGACCAACATGATAAAAATTTTATGTATGGTGGTAAGTTTGGTGGAAATTTTATTCCAGAAACACTTAAGAAACCCATTGATGATCTCACTAAAACCTTTAGCAAACTGAGAAGGGATAAAAAATTTTTAAAAGAGAGAGATTTATATTTTAAGAATTATATTGGAGCACCTACACCTTTCATAAAGTTAGAAAATCTAACCTCATATTTAAATGGTGCTCAAATTTATGCTAAAGTTGTATCTGAGGCTAATGGAGGAGCTCATAAAATTTATAATGCTACAGTTCATTGCTTAATTGCTAAAAAAGCAGGCAAAAAATATATTATTGGGGATACAGGAGCAGGTTATGCGGGAAAAATGCTTTCTATGGCTGCTAAAAAGTTTAACCTTAAATGTAAAATTTTTATGGGTGCCAAAGATATCAAAAGGCAAAGACCTAACGTGGAGGCTATGAAAAAAAATGGAGCTGAAATCATTCCAGTGAAAACTGGTAGTCAAACATTAGTTGATGCAGTTAGCGAATGCATGAGATACTGGGTTTCAAATTGTGATACTACTCACATGTGTGTAGGTTCGACAGTAGGGCCAAATATTTTTATAAAAATTTGTGCATGGAGTACAGCTCAGATTTCAAGAGAATTAATAATTCAAGTAAGAGAAGAATTTGGAAAAATTCCAAGCAAATTAAAATTACTTAATTGTGTTGGTGGTGGAAGTTCTGCAATGGGTTTTTGGAATGAATTTATGGATTTAAACACTGAATTTATCGGTATCGAAGCAGGTGGACCGAAAAATAGTAAATTACATGCTGCCCCTTTAACTAATGGGTCCAAAATAGGAATATTGCATGGTGCAGCTCAATATGTGGTTCAAAACAAAGAAGGGCAAATTAGCCCAACCGAATCTATCTCCGCTGGATTAGATTATCCTGGAATTTCACCTCTACATTGTTTTTTAAAAGAGACGAAGCGAGCAAAATACGTCTCTGCAACAGATGAGGAAGCGTTAAATGCTTATAAACTTGTATCAGAATTAGAGAATATTTCTCCTTCTTTAGAGCCCTCTCATGCTTTTGCTGAAGCCATTCGAATTGCACCTAATTTAAAATCAACAGATATTATAATTGTAAATAGTTGTGGAGACTCATTAAAAGATAAAGACATTATAAAGAAAAGATTAGGATCATATATTAGATGAGATCAAAGATTAGATTAGCATTCGAAAAATGTAAAAAAGAAAATAGAGCTGCACTTATTACTTATACTGTTGCTGGAGATAATACTAAATTAAATTCTCTTAGAATTTTAAATTCAATTTCGAAACATGCAGATATTTTAGAATTGGGTTTTCCTCATAATACTCCGATTGCAGATGGAGGACAAATTCAAGGTAGTTCTCATAGAGCTTTAAAAAATGGGATAAAATTAAGAGATGTTTTTCAAATTGTTAGAAGTTTTAAAAAAAAAAATCCTACAAAACCTCTAATTTTGATGGGATACTACAATTTAATTTATCAAAATGGAGAAGACACTTTTCTAAAAAGTTGCAAGTCCTCAGGTGTTGATGGACTAATTGTAGTTGATCTACCATGGCCAGAAAATAAGAATTTTTCCAAAAAATGCAAAAAAAAATCTATGAATTTTATTCAGTTAATATCTCCTACAACTTCAAAGGTTAGAATGAAAAAAATTATTAAAGACTCTCATGATATGATTTATTATATAAGTATGTTGTCTACGACAGGTGGAAGATTGAAAGTTTCACCTAAGAGAATTATTAATAACTATAAAAAGATAAAAAAACTAATTGTTAATAAAAATTTAGTTATAGGCTTTGGAATTACCAACAAAACTATATCATCATTAAAAATTGCTGATGGATTAGTTGTAGGGAGCCAATTATGTAAAACTATTACTGATTCTGTGAAAAAAAGACAAAATCCTGTCACAAAGTTGGATAAATTGGTATATAATCTTAAAAATAAGATCTTATGAACTGGATAACTAAATTTATAAAACCAAAAATTAAATCTTTGTTTGAAAAAAGGTCGGCAAAAGTTGATGAACACCTTTGGACGACTTGTGGTTGTAAGAATCTTATTTATAAAGAAGATCTTCAATCAAACTTAAAATGCTGTCCAAAATGTGGGGCACATCATAAGTTATCTTGTCGGGAAAGATTTGATATTTTTTTTGATAATAAAGAGTATGAAATTATTAAAACCCCACTCCCAAAAGACGACCCGTTAAAATTTAAAGATAATAAAAAATATGAAGATAGATTAAATTCAGCTCGAAAAATTACAAAACAGGATGATGCAGTAGCTATTGCTAAAGGAAAGGTAAAAGGTATTGACGTCATTGTTGGTGCTCAAGATTTTAGATTTATTGGCGGATCGTTCGGTGCAGCTTCTGGTGAGGCATTTATTGCTGGAGTTCAAAATTCAATTGAAAAAAGAATACCATTTATTTTCTTTAGCTGTAGTGGTGGACAAAGAATGATGGAGTCCTCTATAGCCTTGATGCAAATGTCTAGAACCGCACTTGCGGTTAATGAACTTAAGAAAAAAAATATTCCCTATATAGTGGTATTAACCGATCCAACAACAGGAGGTGTAACTGCCTCGTGGGCAATGTTAGGTGATATCTTAATTGCTGAACCTAAAGCTACTATTGGTTTCGCTGGTAGAAGAGTAATACAAGACACTGTGAGAGAAACTTTGCCTGAGGAATTTCAAACAGCAGAATATGTTAAAAATCATGGAGGAATTGATTTAGTGGTAGAGAGAAAATTTATAAACTCTACCATTGGAACTTTACTAAATGTATTGTTGAAAAAAGCTGAAGCTCAGGTTAAAAAAGAGACATCTAATGTCTCAATCAATCAAACTCTACAATCAGCTAGCTAATAAAAAATTATTTAAGAAAACAGTAAATTTTGACCTTAAAAGAATAAAGCTTGTTCTAAAAAAACTAGAAAATCCTGAAAAAAAACTTAAAAACGTAATAAATATTATTGGTAGTGATGGTAAATATTCATTGCTTACTTCATTAAAATTTTTCATAGAGGCTAATAACCAAACTGCAGCTGCATATATTTCTCCAAGTTTAGTAGATATAAGAGAAAGGTTTTGGATGGGGAAAAATTTTCTTAGTTATAAGGAAATAAAAAAAACACTAAAAATAATTGAAAGGCAAAAAATTAACTTAACGGTATTTGAGGTTTTAACTGTAATATTTGTACTAAACGCAGCTAAACAATATAATGATTATAATCTGATCGAAGCTGGTGCACTATTTGCTAAAGACTCAACAAATTTATTTGAATTCCCAAAAATACAGGCAATTGTAAATATAAATAAACAACATTTAAATTTTTTAAAAAAAAAAACTTTAAATGAGGTAATTTTTCAAAAAGTTGGTTTTTTAAGTAATTTCACAAATATTTATGTAGGAAAACAAAATTCTTACGTCTTAAAGAGAATAAAATATGAATTGAGAAAAAATTCTAGTTTAAAAAATTTTCCAAACTCATGGAAGTTAGTCAAGATTAGAAATAAGTATTTTTATAAAAGTAAAAACATAAAAATAGAGTTAAAATCAAAATATATTTTTTCACAAGGATTATTAGAAAATTTATGCATGGCAATTAAAATCGCTTTAGACTTAAAAATAGATAAAAAGGTAATAATAAAAACTATACCTAAAATCAATTTTAAAGCGAGGATTCAATATTTGAAGAAAGGAAAATTATTTAAAAAAATTTCAAAAAACGAAAAAATTTTAATTGATGGATGTCATTCAGAAAAAAGTGCAAAAAATTTGGCAAATTATCTTAAAACTTTAAAACTTCCTATATATGGAATTTGGGGCATGACTAAAAATAAAGATCCAGAATTATTCATAAAACAGTTTAAAGGAGTGTTTAAGAAAATTATTACAGTACCGATCGAAAATGAAAGCGCTGCATTATCAAAAAATATTTTGTATAAAATTGCAAAAAAAAATAATTATAAAGTTGAGAATTCCTCAAATTTTGAAGATGCTATAAAAAAAATAACCTCTAATGAAAAAAAAATAATTTGTGTTTTTGGATCTCTTTATCTTTGTGGGAATATTTTAAATAAAAATTAAATATTTTCTTTTATCCAAGAGACAATATTTGATTTGGTTGTAGCTCCGACTTTTGTCGATTTTAATTCTCCACCCTTAAATAATAACATTGTTGGTATTCCTTTGATTCCGTATTTAGTAGGTGTGTTTGGTTCTTGATCAATGTTATGTTTTGCGATTATAATCTGATCTTTCATTTCATCTGAAATTTCTTCTAAAACTGGTCCGATTTGTTTACAAGGTCCACACCACTCTGCCCAAAAATCCACTATTGTTGGTTTGGGTGATTTGATAACGTCGTTTTCAAAACTTTCATCTGTTATTGATTTTGTGGCCATATAACTTAATTAAATATTTTTGATTTAATGTCAACTATGCAGAAGAGTATTTTTTCTCTAATTCTTCAACGTACGCGTTAATTTCATCTAGGATCTTCAACTTATCAAGCTGACTTTCTTTTTCAAATTTTACTCTAAGAGTATCTATTTCTGAATAGGTTCTTGGGATCGTGTTCCATTTTTCATTATTGGTGCTTAAAAGTTTCTTAGCAAAATCTTTATGAATTAAATTATAATCCGACTTACTTAAAGCCTCAGGCTTTTCCATATAAAGAATTTTTTTTCCAAAATATTGTAATCGTTCGTCTTTAAATTTTGATATAATATTTAATTTTTTGTTCCAATCAACCTTATGAAATTCAGGCATAAGTTTATTGTCCTCTGGTAAAGTAAATTTTTTATAAATGCTCTCTTCATTAAATAAATCCTCTTGTGACTGGGTTTGAGTTTTCTCCTCTACCTCGGATTGTTTTATAATAGAAATCTTTTCACCAAACTCTTTGTTATTTTTTATCATCTTCGCTCTAGACTCTAATTTTGAAACTCCAATCATTTTATACTCATCAAATTTTTCTCCATAAGATGGGTTCATGATTACTGGGTGTTTATTATGTCTTAAAGTTCTAATAAATTTAGGTTGTTTTTTCATTGCTACCGACAAATCTTGCAAAGACATATCTAAATAAATTGAAGGATCATGTCTTAAATCAAAGCATAAAGGCCATTGATATTCAGGATGTTGGCAAACAAAAGTTTGAACGTACGGTCTGCTCTTGCCGTAAAAATATTCATTAGTGCAAAAAAATAATTCTTTTTTGATTAGTTCCAAAGATTGATTTTTATCTAAGGTAAGCATACTTGCCTTCCAAACGTTGGGGGCTTTTTTCAATATTAATTTCGCTATTCCTATGGTTGCTAGAACATCCCCAATTGCACTATGTGCATTTCCGTGTTCAATGCCATTCAATGGAGCCATCTGATCTAATTTATATACATCGTTGCCTTTTTCATTTATGGAATTTTTAAGTGTATTTGGGTAATAAAGATTTGCAGCACGAGCTAAACTAAGTACATCTCCCCTTTTATTTCCATTAGTGCTCGTAATATATGGATATTCCAAAGTTTGAAAAAGTGTACATCTTAAAAACTCTTCGTCAAACTCAATACTGTTGAACCCAATATAAGTTGCTTTTCCCCATCTCCTCAAAGTATCAACAAATTGCCTTATCATTTGATAGTGAGAGAGGTTTGATTTTTTTAACATTGTGGGAGATGTTTTATTTACAATTAATGCCATCGCCTCGGGAATAATTCCTGGGCTTAATCTGCATCTGACATCAAAACGATCTAGCTCTTCAAGGTTGTCATTAGTTAAAACCGCTCCAATTTGAATTATTTGCCCCCAATATTTATTAGATGAACTAGTCTCAAAATCGTAGAAGACAAAATTTGACATTATTTAAATTACTTAAGAATCTTTATCTTTTCAGGATTTTCTACTAAAGACTCCTCAACTTTGTTGGGCTCTTTAATGTTTCCAAGAGTATTCATTATAGATCTTGCATCCCTACCGAAACTATCAGTAGCAGCGATTGCTTGCTCTAATTTTTTTCTTAATTCCTTAATTCCATTAAAATGTTTTTCGAATCTAGAGCTGATATTTCTCAAATCATTATAAATTTGAGTAGCATGTTGTTGAACTTTTAATGTTTGAAATCCCAACTGATAAGATTGTAATAAAGCCGACAAGGTGTTGGGACCAGAAATTGTAACTTTGTACTTCGTTCTTAATTCTTGTAAAAGTAATTCTTTTGTTTTTGGGTCTCTATAACTTGAAAGTTCTGCAAACAATCCTTCGGTTGGAACATAAATAATTGCAAAGTCTGTGCTTTTAGGTGGTACAATATATTTAGAATTAACAGATTTTGCCTTTAATCTAAAAGCAGAAGCCAAATCTTTTCTAGCTTCTGCTTGACCATCTTTATCATTAGAATTATATGCGTCATCAATAGCTTTATATTTTTCAACTGGCCAATGACTATCAATAGGTAATAAAACATCTTGAAGTTTAATTGCAAACTCAACAGTTTCGGATGTATCATCTTTCATTTTTACATTTTCAATAAATTGTGAAGCTGGCAGTAAATCTTTCAATAAAGCTCCTAAGCCAAACTCAGCTAGTGTGCCATATGATTTTACTCCACTTAAAATTCTACTAAAATTGTCCTGACTTTTATTTAGTTCACTAACTTGTTGATTAAAAACTGAGACTTTTTCATCAACCTTAGTAAGAGCTCCGGTCATATCTTTTGCAATTTCTTTGCTCATAGAGCCAAATGATTGACTGAAAGAATTTTTTAACGAATTTACCTGATCTTTAAAAATCTGTTCATTATTGTTTTGGTCGGGTTGTTTTCTCTTATATATATAGATTAAACCAAATAAATTGATTACTAATAAAATTAAAATTGCTAAAGTTAATATCGAATCCATAATATATTATATATCATTTAACTAATTAATGCTTTTTTATTTGCTAACGAGCCACATGAAGCATTAATATCTCTTCCTCTACTTCTTCTAAACAAAGAAAGAAAACCTGCTTCTTGAATTTTTTTGGAAAACTTATCGATACTTTCCTGGGAAGCAGCTTTAAAGTCTTTATTAGATAGTGGATTAAATTCAATTAAGTTTAATTTTGAAGGTATTTTTTTCATTATTTTTATTAATTTTTTGGCATGCTCCTCTGTAAGGTTTTCCTCTAAACAAATCCACTCTATAAAAATTGGTAACTTAGTTGTCTCATAGTATTTTTTTAATTGAGGTATCAATGATTCAATTGGATACTTTTCGTTAATAGGCATCATCTTTGATCTTTGCTTTGGAATAGAGCTATGCAAACTCCAAGCAAGATAAACATCTAACTCTTTTGCGGCCCATTCAATCGCACTTAGATTATCTTTTTTAATGCCTACACCCACTGTACTCACAGTAATTCTTGTTCGGCCATACTCTAAACCATCCTTATTTTTTGAATTATCTATTGCAATTTTAACATTGTCCAAATTTAAAAAAGGAGAACCTTCACCCATTAATACTTGATTAGTAATTTTTTTTTGTGTTGACCAATCATTAATAAAATCTTTACATAAAATTATTTGAGAAATAATCTCACTTGGTGATAAGTTTCTTACTAACTTTTTTGAAATCTGAGCAGTTGCACAAAACTCACAAGATAAATAACACCCAACTGAAACTGATAAACATATTGTGTACTTACTCATACTCTTATCAGGGATAAGTACTGTCTCTATATTTCTTTTGTCCTTTAATTCTAAAAGAAATTTAATTGTACCATCTTTCGATTTTTGGATATCTATGATTTTTGGTTTCTCAAGAGTTATTAGTTCTTTTATCTTTTTTTTTAGTTCCGCTCCAAAAGTTGTTAATTCATCAAAACTTTTAATATTTTTTTTGTAAACTGCATTGAAAAGTTGTTGGGATCTCATTTTTGCTTTTTTTGAGTCAACTGCAGCATTGTTAATTAAAAATGCTTTAAGTTGTTCAAAGCTTAAATCATAGAAATTTTGTTTTTCCATCTATGAGATTATTAAATGCTTGAGAGGGGTTTTTAAACCCCCTCTCTACAAAGATTACAGTTTATTTTTATCAGTTTTAAGGTGCTTAAGTACTGTGCCGGCGTTTTTGCCTTCCTTAATCAAATAACCACTGGTTCCGTTAGCATTTGCTTCAGGCGCTTTAACTGATTTATTTATTTGCTGAACAAGTTTAGCCTCTGACTTTTTTCGGCTGAA
>MDSW01197693.1_pt1 | contig 16037 bp, 18 predicted proteins | sample 811171 | NCBI WGS metagenome assembly MDSW01 (sample SAMN05326641, study PRJNA326480) | marine metagenome | isolation source: seawater | place: Atlantic Ocean: North West | collected 2012
CAAATACCCAAAGATACACCATATTAGAAGCGAAATGAATCAAATCTCCATGAAGAAACATCGAAGTTATAAAGGTTAATAAATCAGAAATTGGAGTTTGAATCGGATAGGAAACTATACCTGTATCCAATATTTGCAAGCTATTTCCTGATATTATTTCAGTTGGTAATAATCCATATTGATAAAACAAAACATATTTACCAATAGTGCCGATTAGTAATTCATATAAGAAAACAACTGAGCAAAGTGAAATAAATGTTATGGTAACATAGGGAGTTCTTCTAACTAATAAATCTGGGTCTGATAATGGTAACAATTTTTCATCTCAATGATTTAAATTAACCTAATGCCTTACAACTTGAGTGTAAATGCAGGATCGGTATTCCCAAGTACTGATATATCTACTTCAGAAAAACTCTGATTAATCCTATTCACATCGTTTAATGTATTCTTGACTCTATCTTCGGCAATTATAATACCAGTTAATTTTGAAAAACTAGCAAGGTCTTCAATTGTTAATTCAACATAATTAGAATTTTGCATTATACTTCTTTCTTTGTTTTTTGATATCATCATAAGCGGCATTGATTTCCTTCATTTTGTTTTCTGAAAGCTTTCGTAAATCTGGCCCCATATTGAGCGTTTTATCAGGATGAAACTGTAGTACTAGTTTTTTATAAGCAGACTCAATCTCTGAATCATTAGAAAAAGGAGAAACATTCAATACCTTGTATGGGTCGTCTTTAGTAAATCCAAATCCTGTACCCGATCTGGAATAGTTGTTACTATAACCGGATCTTCCGATTCTTCCAAATAAGAACTGAAAGATTTTTCCAAGAACCCAGTACATAATTATAAATCTAAACATTGTTAAAACTATCTCCATTACCTATACCAACTTTTCAAACGCTTTTAATAAATTCTACTACCTCTTTTGTAAAAGCGTCAAAATTATCATGAACAATAATATGTCCTGCATTTGCTACTAATTTTATAACAATATTGGGTAGTAATTCTTTAAAAATCTTTTGCTGATCTTCTCCAACTATACTACTTTGATCCCCAATCATTAACATTAGAGGGGCCTGTAGAATTTTTACATAATCCCATAGAGCTAAAGGAATGAAGTCTTTTTGTATATTAGGATCTCGCTTGTATATATATTTTCCTTGATCATTAATCTTTGTAAGATATTTAGCTTGATGTTGAAATACACTATATGGAGATAAAGTGTTATTTCCTTTCAGAACGTTTGCACATTCTTCTAAGTTTGTAAATTCTGGATCACCAGAAGCTATACGATCTGCAAAACCTTGTGCAATAGTAGCTGGTCGAACAGCACCAACATCTTCCATAATTATCGAATGTACTAAAGAGGGGTTTTTTGAAGCAAATACTAATCCTACCCTACCTCCAAGAGAGCCTCCAATAACTATTATATTTTTTAACCCCATATTATTGGCTATCTGTTCTACGTCATATGCGTAATGTTCAGTTGTATATTCACCTTCATTGGCCCAGTCACTATCACCATGACCTCTCATATCTATTGCTATAACATAATAATTATCACTAATACTTGATGCAAAATTATCCCAAGTTCTGGCCTGGCTGCTGACATGATGCAATAAAATTACAGGTTGATTATTACTATCTCCCCATTCAACTATGTGAATATTGAGATTGTCTGAATTTATGTACCGCTCACGTGGTAAATTTATTTCCATATTAATTCCTCTGTTATCCCTATTTATATAATAAATTGAAGGTATAATTTTATCCTATTGAAGGTAAAGAAAAAATAACAAAACTGACAAATTATCTCTGTTTAATTAAACCAATAAGTAAACTTTACCAAAACTGTATCTTTTAACTTGATCATTATTTTTCTGCGTGATAACCTCTCAGAAATTACATTTTGTTTGCTGATTCTACCATGCAAATGAAAGACTTTTCTAGCAAGTTTTATGGTTTGTAGCTGGCTAGATTTTGGTATTGGTGTGTGACAAAACACATGAATACCTAAATTTGGAAAGGAGATTGTAATGAGGTCTTGTGTAACTCAAGTTTCAATTATTAGTGATGGCACTTACAAAGAAGATGGTGGTGTCATATTTGGACAACTCCCAAAAGCCAGATGGGATCAAATGACCGCAGTTGATCGAAAGAATAGAATAAGTTTGGGATTAAACTGTGTTCTTATACAAAATGGAAAAGAATGTATTCTCATTGACACAGGAATAGGAACTAAAGAACCAGAACCTGTTAAAAGCAGCTATGGTCTTGGAGCCAGTCGTTTGAATAGAGAATTAAAATCTCGAGGTATTAATCCTAAAGATGTATCAACTGTTATATTAACAAGTTTACACTTTGACCACTCCGGTGGAAGCACACGAATTGATAGATCAGGAGAAGCTGTTCCTACCTTCCCTTATGCGAAATATTATGTTCAAAGAAATGCTTGGGAAGAAGCAATCTCTCCCAATGAGCGAACTAAACATTATTACCATCAAGACGATTTCTTACCTTTAGAAGAAAGAAACCAACTTGAGTTTTTAGATGGTGATCAAAATGTAGTTCCTGGAATATCGGTTAAGTTGACTGGGGGACACAGTAGTGGTCACCAAGTTGTTTTAATCAATTACGGTGGTGAAAAAATTGCCTACCTTGGTGATCTAATTCCAACTCATATGCATCTTGACCAAGGCTTAATTTCTTCAGTAGACAGATTTCCTGAAGAAACTTTACTTGGAAAAGAATCACTAATAACTAAGGCCGAAGACGAGGGCTGGTTAATTGTTTTTTCTCACGGAGTTGATCCAAAATCTGGATACATTGAAACTAGAAAAGGCTCTACCTTATTTAGACCTATTGATTTTGGAATAAATAACTAAATTGTTCCAATAAGATAATCTTCTTTTGCTATATCAATATTGATGCTTGTAATAGTGTTTTGAAGCAATTCTTCAGATTTACTATAAACTCTGGAATAGGTATCTGATAAACCTGTCCAATATAATTCAGAATTAAAACTTTTTGTGTTTTCCCATAAAACTTTCAGAGGTGTTCCTACCATTTGATTAAGGTATTGTTGTTGATAATAACTTGAAACCTCTTCCAGCAGCTTAGATCTCTCTTTAATTATGGAGTTATCAACAAAATTATCTGAATAATATGCCGATGTTCCAGGTCTTTTAGAATAAGGGAAAATATGTATTTTTGAAAACATAGCATCATTACAAGTTTTAATAGTATTGTTGAACATGTCTTCACTTTCATCAGGAAATCCCACAATTACATCAGTAGTTATTGAGGCACTTGGAATTGTATCTCTTACAAATTGCAAAGAGTTTAAAAATTCTTCTGAAGTGTAACGTCTTCTCATTTTTTTTAGTATATAATCATCCCCACTTTGTAAAGGAATATGAAAATGTGGACACAATCGCTCATTTTCCCACAAGCTTAGCAAATCTATAGAAAACTCCTGTGGCTGAACTGAAGACAATCGAATTCTTTCTATTGAAGTTTCTTCTAAAATTGACTGAATTAATATTGTAAGATTAGTATTTGCAAACTCAAACCCATAAGTCCCCAATTGTGTTCCAGTTAAAACCACTTCTTTATAACCTTCTAGGTATAATTGATTTATTTTATTTATTAGATCTATTAACTTAACACTTCTCTCTCGCCCACGAACCTTCGGAACAATACAGTAAGCACAAATCTGATCACATCCTTCTTGAATTTTAACCATAGCTCTAGTTCGTTTTATTTGATTACTGAGGGATAATGAAGAAGTATTTATTTCAATATTGTTTGTACCTAATACATTAATAACTTTGTTTACCAATTCGGCTTTTGAAGAATTTCCTATAACTAAATCTATTTCTGGCATCTTATTTAATTTCTCATGAGCCCATTCAGCATAACAACCAGTAGCTACAATTAAACAATTAGGGTTATTACTTTTTGCTTTCCTTAAAGCATTACGAGCTTTTCTATCTGCTATATGGGTAACTGTACACGTGTTAATAATACATGCATCCGCATCACTAATATTCTCAGTTAACAGAAATCCTTTTTGCAAAAAAACATTAGAAATACTTTGAGTATCTGCTTGATTTAACTTACATCCATGTGTTTCTATAAATATCTTCAATGAAATGCCTATACTACCTAGATAGTGTGTCTATTAAACTTACCAAAGATCTAACTGCAAAACCCGTGTGTCCAGCAACTTTATAGTCCTTGGTAGAGTTTACTCTAGCCATACCAGCAATATCCAAATGTATCCAAGGAGTATCTCCCACAAATTCTTGAATAAATTTTCCTGCAGTAATGCTTCCTGCTGGTTGGCCACCCGTATTTTTCATATCAGCATATATACTATCTAATTGAGATCTATAATTATCAAATATTGGAAGTTGCCAATACTGTTCACCTGTAACTTCAGAGGTAGCTATTAAATTATCTATAAGTTCTTGGTTGTTTCCCATAACCGCTGCGGAATCATTACCTAAAGCAACTATAGCTGCCCCAGTCAGTGTTGCTACATCTATAATTGATGTAGACCCTTGCCGTTTCGAATATTCAATAGCATCTCCTAAAACTAAACGTCCCTCTGCATCTGTATTGTCCACTTCAACATGTGTACCATTCATCATGGTAATAATGTCACCAGGCCTCATAGCAGCACCCCCAGGCATATTTTCTGCTGAAGCTACCACACCAAGTACATTTATTGGTAGATTCAATTTTTTTATTGCAATCATTGCTCCAATTACTGCTGCTGCTCCTGCCATATCCCCCTTCATTGTTCCCATATTTAATGGTGGTTTTAAAGAGATACCACCCGTATCAAAAGTTATTCCTTTACCACAAAGTGCGATTTTTTGTGTCGAATTGGGATTTCCTAGATGTTCCATTACAATCAATCTTGGCTCTTCATGGCTACCTGCAGAAACACCTAGTATGCCACCCATACTCAATTTTTGTATTTCGGATTTATCGAGGATAGTGCAATTTAATCCAATCAAATTTGAAAATGCCTTTGTTCTGTCTGCAAGTTCTCTTGGAGGAAGAATATTGCCTGGTTCATTTCCTAAATCTCTAGCTATAATAGTAGACTCTGACAATACTACACCCTCATTAATACCATCATTAATAGTTTGTATTTTTTGATCATCATTTTCTATTATTTCTAAACTTTCTATTGTTTCGCTTGTTGAGGTATTTTTATATTTAGAAAACTGGTAAGTACCTAAAAGAGCACCTTCAGTGATCGCTAAAGCACATAATTTAGGATCTAATCCCCCAATACCTGCGCCATGACAAATTGTAGCAACATTTTTGACTTTAATTTTTCGTAATTGCCTCATGGTAATTGCCATAATTTGACGAATAGAATTATAGTTAAATTTTTCCTGTTTTCCTAATCCACAAATAATTACTCTTTCAAATTCGAATTCCCCGAAAGTATGAATAATAGTAATTTCATTTTTCTTTCCTGTTATTTCTCCAGAGCTTATCAATCTTTGGATTTTTCCACCTATAAGGGTATCTATTGAACCAGTAGCCCCACCTGGCACTTCTACACCTTCAAATACATTTATTATTAACGCTTCAGTATTTACCAGACCAACTTCTGATTTTAAACACGAAATTTCCATCATGTCCTCCTTGATTCGTTATACTAACTTATAGCAAAAAGAAGTCGTATTATTATTCTTTCAATAAATTGAATCAATAATAATGCAATAATTGGACTAATATCTAATGTACCCCCAATTGGTGCAGCAATCCTTCTAATCGGCTTTAATATAGGTTCTGTAACTATATATATAATTAAGGCCAAAGTACTATTTTGAATTGAGTGAGAAAGCCATGACAAAATAACTCGAGCGAAAATAGCCATATAGAGTACTACGCTTAATAGATTTACTAATTCAGCTAATGCTCTCAAGACTCACCTCTCAATGATATAGATTTTTTGTAAGCACTGTATACAGCTTCCATCAAAGCAGTTCTAAATTGTTGTTTTTCTAGCGTCATTAATGCTTCAGCTGTAGTACCTCCTGGAGAGGTAACCATTGTCTTTAATTCTACTGCAGAAATATTTTGATCTGCCATCAACTTTGAAGTGCCAAAAACAGTTTGTAAAGAAAGTTTTTCAGCCATATCTCTAGTCATACCTAATGCAACAGCAGCATCAATTAAACTTTCGATAAATAAAGCTACATATGCTGGTCCACTTCCACTTAGTGCAGTACCAATATCAATTAGTTTTTCATCTAGTACTTCGATCTCTAGACCTAAAGAGGAAAGAATCTTTTTAGCGAAGATTTTATCCTCTACGCTGACTTCATTTGAGGAAAGCCATACACTAGAACCTTCACCAATTTGGGCTGGTGTATTAGGCATAACACGTATGACTTTATTATGCCCAAACTGATCTATTAATTTATCAATAGATATACCGGCTAGTATAGAAATTAAAAGTTGGTCTGCTCTTAATGACCCTTGTAATTCTTTAGCTACATTAAGTAAATTTTGTGGCTTTACACACAAAATTATTACATCTGATTTTTCAACTAATTCAATGTTATTACTAGTAACGTTAATTTTATAGTTGTCTTTCAAAAATTTCCTACGAGATTCTACTAACTCAGAAATAAGAAAATCTGAAGCTGGAATAATTTTTTGATTTAGTACTCCTCGAATTATAGCTTCCGCCATAATTCCACCACCTATAAATCCTATTGCCATTAAATTCACATCCTTGTTATTTCTAGATCATGAAGATTGTATATTATAGTACTTCTAGGTATGATAAAGCAAAAATTTAATATCATAAGGATTATTATGTTGAAGAAATTTTTTATATTTTTAATTATTAGTGTTGGTTTAATAAGTGTAGCTTGCAACAACAGTGTCGGTTTTGGAACAGGAGAATCTGATTTAGAATCTATTTCTGTACCATTACCTGCCTCAGAATCTACGTTACAAAATAGTCCCGTAAGAGATGTAAGTTTATTAAATAACCAACAAGTTGCTACAGGAATTAGTGTGATAGGAAAAGGTATGGCTGATGCAAATCCAGATATTGCCATAATAAATTTCAGCGTAGTTTCGATCAAAGATTCTGCTTCAGAATCAAGAAATACCGCTGCAAAAGCATTGCAAAATATACTTGATGAATTAATAGCTAAAGATATATCCAAAGAAAATATAACGACCAATTACTTTAGAATTGGACCCGAAAAAGAATGGAATGATAAAAAAAGAAAAATGGAACTAATAGGGTTTAAAACTACCAATTCAGTTAATGTAAAAATATATGAGTTAGATAATATTGGCGAAATAATTGATGTGATTATCATGAATAGTGACGAATTAATTGATTTTGAATCAATTACATTTGACCTAGAAGATAAAACTACCATTATAAAATCTGCAAGAGAAATTGCTGTAAAAAATGCTATGGAAAAAGCTCAAGAAATAGCTAGCACCGCTAATATTAAATTAGGTAATCCAAAATATATAAATGAAATTTCTTCGCCAAGCGCATTTGAATCAGTATCAGATATGCCAATGATGGCTATGGCCCGGGCTGAGTCTTTTATAGAAACTCCAATTATGTCTGGAGATATCTCTGTATCAGTGCAAGTTCAAATGCATTTTGATATCAATGATAATTAAGAATAATTTCTTGAAAGTATTTGAATAAGAAAATATGTATAATATTTGATAATGGATAATTAACATTTCAAATGAGGATAAATATGGTACTAAGTGACGTGACAATTAAAGAACAAATCGAAAAAGGAAATATCGTTATTGATCCCTTAGATCCAAATGATATACAACCTGCTTCGGTAGATGTCCACTTAGATAATAAAGTACTCGTTTTTCGAAATTCAAGACGACCTTATATTGACGTCAGAGAAGACTTAGAAGGATTAATGGATTTAGAAACTATTGATGACAAAACACCTTTTATATTACATCCTGGAGAATTTATTCTTGGAAGCACCTTAGAAAATATCGAAATACCTGCAGATTTAGTTGCTAGATTAGAAGGTAAAAGTTCTTTAGGGAGAATTGGATTATTGATTCATTCAACAGCAGGTTATGTAGACCCAGGATGGAAAGGTAATTTAACTTTGGAATTGAGTAACGTATCTAATTTACCTATAACCTTATACTACAAAATGAAAATTGGGCAATTGTCATTTTTGCAATTAACAACACCAGCAACAAGACTATATGGCTCTTCTGAATTGGGAAGTAAATACCAAGGACAAACTCTTCCTACTGCAAGTAAATTACATAAAGATTTCCCATCAAAATAAATTATGGATTTTTTAAATTTAGCTTTAGATCAAGCCAAACTCGCAATTGGGTTATGTTACCCTAACCCAGCAGTAGGGGCTGTTATTGTTAAAAATAATGAAGTAATTGGGTCTGGATTTACCCAAAAGCCTGGTCAACAACATGCCGAAATCATGGCATTAGAAAATACAAACGAACCATGCAACAATGCAACCCTATACGTCACATTAGAACCTTGCTCACATATTGGGAAAACACCCCCCTGTGTAGACAAGATTATTTCATCAGGAATCTCTAAGGTAGTATATGGAATCAAGGATCCAAATCCTAAAGTTTCTGGTAACGGAATTAAAAAACTGGAAGATGCCAATATTACAGTTGAAAAATCAACAAACGCGGGTTTAATAAAAACATTTTATGAAGCCTATATACACAGCCACAAGCGACAAAAACCTTTTATATCTGCAAAATTTGCTGCAAGTTTAGATGGCAAAATTGCTACTTCTTCAGGTGAATCAAAATGGATAACAAATGAACTTTCAAGAAATAAAGCACATGCGCTTCGAGCTGCGAGTGATGTAATCATCGTTGGAATAAATACTATAATCAAAGATAACCCACTATTAACTGCTCGAAAAGAAGATGGAAATGAGTATGAACACCAACCTTTAAGGGTGATTCTGGATAGTAACTGCAATATACCTATTGGCTCTAATGTAATGAATAATCCCACAAATACCCTTATTGCATATAACCAAATTTCTGAGGATAAAAACAAACTTTTTGAACAAAAAGGTATAAATTCGATCAAGTTACCCAAAGAGAATAAAGTAGATATAAACGAACTCATTAGTTTTCTTTATAGTAAATCTAAATATCAAATATTAGTTGAGGGTGGTAGTGAAACATTAGGCTCTTTTTTTAATCTCCATTTGGTAAACAAAGTATACGCTTTTATAGCACCAATACTAATTGGTGGACAAAATACACCTTCAGCAATAGGAGGTTTTGGTGCAAACACTATGTCTGATATAATTAATCTTGAAAATACTAATTTAGAAAATTATGATTCAAATTTATTACTGACGGGATATCCGAGAAGGTAAAATTCATGTTCACAGGAATTATAGAAGAAGTAGGCAAAGTTTTAACTATATCTAAGGACACATTATCTTTTGGCGCATCGAAAACAATTATAGATGCGACTCTTGGTAGTAGTATATGTGTAAACGGTGTCTGTTTGACTTTAATTTCTATAGATGAAAATTCCGGTACCGTAAATATTGGACCTGAAACAAAAAAAATGTCTAATATAGGTGAATTACAATTAAATGATCTAGTAAATCTCGAACGACCGCTTTCGCCTCAAGATAGATTTGGTGGACATATTGTCCAAGGTCATATCGAAGGAATGTGTATAATTGTAAATATTGAAAATAACGATATCGCATATGAAATTGATCTAAAATTATTGAATCCACTCAATCGTTATATCGTTAAAAAATGTTTTGTAACCTTAGACGGTATAAGTCTTACAGTAAATGAAATTACTGAGGATACATTTAAGGTTTCGATAATACCTCATACTTGGAAGAACACAAATCTACAGAACAAAAAAGTAGGAGATCTAATCAATATAGAAACGGACATACTTGCTCGTTATATAGAAAGATTTTTGGAAAAATAAAAACTAGCAAAGTAATATTAACTGGTCTATAATAATCAAACTATAATTATCCATGTGTAGGAGTTATGTATGCCTCTTAGTGATGTAGAAGATGTTATTAAAGATATTCAAGATGGGAAAATGGTCATTATTGTAGATGATGAAGATCGTGAAAACGAAGGTGATTTATCTATAGCAGCTGAATTTATTACTCCCGAAATTATTACCTTTATGGCAACTTATGGAAAAGGTCTAATCTGTATGCCAATAATAGGGCAAAGACTTGAACATTTAGACATCCCATTAATGGTTCCAGAAAATACTGCACGATTAGGTACTGCTTTTACTGTTTCAATTGATACTAAGACTGACGGTGCAACTACAGGTATTTCTGCTTATGACCGTTCTGCAACCGTAAAAGCTGTTCTAAATCCTATGACAAGACCAGAGGATCTACAAAAACCAGGTCATATATTTCCTCTTAGATATGCAGAGGGTGGAGTTCTAGTTCGTGCAGGACAAACAGAAGGATCAGTTGATTTGGCAAAATTAGCTGGATTATATCCTGCATCAGTAATATGTGAAGTTATGAATGATGATGGAACAATGGCACGGTTGCCAGAACTTGAAAAATTATCAGAAGAACACGGCATAAAAATTGTCAGTATAGAGCAAATAATTCAATATAGACACCAAAAAGACAAAATGATTGTGAAAGTTGCTGAAACTAAACTTCCAACAAAATACGGTGAATTTATGTCTGTTGCATTCCGCAGCCTTACAGATTCTGACGAACACGTTGCCTTAGTTAAGGGTAACTTAGGCAATGGAGATATAATTCCACTAGTCAGAGTACATAGTCAATGTTTAACAGGAGACACTTTCCATAGTTTAAGATGTGATTGTGGCGAGCAAATGGAAAAATCCCTGGAATTAATTTCAAACTCTGAATGTGGGGTATTTTTATATATGCGGCAAGAAGGAAGAGGAATTGGGTTACACAATAAATTAAAAGCATACGAATTACAAGATCAAGGTATGGACACTGTTGATGCAAACACGGAACTCGGGTTCCCCCCTGATTTGCGATGGTATGGAATAGGTGCACAAATTCTTTCATCCCTAGGAATTACAAAAATGAAATTGCTTACTAATAATCCAAAAAAGATTGTAGGTTTAAACAGTTACGGGATAGATATAGTTGAACAAGTACCAATTGTTATTGAGTCCAATTCTATAAATGCACAGTATCTAGAAACTAAAAGAACACGACTAGGGCATTCACTTTAATATATACCTAAGTAATAAAATAATATGAATGAACAAAATAATGTACAAGAAATACGTGGGAATCTTGACGCTTCTGGCTTAATAATTGCAATAGTTGTTTCTGAATTCAATAACAATATAACATTTCCTCTATTAGATGGAGCTGTTAAATGTTTAAAAGATAATAATATATTGAACAAGAATATTATTATTACATATGTTTCTGGTGCATTTGAAATTCCAGTAATAGCAAAAACAATAGCTACTACAAAAAAACCAGATGCTATAATTTGTATTGGATGTGTAATAAAACATGAAACAGATCATTACTTTCATGTTGCAAATCAAGCTGCACTTGGTATAGCTGAATGTGCATCCTCAACAGGAATACCAACAATATTTGGTGTACTTACTACTTTGACTGAAGAACAAGCTATAGAAAGATCAAAACCTGGTAAACAAAATAAAGGATACGAATCAGCTGAAGCTGCAATAAAAGCAGCAAATGTTATTCAACAATTATAAAGTATTTATACCAAACATCGGAGGAATCTAATGGATAAATTTTTAGACAAAATGACATCATATGCACAAGAATTAAAATTTGAAGATATTCCACAAGATGTCGTGGAACGTGCTAAACATTTCATTCTTGATGCTATAGGCTGCGCTTTAGGAGCAAGTAAAAGTCCACCTGCAATTATAGCGCAAGCATCAGCTAAAGAAATTTCTTCAACTACACCTTCAAAAGTTCTTGGATCTGCTGAACCAACTTCACCTGACCTAGCAGCTTTTGTAAATGGAGCAATGATACGCTACCTTGACTACAACGACACTTATACTGGATATACCACTTGTCACCCTAGTGATATGGTAGGCCCTGCACTTGCGGCAGCAAGTGCAAAACCTAATGGTAATGGCAAAGACGTTATTTTGGGTACAGTTTTAGGATACGAGATATTGTGTGGTCTAACAGACACACCTATTTTTGAAGGAGCTACAGGTTTTAGGCACTGGGATCAATCTGCTTTAGGACTTGTGGCTGCGTCAGTATTATCTGCAAAAGTTTTAGGCCTGAATAAAGAACAAATGGATCATGCAGTTAGTTTGGCTGTTTCTTCTCACCTATCTATAGGTCAAATACGTACAGGTCAAATTTCACACTGGAAGGGCTGTGCTGTTGGAAATGCATCAAGAAATGGCGTTTTTTGTTCTATGCTTGCTGCAAAAGGTATGACAGGACCAAATTTTGTTTTTGAAGGCGAAGGTGGATATTTTAATGCTATTGGTAATAAAGTTGAATTACCACCGTTCGGTAATAAAGGTGGTGAATTCAAAATCATGAGAGCTCGAGTTAAACCTTTCCCATCAGGATACTTTTCTCAAAGTGCAATCGAAGCAGTTTTAGAATTGCGAGATAATATAAAAAATGTAGCGGATATTAAATCAATATTACTAGAAACATTTCCTTCAGGAAAATCTGCTATGGGTGGTGACATATCACGATGGAAACCGGAAACTAGAGAAAGTGCTGACCATAGCTTACCTTTTGTTATGGCTGTGGCATTAATGGATGGTAATTTAGAAATTCGCCACTATGATGAAGAGTACTACAAAAAAGATAATGTCAGAGAATTAATGAGTAAAATTCAAGTTGAGGTTGGTGAAGAGTCTTCTAAAGCATGGCCTGATGTACCATTAAATGTTTTATCTATAGAAACAAATTCTGGCGAGAAATTTTCTACAAAAGTCGCTTTTCATTTAGGCCATTATGAAAGATTAATGACTAATGAACAATTAGAAAATAAATTTCGTCCTATGGCTCTACAGTATGGTGATCTGCCTGAGAATCAAACAAATGAACTCTTATCAAAACTTTGGGATCTTGAATCAGTAATGGATATAGATGAAATTATAGAACTCACTGCAACGAAATAAGGATTATGTAATGGGTTCTGGAACTTATAAACTATTAGCAGCAGGAGCTTTGTCCGCAGTAACTTCTTGTTTGATATTTTTTGGTGTTCTTACATTTTTCTCTAGAGACGGAATATATGAATTTTACGAATTTGCTTTAAGCATTGGAGGGGCAGGAATAGCTCCGTATTTAGTATCAAGGCTACTTACAATAAAGGTAAAATTTATACTGTTTCCTTCATTTGTGACCCTGTTTTTCCCTGTTCTAGGTCCTATTTTTGGAGGAAGTGGCTCTCAAACCTCAGGACAAATGCTTTCCACAGTTTTTGTATTAAGTATGTCTGGTGGATTCTTTTGGTCTTGTATTCAATTGTTTGTGTTAACTTTGTTTAGAGCAAGACGAGCAAAATAGCTATGGTCGTAATAATTCTCTTAAATCTCTAACATTTCCTAAGGATTCCAAATTCCAAATTGTATCAATTAATTTATCAGTTTTGTCTTTTCCTACAACCATCTCTAAAAGTGGTCTTTCTTTGGTTTCAACTTCATCAGTACTAAGCGGATCCTCCATAGCACCTTTCACTACTACAACATGATTTCGAAACTTTTCACCGTTATTATGATTAAATTCAACAACTCCTTGGCGTGGACTTTCTGGAGTAATTAAGCTGGGATCAGTTTCAACTTGAATTTTATTCATTATTTGCACCACATCTTCATTAGACATACGATCAAAATCATGACCAGCTTCAAATGATAAACCTCTATCCAATAAACTTACAGCTAATAAATAACGAAGATTAATATCTGGCATAGTTTGTGCATCACTTGTTAAGCGACTATCACCATGTGCTAAATATACTGTCATATTATTTAAGTCAGAAGGATTTACCTCATGATCTCTAACAATATTCAGCAAAGCATCCACTGGAGCTTGGATTGGAGAACCTACACAATATTTCTTAATATTTGTGTCCATTATTTCATAATGAGAACCCAAACCCTTAATTAATTCAGAACGGAAGTGTTCTGAGGCAAAACAATCAAAAAAGTTATTTTGACCTTCAATTACATCCCAAACTCCACTAAATCCAGCTTCAACCATAGTTGCTGCTGTGGCACCACTTCTACAAGGCATTCCTGCAAAATCAAAAGCTTTTTCAATATGTTCTAGGTCTAATTGCCATGCTGTAATACCCGAAGCTTGTTGAGTAGTGTATGAAAGTAAATATCTAACCTTTTGTTCATCTAATTCAATGTGAGTTCCAGCAGCAGCTGCTGCACCAAATACACCGCCAATTGCATGACTACTAAATCCTCTTCCATGCATTCTTTGGAATGTACCTCCTCCAAATGCTCTCATAAATCTAGCGCACATATCATATCCTAATGCTATAGAATTCAAAAATGTTTTACCGTCAGTTTGATTTTTTTCTCCCATAGCTAGAGCTGGAGGAATTATAGTGCAGCCTGGATGAGTTCCAGAAGCAGCATGAGAATCATCTGTTTCATCTGAATGTGCTAACATTCCATTTGCTAATGAAGCAGTTACCGCATTTGTCAAAAAATTAGTCCCAATTATTTGGGACTGATCAGAAGTACCCTGTAACTTAGCATACTTGATTGCGAATTCCCCAGGAGGCAAAGTAGTTCCGGAGACCATTGCAGCTAAAGTATCTAAAATATGATGCTTTGTCTTTAGGGCAACATTATCTGGTAAATCAGATTTTTGAGCATCTATAAAATAATCTGCTAATTGTTTAATAATCGTATTGTCTATTTCAGACGAGCTCATAGGTATCCTCCATTTTTTTAATCATACACACGAATTTATAAAATATATTTGCTTATACTGGTAAGTCTATAGAATATTGAGATAGTAGATTCTCAAGAAAAGCTTTTGTGGTTCCATCTACTTCATCCAATGGTAAACGAGTATGACCAGCAGGAAATCCCACCGAATTTACGCAATATTTCACTGGAATAGGATTAGCCACTGTAAACAATCCCTTAGATATGGGTAATAGTTTGCGATGGAGTGACAAAGCCCCACCTATGCTACCATCTAATAACATTTGTATCATAGATTTTATTTGCAAGCCTACTAAATGACTAGCAACACTTATGATTCCATACCCTCCCAAACACATAATAGAAAAAGTATCAGAATCATTCCCACTCCAAACTTTAAAGTCTTCACTAGCACCATCGATTATATAAGAAATTTGATCAAAATCTGAACTTGCTTCTTTTATCCCAACAATATTTGATATCTGGCTTAGTCGAAGTGTTGTTTCTGCATTTAAATTGGTAATAGTACGGCTAGGAACATTGTATAAAATACATGGTAAATCAGTACTTTCAGCTATCGCTCTAAAATGTTGATACAAACCTTCTTGAGTTGGTTTGTTATAATATGGAACGACTAGCAATAATGCATCAGCACCAGCCTTTTTTGCTTCAGCACTTAACTCGATACTTTCCTTAGTACTATAATTACCAGTTCCCGCGATAACACTTTTACTATCTCCTAATTCATCTTTGATTTCAGAAAATAGTTTCATTTTTTCACTTGTTGATAAGGTAGGTGATTCACCTGTAGTTCCAGATACTACTAATCCATCACTACCTGATTTGACTAATGCATTTGCTAATCGTCTAGCATTTTTGTAATCGACTGAATCATCAGAAGCAAAAGGTGTTACCATAGCTGTAAACAAACGCCCTAAAGCAACCATTTCAATCACTCCTTATTAAATATGAATAGTTAGACAAGTTTATCATATTTAATCAAGTATGCAATAAGTTTTGAGCAAGTATTTCTTCAGCAATTTGAATTGCATTAGTTGCTGCA
>MDSW01126212.1_pt1 | contig 16034 bp, 9 predicted proteins | sample 811171 | NCBI WGS metagenome assembly MDSW01 (sample SAMN05326641, study PRJNA326480) | marine metagenome | isolation source: seawater | place: Atlantic Ocean: North West | collected 2012
AACCCGGGCCCCCCCCCCCCCCGCCGTTCTGGGGTCCCGTCACCGCCAACTACGACTGGTGCGGCGCCGCGGTTCGCGACCTGTCCTTCGACGCGCCTCGCCTCGCCTCGCGCCCCGACCATCTGATGGACGCTTTCCGCCCCCCTCCCCCGCCCCCTCCCTCAGGTGCGAGGAAAACTACGCCTGGACGCCGTACGTCGCCGAGATGTTCAACACGCTCTCCTCCGTCCCGACCCTGACCGTGGGCGTGTACTTCCTCCTCGTCGCCGCCAAGCACCGGTACGGGTTCCGATTCCGGCTCGCCGGGTGGATGCTCGCGCTCGTCGGCGTCGGCAGCGTCGCGTTCCACGGCACCCTCACCCGCGTCGGCCAGATCCTCGACGAGGTCCCCATGCTGTACAGCTCCAGCATCTTCCTCTGGATCGGCGGGAGCCTGCTGTACCCCGCGAACGCGGAGGGCGATCGGCGGAGCGCGGTGCTCGGGTTCGCGCTGCTCGCGTACTGCGCGATCGTCACCGCCGTCTACTTCGCCGGCGGATTCGAGGCGTTTTTCGTCGCGTACGCGATCACCGTCGTCGCCGTCGCGGTCGTCTCCCTGAAGGCCTCCGCCAAGTCGGACGTGCGGAGCACGACGCGGCCGTACGTGCTGTGGGCGTTCGGGATCTACGTCGGGGGGTTCTTGGCGCTGTGGGTTCCCGAGCAGGTCTTCTGCGGCAACCGCGTGGTTGTCCACCGCCACTCGCTGCTGCAGGAACTTCCCGTGCCGCTGCACGCGTTCTTCCACGTCACGAGCTCCGTCGGACCGCTCGCGTGGCTCACGTTCGCGGCGTTCGAGGCGATGCACAGGGCGAAGAGGGCGCCGAAGATCGCGTGGGGGAGGAGGTGGCTGTTGTGGGGCGCGAGAGGACCCGAGGTCGTCCCGAAAAAGCCCCCCGCCCCGAAGCGCGCCAAGGCGCCGTGAACATGAACTCGAACTAATAGACGCGGTTTGTTTTTTTCGCGCCGACTAAAAATAGCAACGCGATGTTTTAAAAACCTCTGCTTTTAGTTACTACTCGTCCAGAACGTCTCCTCGTTATCCGAGCCGTACCCGACGTACCTCGGCCTGGGCGCGCCGCTCGGGGTGTAGTACTCGAGCCACCCGCGCATGCCCCCCCGCATCTCCACCACCTCCGCGTCGGCGCGTATTTCGTCGCGAATCGCGAAGAGCGCGTCGCGGCTCCACGACCCCTCCCCGCCGCCGTCGGCGACGACGATCACCGTCGCCGCGTCGGCGATGTTCGGGACGTCGCGCAGCGCTCTCCGCATCGCGTCGACGTCCGGGCGGACCTCGGGCGCGGAGACGGTGCCCGCGAGGGTCGCCGCCGGGCACGACGCCGCGCCCGCGATCGCCTCGCGGTCGTGCTCCTTCCGAGGACGCGCGTCCAGCAGGAGCGTCTTTTTTCCCGCGGCGGCGTCCTCGTCCCCGGGTCCCGCCTTCTTCTTCAGCATCCGGAAACACTCGATCGCGCTCGCGACGCGCCACGGGAGCGCCGCCTCGTCCCGTGCGGTCGCCTCGAGGCGCGCCGCCTCGGCGCGTTCCTCCTCGAACGACACCCCGATCTCCACGGACTCGCCCCGCGGCGCGTCGCGCGCCGCCGCGCGCGCCGCCTCCGCCGCCTTTACCGCCTCCGGCGCGAAACGCGCCTCACGCTCGAGCTCCGCCCGGCGGAGCGTCGCCGCTCTCTCGGGACCCGCCTCCTCTTCTCGACCGCCCTTGCCGTCCACGCGCCGACGCTCCGCGTCGCGCCTCGCTCGTCTCTCCGCCGCGCTCGGCTCGTCGGTCCACGCGGCGACGTACTCGCGCGCGAGGTTGATGTCGACGACGCGTTGCTGCTCTCGCGCGATCTCGGCGCCCGCGCGAAGCAGCGCCGGGAGCGAGAGATCCTGCGCGGCGAACGGGAGGGCGGATGGACCCGAGGCGGCTCTTCGCTCGCCGACCAGCGCGTCGCGCATCGTCTCGGCGCTCATTCCCGCGAGCCACGCGCGAACGGCGTCGTCGGCGCACCGCGACCGGATGGACCCGAAGAAATCCATAGGCTGATTCGGAAACGCAGACACCAACTTCACCGCGTCCTCGAACCCGCCGTACCCGGTGGCGCTGTCTTCCGCACGCGGCCCAGATTCGGACCCAGATTCGCGAGCGTCGTCTTCGGATCGGAAGAGGCCGTCGACGATCCGCGCCGTCTCCTCCCGCGTCGGCTCCCAGTGCCAGCAGTCCATGCGTCCCTCCCTCCTCAGGGGGGCGTATATTCTGGACGCGTCGTTTCCGGTGACTACGATCGGCACGCGCGCGCACGTCGCGCGGTCGTCGTCGCGCCACTCCGCGCCGACGCTGACCCTCGTCGGGTCGTCGCACAGGTTCATCAGCGTCGCCTGCACGATCTGGTTGTTCACGGTCAGCTTGTCGTCCTTGAACCTCCCCACGCCGGCGTCGAGGTCGTTGACGATGAGGATCGCGGGTCTGTTTTCGTGTCGCGACGCTTCCGCGGCGGCGAGGTATCTGCGGCGGAGCAACGCGCCGGGTTCGCCCGCGACGGGGTCCTCGAGCTCGCCCGCGCTCGTGACGATCGGGACGACGCCGAGGTCGCGGCAGCACAGCTCCAGGTTGAAGCTCTTGCCGCATCCCTTCGCGCCCCAGATGCCGAGGATGAGCGGGGGCGCGGCGTCGGGCGGGATGGCGCCGCTCTGCGCGAGCGCGTGCTTCGCGACGTGAAGCGCGAAGCGGTCGCGGAATCGCTCGGGGGCGTGGTACGCCCCGAGGACGTTCGCGAACGCGCGGAGCTCCGTGGCGCGCATGTCCCCCGTCGCGACGTCTGCGTCCACGCCCAGGACGTCGCCCTTGTACAGCGTCTCGGACACGCCGGAGCGCTGGGAGTAGATGAAATCTTGGCCGCCGAGCGCGTCGCCGCCGAGCGCCTTCGGACGCGCCGCGACGCGCGGGACGCCGCGGCGATCGCGACGGAGCGTCCCCCCGCGCCGGGGAGGGCCCCGCGGGGGCGCCGCCCGCCCGGACGTCGACGCCGCGCGCGCGGCGCGCATGGTGGTGCGTCCGAGCCGGCACCGCGGAACCGACGAGACGACCGACGCCCAGTGGACGAGAGCCCGCCCCGGCGCACGGCTGGGATCCGATCCGTCCGACGTGGCCGGAGATCTCGACCGAGGGCGACGGGCTCGACCCCTCGATCGAGGAGTCGTTTCGCCCGACGCACCTTCGGTCGGAGGCGGATTCAAACCGAGGCGCCGCGCGAGCGCACTTCGCCGCGCGGGCGACACGCCGTCGACCCGCACGATGGCGACGACGCGCGCGGCGACGCCGGCGCGCGCGTTCGGCGCGCGCCGCGCGTCGGGCCCCGAGGCGGGGCCTCGCCGCGCGCGCGCCGGCGCGCGCGCGTGGGGTGCCCGTCGCTTCGCCGCCTCGCCCGGGGCCCACCCCCTCCCCACCGCGGGGTGGCGACGCGCGCGGCGGTGCGGGGGCGACGTCCGCGCGCGACGCGGCGTCGTCGTCCTCGCGCTCGCGGGCGAGGCGCGCGACGAGGGCGCGGACGCCGTCCGGAGGCTCAAGATCTTCAGCGTGAACGACGGTGCGCCCCGGGACCCCGCCGCGCCGCGCCGGCGCGTTTTTCGAACGTTCGCCAGGCTGGCGCGCCTCGCCCTCCCGCGCCTCGCCCTCCCGCGCGCGCGACGCCGTCCCCGACGCGCGTCCCGGCGGCGATCCCGACGCCCCCCGCGGTTCCGATCGAAGCGACGAGGCGCGCGTCCGCGTCCCGCGCCCGCCCGCGCTCGCGCCCCCGGACGTCCCACCCCCGCCTCGGGACCCGGAAGGCACGCGCGCCGGATCTCCCGGGAAAACACGCGGCTTCGCGCCACGCCCACGGCGGTGGCCGACGAGATATTTTCCGCCCCGGCGACGACTTCAAAACCGGCGAGCGTTTTTCCGCGCGCGCGCGCCTCTCCCTTCGCTCGCGCGCGCGTTCCCGCGCGACCATCCTTTCTCACTTCCTCCGTCCCATCATCTCTCCGCGACCCCCTCTCTCCGCGCAGTCTACGAGCTGCACAACCTCAGCGCCCTGAAGTGTTTCATCCAGGACAACCTCGAGCCCGGCGAGGCGTTCATCTGCACGCTCAACGGCGATTTCTTATCCCCGTCTCTGCTCTCCTCGCTCGACCTCGGCGCCGCCGCGGTGAGCGCGATGAACGCCGTTCCCGTGACGCACGCGTGCCTCGGGAACCACGAGTTCGACCACAGCATCGAGACCCTGGGCCAGAGGATCGCCGAGCTCGAGTGCGAGGTGGTCAACACGAACGTGTTCGCCTGTCCCCTGGGCGCGGAGCGGGAAGACAAGGCGCGCGCGGCGGAGGCGGCGCTCGAAAACGTCGACGACGGCCTCGGCGGGGTGCCGCACCCGGAATCCTCCGTCGCGCAGCCGTTCGACCAGACGGACGACGCGAGCGCGGGGGCGTTCCTCGACCACCTCCCGCGCACGACCACGGTCGAGCTCGGCGGGGTGAAGATCGGGCTCATGGGTCTGTGCACGACGAGCACGCCGCTGAGCAGCGCGCGGAAACCCCGCGGCGTCGTCTTCGCCGACGCGATTCCGCTCGCCAAAGCCGCCGCGTCGCGACTCGTCCCGGAGTGCGACGCGGTCGTCGCGCTCACGCACCAGACCCTCCCCGAGGACGCGCGGCTCGCGGAGGAGGGTCCGGAGATCGCGCTGATCCTGGGAGGGCACGAGCACACGCCGTTCGCGGGGAGGATGGGCCACGGCGCGAACGCGCACGCGGCGGGAACCAGGACCGGAGCTTCGGGGTCGACCTCGCGCGCGGCGGACGACGCGGAGGACGAGTGCGTCCACGCGCGCGCGGGGACGCTGTGCGTCAAGGCCGGGATGGACGCGGAGAACGTCATCGTGGCGACGATCGAGCTCGGGCCGGACGCGGGGCCGCGCGGAAGCGACCGCGGCGGCGAGTGCGACGCGGCGGCGATCGCGGCGCGACTCGCGACGCGCCGCGGCGCGCCCACGGCGGAGGCGCTCGCCGCCGCCGCGGACGTGCACCGCGGCGACTTCGGTCGCGGGGGGTTGTGGGCGACGGGGCCGAGGGACGAAGAGGCACAAAAAACGCCGGGGGGTGTTGACGAGGCAGAAGAACTATCGGGGGGCGCTCGGTCGACCCGCGCGGACGCGGACGCGACGGCGGAGGCGGAGGAGGCGGAATTTGAGGAGTTTGAGGAGGAGTTTGAGGAGGAGTGCAGCGTGACGGCGGCGAACAACGTCGTGCCGCTCACCGAGCGCTCGGGCGCGCCCTCGCGCCGCGGCGACGAGGAAAAGTCCTCGGAGTCGGAGGACGAAGAAAAGTCCTCGGCGGAGGAGGATTCGGAGGGTTCGGAGCTCGAGACGGAGGAGCGCGAGGAGCGCGCGATTCCCTCGGGCTCCTCGGCGATGGCGCCCTCGCCCTCCGTCGTCTCGAGCGCGATCCCGGACCCCGTGCCCGTGGCGCCCGGCGCGGAGATCGGGTCGGCGGTGGTCACGACGCGGCCCGGCTCTCGCGTCGTCGTCACCGCGCGCATGTTCTCCCTCCGCGGGTATCGCACCGACCCCGCGGTGGACGCGGACATCTGGGCGCGCTCCGAGGTGCTTCGCGGCTTGAACCGCCACACGCTGAGCCTGCACGAGCACGGCGCGCGCCTCGGCCTCGCGCCGCTCTCGAGCCGCGACTCGCGAACGGGCCAGTGCACGCTCGGCACGCTGTTCGCGACGATCCTCAGGGACGAGTGCCGCGCGGACGTGTGCCTGTACAACAGCGGGGGCATCCGGGGGAACGCGTGGTACGGGTCGGACGCGCTGACGTACGGCGATCTGGTGGCGGAGGTGCCGTTCGAGAACAACATCATCTCGCTCGAGCTCACCGGCGCCGAGGTTCAGGAGGCGGTGGCGTTCAGCGAGGCGGAGCAGATCCGCAAGAGCCGCGAGGGCGGGAGCTGGGGCGGGTACCTCCAGTGGGACGAGGGCGTGGAGATGGCCAAAAATAAGACGCGCGGCGACGCGCACGGCGACGTCGGGTTCGATTGGCGGTGCGTGCGCCTCAAGGGTCAGAGGTTCGACCCCGAGAGGACGTACCGGGTCGTGACGTGGGCGGGGCTTTTGGACGGCGCGGACGACATCCCGACGCTGAGAGACGTCGGGCGCAAGATGGCCAAGGCGCAGCGATCGCGCGGGTCCGGGTCCGGGTCCGAACCCGACGGCGCCTCCGAAGAGGAGGACGACGCGCCCGTCATCTGCGGCTCGGACGGCATCCCGTTCAAGATCCTCGTCGTCAAGCACCTCGCGCGCCGGCGCTGGGGCGAGCTCCTCTCGAGCGGGCGGCGGTTCGAGGACCTCGACGGGGACGGCGACGGGCGGCTGGGCGTCGCCGACGTCCGCGACGCGCTCGCGCGACACACCGCCAGCCGGTCCGTCGAACAAGAAGCCGAGGCGATGGTCCGCGGCTTCGACGGCGACGGCGACGGCGCGCTGACGCGAGAGGACGTCGCCGAGCTCGTGCGGCACTTCGAGGGCCCGGACGAGCGAAGGCTGTGGGCGCGCGCAGACGAGCGGCGAGCGCGGGCGAGGGACGAAGAACGACGCGTCGCCGACGCGGGACGAGATCGAAACGCGTCGCGCGACGCGGGGCCCGGGGTCGTCGTCACGCGCGCCGTCGGCCGGATCGGAGGAAGCGCGCCCCCCAAGGGGCCCAATGGGAGGGGCGCGAGCGCGGGGAAGAAGCGCGAGGTTCAGGCGCGCGCGCGCGAGGAGGAGGACGCGTGACGGGCCGTCTCAAAAATCAAAAATCAAAACTCTTCTCGGCGACGTTGTAAAATCACAAGCACATAAAACCCACTCTCGAACCGCCGCCGCGCCTTTGCGCCTCGCGAGTCGTTCGAACCTTCTTCCCACCGTTTGCCGTCGTTCGTTCTCTCCGCTTCGCTTCGCGCCGCCCCTTCGCTCCTCACAGCTGCAGGAGCCTGTTGGTCGCGTCCCTGACCCCCGCGTCGGCGGCGAGTTCCGCCGCCGGGTTGTATCCGTCCTTCCAATCCGTGCCTCCGTAGCACTTCCCCGCCGCGTACGCGGCGTTCCTGCAGTACGTCACGAGCAGATTTCCAATCTCCTCGCCCAGGATTTCCTGCACGCTCGGCAGCACGCCGCCGTGCCACTCCGCGAAGGTGATGTGTCCCGGCGGCGTGACGCCGTGCGGCGGCGCCGTGGTCGTCAGCCAGTACTGCGATCGGGGCAGGGTTCGCCACGGGTGCGTCTTCTCCAGGCGGTTCACGCCGCACCGGTTCACGCAGCTCGTGCTCACGCGCTCGTCCTGGGACTGCTCGCTGTGCGGGTGCCACACGTGCGTGATGAGGGTCTTCCCGAGGGCGTTCCGGCGCGTCATGTTGAGCGGCATCGCGCCGGCCATCTGGAGTCGGTCGTAGAAGTTGGTGTCGTCCCAGCCGTACTGCTGCAGGCGCTCGTCGTAGTAGTTGACGCTCGCCATGAGCTCCTTCTTCGCCATGACGCACCCGTTGATGTGGATCTCGTTATCGTCCTGCGCCGCGCGGTAGTCGCCGTAGCGGAACACCTTCTTCGTCTGGGCCACGTCCTCGATCGGGTTCAGGGCGAGGAAGCCCTGGCTGAGGTACGTGTCGCAGTCCACCTTGAGGACGGTTTTCGTCTGCACGCGCTCGAGGCCAAAGTTGTACGCCTTGGCGAGGACCCAGTCGAGGGCGTTGCCGTTGCCGTCCTCGAGCCGGTAGAAGTCGAGGGGGGTGTCCACGGTCCAGAACTTGAGCACGTTCTGCCACAGCGACGCGGTGGAGCTCCAGTCGACGATGATCACCTTGTCGAACACGCGCTTGCCCGCGACGCCATCCTTCGCCGCGGCGACCCAGCTCTGGATCGCCGTCTGAAACGCGGGGACGCGCTCGTCGATCAGAGCGCACGCGGCGACCAGCGTCACCTCCGAGGGATCCAGCTCCTTGTTCAGGCCGTAGTTGTTCCAGCCGACGAGGGGGCCGAGCCCGGACGAGCCGGGGGAGAAGCTCACGAAGTTCAGGACGCACGCGAGGAGGAGCACGCACGAGCACGCGACGCCCGCGACGAGCAAAGAGCGCGTCCAGGAGCCCCTCTGGGGGCTCGCGCCCGCGACCGCGCGCGGGTTCAGGAGGGGCGCCGACTCGGCGGCGGCGGCGGGAGAGCTCATCGCGGGAAGATCAGACGAGCGCCCGAGGAGCGACCGCGACGCGCGCGCGACGACGACGCGTGTCGTGGAGTGCGGAGCGCGGCGCGCGAGGGGGGGTTCGATGTAACATCTCGCATGCGTCGTAGCAGTCGCGACGACTCAGGACGCACACTGTTGACGCTCAGGTTGTACATATTTGCGCGCGCTCGGTGCGGGAAAACGATTTGATCGGTGGTAACACCCAAATAAGGTTTCAAACGTGACCCACCGGGGGATGATCGACCGATCAAGCGCACCGGTCAAATACACGCTAGCGCCGGCCCGATGCCGATGAACGTTCGTCCCGGTCCCCCACCCCGCGCGCGACGCGTCCGCGCGGCGCGTCGTTTTTTCCTCTTCTTCGCGCCGCCGGGGTGGCGACTCGGGTTCGGGGGAAGCGCGTTTCGGTCGTGTGGCGCGCGTCCCTCGCGGTATCGCGAGGAACGGCGCGCGCTTCATCACAACGTGCTACGTCCCGCGCGTCTCCGCCCTCGCTCTCGTCGCCGCGACTTCCCGAGGTGAGGTGTCTTCTTTTCCCCTCGAAGCGGTTCTTTCTTCTCTCCCTTTCGCGCGCCCGGCGTCGTCCCGTCACTTCCCCCCCGCGAGCACGTTCCCCCCGATGAACCTCTGCTGCACGAACTCGAGCATGTTGTACATCTCGTACAGCGCCGTGTCCGGCATCTGGTGGATGCCGTCCGTCCTGAGCGCGGTCTTCGGGTCGAGGCCTTTGTTTTTGAAGATGGCGGCGAAGTCGAACACCGGCACGCCGTTGGCCTCGCCCGCGCGTCGGATGAGCTCGTTGTTTCGCTCGCAGTGCCAGCTCCCCTCGTCCCCGCACTCGTACAGCGTCTTCATCATCAGCACCGTGCGTTCGATCGGCAGCCCGGAGAGCATGGCCGCCTCCTTCGTCCAGGCGATGATGTTGTTGTAGTGCTTCATGCCGTCCATCTCCAGTCCCATCCACACGTTGACGTCGATGACGACGACGGTGGTTCGCGCGTTGGTCGCCACCGCGCCGGCGAATTGCTGCAGCGCCGTCGCGGCGCGTTCCTTGAACGTCAGCGGGAGCTGCCTCCCGTGCCTGTACTCGCAGGGCATGTCGTCGTTCTCCTTGAACGAGCTCGCCATGTGCACGAAACCGATGCCGCCGAACCCCGCGTTCACGCTCCCCTCGCGGCCGCACATGGCCCCGACCATGCTCTCCAGCATCGTCATGCAGCACGACCCCTTGCCGCGATCGCCCGTGCAGCACGGCATGTCGTGCGCGAGCAGCGAGGGGGTGGGGCTCAGCGGGCGCAGGTTGCTCGGCTGGGCGAACACCGTGGGCATCCCGTCCTCGCGGAAGCACGCCGCGCCGTGCGGGTCCTGCAGCGGGTCCACCAGCGTGCGACAGCTGTGGTGCACCATCATCTTACTCGTCGAGTCCCCGATCATGAAGATGTTCGCCTTCTCCAGCATGCTCGTCAGCGCGCGTCCGGTCGCGGGGCCCACGCCGGGGCGCAGGCTCTGGCATCCGCACAGCTCGCCCACGGGACCGCACGCGTTGTGCCGCAGGTCTTCCTCGCACTGCGGCGCGAACGACGTGAACTTGTCGTGCATCTGACCCAGCCCCACAGGCGTCCAGGGCGCCTGGGCAGATCCCAGGCGAGCGGCGCTCGTCGTAGACGACGCGTCCGCGAATCGCGCGTGCGCCGCGCCCAGAGCCGCGACCGCGCCCAACGCCGCGAGCACGCCGGCGGAGATCGCGGCGATCTTCCACCGCGACGCCGCCGCCGGCGCGGGGGGCGGGAGCAGCGAGACGGACTCAGCGCTCATCGTCGGCGACGCGCGTTCGACACTGCGCGCAACCACCCACGGCGCCGCGCCGTGGTTCCCGACGCGTAGTCGAGACGCGGAATTCTCCCGTGCGGCGCAGTCTCAGGATTTCTCAGACGCGCGCGCGCCTGAGAAAATAGACGGTCGCGGCTGGGTTGGGTGTTACGGGAGGGGCAAAAAAAAAAAAATTCCACCGGGACCCCGCGCGTCGCGATCGCGGCTGAGTTGGAGGCCTCTCCGGCGCTCTCGATCGAACGCCCGGGGAAGAAAGTACTACTCTCTACTCCCCACGCTTTCGGGTGTTGTGAAAAAACGTTCAACGCGACGCCTCCTTCCCCCGCGGTTCGCCCCGCGCCCGCACTCTTCCGCGCCGCTCCGCACGCGCGCGCCGTGGCGGACCGACCCGCACCTCGCCGCGCGCACCCTCCCTCGATCGCGCCGGGCGCCATGACGACGCGCGCCGAGGGCGAGAGCGCGCCCCTGCTGAACAAAAAAGCGAGCGCGGGCTTCCTGCGCGGGTTCCTGGGCGGGGACGACGAGACCGTCGCCGCGCGCTCCGCGCGGACGACCGCGGTCGTCTCCGGCGCGGCGCTCCTCGCCCTCGGCGCGTTCGCGGCGACGGCGTCCTCCTCGGGCGGGCTCGCCTCGGATTCCGCGACGCGCTTCTTCTCCCGCGGCGCCTCCCCCGCGCTCGGGGAGGGCGGCCCCTCCGGATCCTCCTCCCCCCTGTGGCTCGCCGGGCACGTCACCCCGGGCTTGGACGCGGAGGAGGCGACGCTCGGGACGCAGCCGAGCGTCTCGCTTCACTCGTGGGACCCGCAGCACGTGAACACGCTCCGGTTCAACCCGTGCCACGTGGACGACGGGTGGAGCAACGCGGCGAACTGGAACACGAACAACCTCAAGACGGATTGCTCGGTGGATGCGCTGCAGTGCGAGTTTTGCACGTGGATCTTGGCGTACGACAGCGAGTACCGCGTGAACGACATCGTCACGTGCCTGGGCCCGACGTTCAAGGTGGCCGCCGACGCGGTGCTGACCATGGATAAGTTCAAGGGCACCCTTCTCCAGCGCCTCCTGGCGACCAAGCCGAAGACGCCCCAGGGTGAGATCGCTTGGCAGTCGAACCCCTTCAACGAGGCGCGGAGTAACTTCGAGTGGCTCGCCAACGCGTTGAAGTGGGAGCAGTGCGACGCGCCCGGGCGCGACACGCTCCTCGTGCACATCCGCGCGGGCGATAACCTCAACGACAACTTCAAAAACATCCCGCACATCCCGCTCGCGATCGAGCAGATGAAGGCGTACGTGCGCAACCGGCCGTACATCAAGCGCATCGAGCTCTCGAGCGTGCTTCACTTTGGCGTCCCCGCGCCCGACGAGGCGTTTTACCGCTCCAACCCCATGAACGACGGCGTGGGCAACGCGTACATGATGACCAACGAGGCGCTGCAGAGGAACGGGGACATCCTGTCGCACTTCTACCTCGCCGCGAAGACGACGTACAGGGACGTCTGGTTCTCGTCGAACAACGACCCGGACAAGGACATGTGCCGCTACTCCAAGGCGTGCCACTTCATCACCGCGTCCCTCACGGAGCAGGAGATGCGCACGCCGGGGGGCGTCGACCAGCGCCTGAGCTTCAGCGAGCTCGTGCGCGACTTACACGCGCGCCTGCGCCAGTGCTCCGACGAGCAGGTGGCGGAGGTGTGGGGGGCGGAGGCGCAGCAGGCGCTCGGGCAGGCGGAGAAGAACGCCCCGGGGATCTCCGCGGAGAAGGCGCTGGACGCGCTGCACCCGGGGGGGGAGATTCTCAGGGTGCAGGTGTGACGAGGCGGCGGCGTCGTCCCGGAAAAAAGAACAGTCCCGAGCGGAGGTCATCTCGACGAGTCGCGGGAAAGGAGCCAGCGCTGGCTCGCGAGTGTTCAACAACGCGATTAAAAATGGTTTTTAAAACGTCACGTCTTCTCAATCAAAACGTGGACTTCCTTCTTCGCGCGCCTCCGCCCTCCGGCCCTCCGCTCGAACCGATCAACGCTGCGGCTGCTGCTCGCCCCACGTCACCGGCCCCGCCGTGGTGACGCCGCCCCACGGGTTGACGTGCGGGACCTCGTCCCCCTGCTCCATCATGCCCGTCTTCGCCACCGCGGGCTGCGTCCACGTCGACACGTCGTTGTCGGCGCCCCCCGCCGAGGACCAGCCGCCGACCTCCGCCGTCGCCGTCGCCTCCGAAGAAAAAACGTCCACCGCCGGCGTCGCCAGGGCGTTCGCGGGCTCAGTCACGTCCTGGAAGGAAGACCCCGCGTCGAGCTGAGATTCCGTCGCCGCCGACGCGACGTAGGGGTCTTCGAACGTCGCCGCGAACGCCGCCGCCGCCGACGCGTCGACGACGCCGCCCTCGAGCGCCGACTCGGCGGAGGCGGCGTCGTCCGCGGCGACGACGACGGCGTCCTCGGCGCTCGCGACGTCCGCGACGGCGTCCACCGCGTTGACGGCATCCACCGCGTTCTCGGCGAAGTCGTCGGCGGCGGCCGCGGCGATTTCCTCGGCGGCGTCCTCGGAGGCGGCGTCCTCCGCGGCGGCGTCGGCGAGCGCCGCATCCGCCGCCGCAGCGTCCGCCGCCGCCTCCTCCGCGGCGTCCGCGACGTCCTCCGCGGCGTCGGCGTCCTTCGTCTCGAGCGCCCCCTTCTCCGAGGACGCCTTCTCGGCCTCGACGTCTTCCGCGTCGAGACGCCTCGGCTCGTCGTCGCCGGTGATGGTGAGCGTCGACGCTTCGCCGTCGGCGGCGCCGTCCTCCGGCGCGGCGACGGCGAGGTCCCGCTCGGGGTCGAGCTCTTTGAGCGCGTCGTCGCCGTCGGCGCCCTCCGCGACATCCTCCGCCGCGTCGAAACCTTCTTCTTCATCATCTTCTTCGGCGGTCTCCGCCTTTTGGGACTTAGCGCTCGCGCTCGTTCGCGCGCGCGCGCCCTTCTGGTGCGCGGCGGCGGTTTTGGATTCGGCGTCTTCCTGGCCGTCCTTCTCGAACGTCCCGGTGCTGAGCTCCGTGTTGAGTTCCTCCTGGTAATCCTTCTCCACCGTGCGCTCGACCACCTCGTCCGCGTTGAGGTGCTCCGGCGCGATGTCGAGCAGGTTTCCGAACTGCAGGACCATGCTCTTGATCTCCCGGCGGAAGCTCTTCTGCGTGGAGAGGGCGTCGAAGTGCAGGGAGTGCGACCTGGTGTGGAACGTGTCCGCCTCGGCGGCTTTATCCCAGCACTCCTTCCAGTGGCTCCACACCTTGAAGTACTTCTCGAAGCTCGGGCGCGACTTCCACTTGGGCGCGTCGAACCACTTGAGCTTCACGCCCGAGTCGAACACCTCCTCCTTGTCCCTGTCGCTCGTGAGGATGAGGCGCTTGCGGCACATGGACATGAGCTGGCCGTCGAACTCGTGCGACTTCATCAGCACGACGGAGTCGCGCCGGACCTTGTCGAGCAAGCCGATGGACTTCTCCATCTCCGCGACGCCCTCCGCGAGCTTGTCGCGCTTCTGCACGTCCCAGAGCTTCGCGACGTGCGCCTTCCACGCGTCGAGGCCCTCGATCGGGCCGGCCGGGAACTTGGACTCGCAGTTCTCCGCGTCGTCGCACAGGACGTGGAGGTGGTAGTTCCAGTAGCCCGTGTACAGGGGCTTCGTCTCCGCCCTGCGACCGGCTTCGTGCTCCGCCGTCATGATGAGCTCCAGGACATCCGCCGCGATCGTGCACTGCGCGGTGGACCCCGCGCGGGGGGAGCCCCCGCACACGACGAGGAGCTCGCAGTCGTCGGGCTGCGGGAACCCGGAGATGCCCTTCGACTCCGCCGCGGTCTTGAGCGGGGAGGGACACTGCTGATCCGCGGAGAAATCTTTCCCGAGGACCCCCGAGCCCGCCTGGCCCAGGCGGCCGATCGCGCGTCGCGGGATCGCGGACGGGGCCGCGTTGCCGAGCGCCGCGGAGTGCGCGGGGAAGCCGCCGCCTGCGCGAGGGAGGGGGGAGGGAGGAGGGGTTGGGGCTTTGTTAACGCATGAACGAACGCGGGGAGGTCGGGCGGGAGAGCGCGCGTTCGCGCGTCGCGTCCGCGCGGGACGTCGCGCGCGTGTGGGACGTGTGGGTCCCGAGAGGGGGGGGAGTAACACCCGGCATGCCGTGGACCGGCGTCGCGCGGACCGAGGCGGGCGTCGAGAGCGCGCCGCGCGACGCCGCGCGCCGAGAGGCGCGCGCGAGGGGCGCGCGAGACGCACCGTAGACGACGGCGATGATGCCGCACGCCGCGAGCGCGCCCAGGGCGGCGAGGACGCCGCGCGAGGGCGCGTGGGTTTGCGATCCCCTGCGGTCGCGTCGCGCGTCACCGCGAGAAGAGGGCGAGGCACCCGCGCGGAGGAGCGGCGCGCTCTCGCCGTCCATCGGGGCGGCGTCGCCGGAGCGCTCGGACGCCGCCGCGAGCTCAGCGCTCGTGCTCATCTTCGGTTCCGACTCTGCGTGCGCGAGCGACAAGTGCGAGGCGCGCGCGGAGGCGCGTCGACCTCGTCGAAACACCGCCGGAGGAAGAAAAACCACAGCCGGGGCAACCCGCAGAAACCACCCGACGCGTTTTCCCAGCACTTGAGTGAACATCTGAGTTTTTAGCGCGCGGCGCGCGTTGGTTTTATGTTCCGACGCCGGACCCGAACCTTCTTCGAAACGCCGCGCGGCGACGGACTCTCGGGGCGTCCGCCCCCGCGTCACTTCTCGCGCGCCTCTCGCCATGGCGTCCACGGTCGCCTCCGCCGCCGCGGCCACCGCGCGCCGGACGATCACCATCGACGTCGTCTCGGACGTCGTCTGACCCTGGTGCTACGTCGGGAAGAAGAACCTCGAGACGGCGCTTCGCGCGGTGGCGAAAACCTCGTCCTCGAGGGCGTCCCCCGACGTGGTCTTCACGACGACGTGGCGCCCCTTCTTCCTGATGCCCCCCAGGGTGTGGTCCAGCGGGGTCGCCTCCGGCGACTTCCCTCCGGACGCGACGACGAAGGGCATCGTCAAGCTGGACTGGTACGTCTCCAAGTTCGGCGCGAACGCGATCCCGGGCATGCTCGAGCGACTCGGGGGCGCCTTCTCGCGCGCGGGCATCGAGGGGTTCAGCATCGGCGGGAACGTGGGCCCGACGATGGACGCGCACAGGCTCGCGACGTACGCGGAGCGCGAGGAGGGCCTCGAGAAGCAAAACGCGTTCATGGAGGAGATCTTCCGCGCGTACTTCTGCGAGGAGAAGGCGCCGTGCGACCGCGCGGTGTTGGAGAAGGCGGCGAAGGACGCCGGCTTGGACGAGACGCGAACGCGAGAGATCCTCGACGCGCCAACCGCCGAGCTCGGGGACGTGGACGAGCAGCTCAAGCGGTACGCGCGGGGGGTCGGCGGCGTGCCGCACTTCATCGTCAGCGACGGGAAGAGGCGCGTCGCGATGAGCGGCGCGCAGCCGCCCGAGCAGTTCCTGGAGGTGTTCGAGGACTTCGGCGTCGACGTCGAGTGACCTCCGACGCGGCCTTCTCCGAGAGGCCTTCTCCCCCGTCGTCCCCGCGCGGCGCGACGCGTGACGATCCGACCGACAAAGCGCCCCGCGCTCTGTGACAGAGAACGGGTCGAGCGGCGGATCCGACGACGGACGGTCTCGGACGCGAGACGTCCGCGCGCCCGGGCGACGGGGACGGGGCGAGGCGCGAGGGGGCGGCGTCTTTCTTTGGAAACGATTTTCTTTGTTTTTTTATGATGAACGATACGAAAAGGTCTAGTACGCGTACCCTCCCGGGCTCGACGAGCCCCCGCTCGAGGACGCCGGCGGCGGAGGAGGCGTCCCGGCGGGATCCATCGGCGGCGGCGGCGGCGGCGGCGGAGGCGGCACGCTCGTCCCCGTCCCCGTCCCCGTCGCCGTCGCCGTCGCCGT
>MDSW01126778.1_pt1 | contig 16034 bp, 13 predicted proteins | sample 811171 | NCBI WGS metagenome assembly MDSW01 (sample SAMN05326641, study PRJNA326480) | marine metagenome | isolation source: seawater | place: Atlantic Ocean: North West | collected 2012
AAGACGGGTTGATGAGCCACTAAGCGGCGAATCACACAGATGCAGGCATCCAACAAAAGAGGGGCAGCAAGAAGCAGAGAGGCAAAGGCATCAGCCCAGCTGCTGGTCTGAAGCACCGCCCCTGCAAAAACAGCACCCAGAAACGTGCTGCCCACATCCCCCATGAACACCTTGGCCGGGGACCAGTTCCAACTCAGAAAACCGATCAATGCTCCAACAAGAGGCCATAACCAAGCCTGCTGGCTCTGGGCGGCTAGAGCAGCAAGTGCCACGGCACTGCAACCAGCCACCAAACCATCCATGCCATCCATGAAATTGGTGAAATTAATGACTGCCGTGATGGCCACCAACAAAAGCATCAGCGCAAAGCACCACTGCAAATTCGACCCAGGCAAGGGCAGCGGTGACCTGGCCACCAGAACCAGGGCCGTCAGCAACTGCACTCCGTAGCGCAGACCGGCTGGCAGATTGAAACGATCATCCAGCAGACCCACCAAAGCCAGAGGAAAACACATGACTGGCAGCCACTGAGCCGCCACATCGGATCCCAAAGATTCGGCAAACATCGCTGCCAGCACACTAACCAACACAAAAGCCAATCCCCCTCCTCGTGGTGTGGGATGGCTATGCGCACTGCGGGCATTGGGCTGATCCAGGAGTTGCCGTTGCAGGCGAGGAATCAGCACATCCAGTGCCACCCAACTGGCTCCAGCGGCGCTGATGAACGACAGTAGTGACAGAAGGTTCGTCAGGAGGAGGAAGGACATCAAGGCAGTGCAATCGGTAGCACTGGGAAAGCTCGCTTGGGCTGCCCAAGCAGCTCATGAGCTGGCGTGAAAGGGGATAGATCGGCACCCATTCGCATCAAAGCCTCAAAAGTCTTGGGAGACAGCAGCAGCACCGGACATGCGGCAGCAAAAAACAGCCGCTGCGGAACGGCAATCAGCCTGCAACGACGTGCTGGGTCTGCAGCAGGCAAAGCTGCCTGGAGGTGGACCAGCATGTCGTGATAGCTCAACGACTCGTCTCCTCCGAGCGACTGGCAAGACTCAAAGGAACTACTTACATCAGAATTCAACATTGCCTGAACTTGCTTGAGGGCCACCGATGCCAACTGAGTCACGTGTATCGGCTGGCGCAGGCCGCTGGGATTAGGCAACGGTATGAACGGCAGCGAGCGCATCAGCCCAACCAAACGAGAGAGATTGCGATCCCCAAAAGCTCCACAAGCTCCATAAATCAAAGTAGGCCGGAGAATCTGCAAACGAACCCCTAACGCCTGGGCTTCAATCAATAAGGAATCCTCAGCATCACGAAGCCGTTGAACCAGATCGCGATCAAAGCGATTACTCGCATAGCGTTTGGTCAACACCGACGACGACGAGCAGCACACGATGCCTGCCAGACCCTCAAGAACACCAGGTTGCAACTGACGCACACAAGCGAGGAAATGGGAAAAAAGCCATATCGGGGCAAAGCTCACCCATACGTCCCCGGGTTTGCAGCTTTTCGGGTCAAAACTGGCTGGGTCACACAAATCCAGTGATGCCATTCGTGCGGCAGAACGGGAATAGGCCTGCAGGGCGAGCGGCTGAGGCAATGCGGCACTTTGGAGCTGGAAACTGGCACCGGTGGGAGTGGCAGCACCGAAAAGATGCACCGTCATGACTTCACAAACCGACTAACCAGGCGGCGGATGTAACGAAAAAGAAATGGAAACCACCAGAATGCACCAAAAGCCCGCTGGTAGCACTGGCGCACCTCGTGGAGTCGCAACAGAGTTTGCTGACCGCTGACTCCAGCATCAGCCATATGAACCAACTCCAGGTTTAGAACACGCACCCGTAGCGGATCACAGACACTCAATCGCAGGAAATAGTCGAGATCAGCAGCCAAACGCAAACCCTTGCGATAGGACCTGATCCGCTGAACTGCCCCAGGCCCAAACAAAGTGCCCTGGTGGGGAGGAGTAGCGCCAAAGAATAGACATCGGCGGAAGGTTGCTGCATTAAGGTCACGCCATGCAAGTGATGTATTCGCCTGCGATATCACTGAAGTAGCGAACACTGTGCGACGACCCAATTCACCGACGGCATCGGAATAACGTCCACCACTCACCACAAGGTCGGGGAATTCGCCCTCGACGTTGACAGCTGATATTAAAGAAGCAAGGGACGTAGAGGATGCAGCCCAGTCATCGGAGCCCCAAAACAGAAGCCAATCCTCGGGACCAGCTGCATCAAAGCCCTGACTCATCGCACCAAAGATTCCCCGTCGCTCAGGCTCCTGCTCCACCCAGCTACAGCGGCTATCGGTATCGCAACACTCTTGCAGCCAGCGGCGATGATCAGGGAGCGAAGGGCCATCGATGAACAGCAAACGCCAATCGGTTATCGACTGAGCCTGAAGGGAGCGCACAAGCTGAGGCAACAAAACATACGAATTGAGCGTGGGGACAACAATCAGCAGCGAGACCGTCATGGATTCAACGCTGCCCAACAACTCGGGCAGGGTTTCCACGCACAATTGCCCCCTCAGGGACCGCGCCACTCACCACAGAAGCAAGAGAAACCACAGCCCGAGCACGAACATGAGTACCTGGTGCCAGAACTGCCTTAGCAGCAATCCAGGTTTCTGCCTCTACGGTGATTGGAGCGAGCCGGAGATCAAACCTACGGCGCCGATAATCGTGATTCCCTGTGCAGAGATACACCCCCTGTGACAAACAAACCTGGTCACCAATCACTACTTCGGCCAGGTTGTCGATCCACAGTTCCTCTCCAAGCCAGCAATAGTTGCCAATGCGCAAGTTCCAAGGGGCTGTAATACAAACGCGAGGCTTAATCCGTCCCCCCTTACCGATCCTGGCTCCAAATGCCCGCAAAATAGCTTTACGCCAAATTGTTCCAGGCATCCACGATGCAACCAGAGGGCGTACGATTACTAGCCAAAGCAGGCGGCGGATAAGGGGACCACGCTGCCAGTGAGATGGTGGAGCGTAGTGATGAAGATCTTGCACAGTCATTACAAAGGCGGGATCGCATAGCTTTCGCGCCACAGCTCAAAAAGGGTGAGTGCGAAAAGCCTCTCACTGTTTGAACACCCACAGTCCTGCAATTGCAGCAGTCGCCTGACAGCTCTGGGATCAAACATACAACGTTTAGAAAGAAGAATGTCATGGACGAGCTCTCGAAAGGGACCTTTCTGCAACCAGGCCTGGAGCGGCACTGAAAAGCCTTGCTTACGACATTGGTCAAAGCCACGAGGCAATAGACGCGCCGCCAGATCCTTCAGGAGGAATTTGCGACCTTTGGTGCTGGCCTTAAGCGAACTAGGAACCTCACGGAATGCAAACTCAACAAGATGGTGATCCAGGAAAGGCGCTCGCATCTCCATACTCGAGGCCATACTGCAGCGATCAACCTTTACGAGAATGTCCTCTGGTAGATAGTTCAGAACATCATGACGACTGAGGCGAGCTAGCAAGTCCTGTTCCTCTTCTGAAACCTGTTGAGAGGCTGGTGTACCGCCATAGCTCAATGACCCTCTGCCGAGAAGCCAACTGATCTCATGAGGCCTGAACAAACGGTTCAATCCAGGGAGCTCTCTAGGGAAGTCAGTGCCTAAATCCAAAGCAAGAGAACGACCGCGGATACCAAGCGGAAGCTGCTGTGCCATCCGCGCCAACGCGCGGCGGAGCAATAATGGGGAACGACCAGCAAAACGTGCAAGACGCAAATAGCGGGTGTAATGCAAATAGCCTCCAAAAAGTTCATCACCTCCGTCACCACCTATCGCCACCTTGAAAACCTGAGACACCTGCTGACACAACAACCAGGTGGGAATCATTGACGAATCCGCCATGGGCTCATCAAACTGACGAGCTAGAGCTGGCATCAATGCAGCGGAAGAAGGAAGGGCAGGAAAGGAATGATGATTTGTACCAAAATACTCCGCGATAAAACGAGCATGAGGAGCCTCATCCTCAAGATGACCGGGGAAACTGATCGTGAAGGTATTTACATTAGAACGGTGCCTAACAGCCAATGCAGTCATCAGACTGGAATCAACCCCTCCACTAAGTAAGACAGCTACAGGTACATCTGCCTCTAGCTGACGCGAAACCGAAGCAGAAAGGAGATCTTCCAGGCGATCAAGCAGAGCAATAGGGTCGAAAGAAACATTGCTAGCGGCAGACGATGCAGGCAGTTGCCAGTAGGGAGTGCAACTAGTTTCAGCAGTAGCGCAATCAAGAGTCAGATAATGACCTGGCGGTAGTTTCGATGCACCCTTAAGAATGCAACTGTCTCCTGAGACATAACCATTGGCGAGATAATCCTTAAGGGCTTCAGTCCGTAAGCGAGGTGGAGCATCTGGAACGTTCATTAGAGCTTTGAGCTCGGAAGCAAACCAGAAGCTGCTGCCATCAGAGCGATAAAATAGAGGTTTCTCACCAAGCCTGTCACGTGCCAATATGAGTGATTTAGCCTTTGAATCATAAAGCGCAAAAGCAAACATCCCACGAAGCTTCTGCAGTGTTGAAATCACTCCAAACAAGGCGAGGTGCACCAAAATGACTTCGGTATCGGAGTGCCCACGCCAGCCACTAAAACCAGTTGAATTACAACGATGGCGTAAGTCTGCGTGATTATAAATTTCCCCGTTGAACACAAGAGTGAGTCCACATCTATCAAGGTGCATTGGCTGGTGACCAGCTGAACTCAGATCAACGATGGAAAGCCTTCGATGAGCCAATCCAACACGTTGATCAGCCGACACCCAGCAGCCAGCTGCGTCAGGGCCACGATGTTCGAGGGAATCGCGCAGAGACGGAAGAACAGCTGCAGCAGATGCAGCATCAGAAGACGATACGCTGTAACCGAGAACACCACACATCAGGAACCAGGATGAAAAGCTATAAATTGACGGAACAAAAGAAATCTGCTTAGAAGCAATTCAATTGGCACAACCAATACTCGTATGACAAAATTAAGAATAACCCCAGTAGGAATCGAAAGAATATTGCCAGCGCGAGTGGATCGTCCAAACTGTCCACGAAGGCAAGATTTAAGTCGTAATAGCCAAATCAAAGCTTTGACTTCAGCAGAAGAGGCAATCCGAATATACAAAGACTCAAACAGGCATGAGGGGACTGCAACAAAATCAGGATACTTCAGTCGCACTCTATGCAAAAGAATAGCCAAAGAAGAAAATACAATCTGACGAGCACCACCATCCTCGGATGAAAGCCGAGAAGAATGAACCCTGACAGAACACAATGGCTTTGGGATACAGGCCAACCGACCAACTTCTGAAAACCTTAACCAGAGATCAATATCTTGAGAACGACGAAATAACTCAGAATACCCCCCCAGCGAAAGAGCAATGTCTCGTTTAAATATTACCGATGAGTGCGGGAAACATGATCTTGTCCAAATCAAACGCCTATAGATAGAAGAATGAGAAAAGGGATAGAGATAGCTGGAAATACTAATATCATCTTCGTCGACAAGAGAACATCCAGAACCAAGTAAAACAACATCAGGATGATCTTCTAGAAAAGACAACTGCTCTTTTAGGCGACTTGGCATAGACAAATCATCAGCATCTAATCGTGCAATCCAAACACCCTTCGCAGAAGCAAGGCCTAAATTTAATGCATTTGAAAGTCCCTTGTTCTCCCGAAGGGAAATCACCCTGACACGACTATCTTGTTCCTGAGCAGAAAGAGCAATTTCAAGCGACAAGTCAGTACTCCCATCATTGACGATGATTAACTCAAAATCAATAAGGGTCTGCTTAAGGATTGACTCAATAGACGACTCAAGCCAACGAGAACCATTATAAACAGGCATTAACACACTAATGGCTGGCATACTTCCTGTCAATTGACAAACAGGCTGCAAGCCTGACAACACTTAAATTATGACATACCCAAAGATATCAAAATCAGAATCGACACCATTCAGGTACATATGAATCCTGATTTATGAAATTATCAGCTGCGCAAACAAGAGAGGGATTATCACTGTCTAAAGGATGAACACCTGAACTCAGCCACGCTCCCCACCAATAAAATGAGCTGTTGAGAAATATATGATGCTTGCATTGGGAAAGCAGCCACATTGTGTCAACAGGATCGCTGAACCCATACTCAGGGAAAACAAGGTGTGTCATATTATCCACATCTAGATATTGATTAATCAGAGGAGAGTGATGCGTACAGAAGACAGCAGTAACAAGACCTGGATTATCAGATTTAAAGCGAGAAACAACTTTTGAAAGACTCAAAAGGGATTTTTGTCGTCCTTTATGAGCATTTTTCCACGAATCAGGCGACTCTTCATAAAGACGAACTCCAATAGCTAGTGTTTGATTATCGCGGAAATGCGCACCAAGACGAAGGATTTCGGTATTTGTTGGAGTAGGGGGGAAGAGCTCAGCTCTAATCTGACTACTAAATTCAAGGAAATAAGCAGGTGATTGCCAATATCCCGACAAAATCCTAAGGCTCTTAATAGATGAAACAAGCTCGGGATGAAAAAAGAAGTCACGCTCTTGAAATAACTCAGCTCCAAAGAGATTAGTTTTTACAATACCCGCGGAACTAATAGTTGTAGAACAAGGTAGCCAGGGAATAGCTACAAAGAGCACTTCAAGGCAACCACGGAGCTTTTGAAAAAATTTAAGTATTTTATACGATAAATGGATCCAAAAGGGAGCAGAAGTTAGCCCAATAATAGGAAATTGACTTAGCATAAATGTGCGATTATATATCAGGTCATTGATAAATCTCGAGCGTATATCTAAATACAGTACAGCGTTGTGACTAAGCGCCAAAGCCCGAGCTGTGGCGTACTGAAACATCTGATTTCCTAACCCCCCAGAAAGAAGGCAATATACGGAACGACGAGGGAACTTTTGCAAACTCAGTTTATGAAAAATCATCTATATAGACTATACAAGAAGGAAGACTAGAAAAGAAGCTCAGAACAGCTTAAATAGGATCTACAGCTTATAATCAAGTGAAAATTGCGAATCTAACAGGCAAGTAAATTACATCAATTTAATAGTAACCAGACGAACTGCAAGCAATCACCAGCAACAAGACAACAGCACTGACAGTTAAGCTCAAACTCGATAATTTATGAAAAGTCATAACATTACTCATCAGTATGGGGCCAAGATCATAAAGACTTGTACGCAAAAAGTGTGCGAAAAACAAGAACTCTCATCCAAATGAGATGAATCAAAGAACCCAGAAGAATTGAGTACACAAGTCCATTTATTCCATAAAAAGCAGCGAAAAAGAAATTGAACGCAATCAAAACCAATTGACCAACTGTCGACAAAGATAATATCATCTCAGGCTTATTTACTAATGAAAGCGCTTGCCCAGAAACAATTGAGGCATGGAGAATGCCAGAGGAGAATATTAACAAGACACCTTGCAATACGTTAGTAGAATAGCCAGAAGGCAAGAAAAACAAGAGATATTGTTTCCCATAAACCAGTAAAAAGGCAGAAAGCAGTAGCGAAGCTAGAACTACTGCAATACTCAGAAGATCAATAATCCGGACACCTCTTTTAATTCTCTTTTTATCTGACAAGTCAGAACCCTGATTAAAGATGATTGGCGTTATAAGTGACAACACAAAGCCAAAGAGTAATGTTGCTGGAATATAAGTGAGCTGAGAAAGAGCAAAGAATTTACCCACTGCTGAACTACCAGATGCAAACTCTAGAGCCCAGCGCTGTGAAGAAAAGAAGGCCCAATTAAATACTCCAGAAAAAATGAGAGGTTGTGCAAATTTAGAAGTAAGTGCACGCCATTGAGAAATTTCGGCATCAACCAATGCTACTTTCCGAGTAAGCCTGTGAAAGCCTAAGGAGTTATATAGCCACACTAAACTAATCAAAGATGCCAAAAAACTGATTACAATAGTCTGGAATGGACTGTTGTTGGCTGATACAGCATAGACAGTGGTCAAAAAGAATATTTTAAGGCTATTTTCAATCGATAGTGCGACTGCTGCTTTTTGCCTATCTCTTGCTGCATTACTGATTGCTTGAAATAACGATGAGGTGCCGCTAGTGACAGTCAAAAGGATTGCAAAACCTGCAAGAATAAACAGGTCAGGGTTTTTAGGACTAAGAATCCATAGCAGAATAGAAGTAGTCGCTAAAGCTCCAGCCAGCAGAAAGCTATTTTTGATAACCTTAGCTAATGTTGCCATATAAGGATTTAATTGATGACGATGAGTGGCAACTGAGTAATAACGAGCAAAGCTTGAACCGTACGCCCCAAAATAAACTTGATTACCTAAACCTACGATAGTAATCCATAATGAATAAATGCCATAGCTAGATGGACTTAACTGGTGAGTCAAGACACGTATAAGTATAAAACCAGAGACTAATACAAATAATTGACCAAAGCCCAGCCAAAGCATCTCTGGCACGAGCGGCCTAAAACGTGCGGAGAATTTATTAATTTGGTGCACTAGCTTCGAAAAGTTAGGCATATAAGTGAGATCGCGATAGAAATGAAATTAACAACAATTCAGGACTTATCCGCTATGAAAGACATTGATTATAGATTTTCAGCACTTTACTCATATACTGGTCCAAAGAATCAACGTGTGGAAAATCAATAGGGTAACTGGAAGTCTTTTGAAGCCTAAGTCTCAGACGATTAATACTCTGCTGAAATGCAAATGAATTATTTATTTCAAATAAAAAGCCGTTCTCATCTTCAGTTACATATTCTCTGATTGTTGGAATATCTGTGGCCAATACAGGTAATCTATGCGAAAACGATTCAACAAGGGTTAATGGTGTATTGTCAATCCATTGACTGGGAATAAGAATCGCATCTGTAGATAGATAAATATCAGAGGAAGATGCCCATCCAAGCCATGTAATACGATGAACACCACAAGACTGCGAATATGATTGAAAAAGAGTTTTAGCAAATGGTGAATCAATTGCTCCAGCGATCCTGATATGCAAAGGAAACGAAAAGGAAATTTTAGCGAGATGTTCTAAGGTCCGAGCAATCCCTTTTTCAGGTGATAGCCTACCAACATAAGTTAGCGTCAGCTCATCTGAACGCTTGGAGTAAGATAGTTCTCTGATTTGCTGACTATTTGAATACCAAGGCATAATAGATATCTTATCCTTGGAACATCCTAAACGCTGAAAGAAGACACTTCCATATTCAGAAGGAACTATGCATGAATTTAGATTACTAAGCACATTTTGAGCACGATAGAGATAAGAGATGACTCTTGAAGTAGCTCTCCGTTTTACTAATTTATATTTGTGAAATTTCCTGCTTAAAAAAGGAACTGTTGACAGAACTTCAAATAAAAATGAGATGCCAGGTAACTCAACAACGCATTCATTGATTTTACCTAGGAAAGAGCGTCTTCCTTCCTTAATACACTTAGAACACTTCTCGACAGATGTAATGCCATTACATAATTTCCCATTACCTTGAACCAGTGTTGTTCGTAGACAAGCCAGCCCCCAATCATGACTTGTATAGATTGTAGGTATGCCTAGATCCTGTGCAGCCTCCAAGATCCACCAAAACCCATGTCGATGGTGAAGATGGACAATATCCGGTGTCAGCTCTTGAAGAATACGCTGCGCATACTGTTTTGCCTGAGCCCAAGATCGATCCGACAGTGAATTTCCTGCACCGATTTCATCCCAGTCACTTGGGGCAGAAAAAATATGGTAAAGAATCCCATTACGTTCTTGGTGTATTAACCTAGAAGGAGATCCATCTGGACAATCACCTGTCCATTGATCGTTAGAAGGCCAGGTCAGTATCTCACAGTCAATTTCTAACTTATGCTTCAAATAATTAGCTTGTAGATAGACATTTTTATTTGACGAAGACGGGAATGGATCAACATAGCGGCTGGCAATTAGAATTCTCATTAGTATTGATGCCATTCGGAGCTAGAAACCCTTCTTATATATGAAGGCTGATGCTGAGAAAGGACAAATATGCGCCACAAGCGAATGAAACGAAGAAGGCCTAAGTGCAACAAAATATTTTTAACTAATGATCTCAGATGACGATCTAGATAATTTTGGTTATTTAGCTCAGGAAATGAATGATGATATTCCGACTGAAGAGCGTTAGATCCCCATCGTTCAGCATAACTTAACTGTTGAGGTGGCTGTTGAAAAGGAGCACAAAGTAAATACCTCTGTGCAATGACCATGAGGTAAGTAGGAGTAAGTAGAGCTGGTTCACTCCACCTACTTTTTAGAGTATGCGGTTGCTGTGCTAGGTCAAACTCATGCCAAGGAGAATCATCAAATTGATCAGCAAGAATCAACTTTTTCAATAAAAAGCCATTAGATTTGGAGAAGGCACGAAGAGATAGCTCAGGGCTAACTTGCCAAAAGCCATGACCCATCAAATTATTTCCTGGTGTAGAAGATATAAAATGACCATGCTTTGCAACGCATATCATGACGTGCTTTAGAGCATTAGCATAGTTAAAGACATGTTCTAAAGTACCAAAGTCAATAACACATGTGTACTGGTTAACACATTCAAGGGGTGGAGGATTATTTAAATCATGAATAATCGTAGCTCCTTCATAGGAAGAAATATCAAGTGTATCAACTCGTTTGGCTCCTAAATTTTCAAGAAGGAGATCGAGGTATTTGACGCTGGAATCAATACCAAACTCAGCAAGCAGCCTGCTCTGGAGGAACTGACTCTTTATGATTTCTTGCCTGCCAAGAACAAGCGTATAAGAAAAGTCGACTCCGAGCTTTTTAGCTAAACAAAGAAGTTTGTAATTTTGGATATCAAGGCCCATATCTAAGTTAAAAAATAGCAACCAAGGAATAAAGCATTGGGTTTTGCATTGTATCTAGATTTTGACATAGCCACGACCGGTTTGATCTAACACAAATTGCATAGGTTGCCTTGCTTGTGAATTAAAAAACTCATCCACTGCTTTTCTAGATCCTTCCCAAAAGCCATAGTCATCAACCAGCAAAATGCCTGACATTGACAAGAGTGGATAAAGCTGATTAAGCTCAACCTTTGTACTTTCATACCAGTCTGTATCCAACCTCAAAAGAGAGATTTTTTCAGGTATATTAGAGGATTCAAATAATGTGAGACAGACATCGCCAGGCACAAGGATGCACTTATCAGCAACATTAAAAGCATTAAGCTTCTGCTTTACATCTTCCAAAGAGGCAACGCACCAGACATTATTAATGTGCTCTTTATCACTCAACGACTTGTCTAGCAATACCTGAGCCGGAATATCAAGATCATGCATTATGTCTTCCTTAGTTGGCAGAGTCATACCCTCAAAGGTGTCAAATAGGTAGACCTTTTTATTCGATCGCATTCTACGGAGAGTATCTGCCATAGCAATTGCACAACCACCACGCCAAACACCACATTCGACAATATCTCCGTCAATATTGTTCTGTTCAATATATTTAACAGCAGCTATAGCGGCCCATAACCGGTCTACTGAAACCATTGAGAGTGCTTCATCTCCTGCTCTCATGCCAAGAATTGTCTTAATCAGATCAATTTCATGCTGATCCGCTTCCACCGGAAAAGACACCGGCGGGGAAGATGTAAAAATGGCTTTTATGCGATTATAGCAAGAAGAAGTAAATCTAATTAGAGTATCTCTCCTCTTCCCCATAAAGCCACCGAGCCTAGATAATTTATCTTACTATACTTAATTGCCTTAGTCGAGTCAAAGGCGATGATTTAAGTCTGGGTTAAATTCAGATCTGTTCATTTATACTATAGAGTTTAGAGCCTTCTCATAATAGATTTTGAGCCTCAATGCAATGGCTTGCCAGCTGTAGTTATTTGCAACGAAGATCCTTGAGCGTTGTCCCATTTCCCGTAAAGTGCTACTTTCAGTAGAAAACAACTCAAATAGTCCCTTAGTCAAACTATTACAGTTAGGTGGGACTCTCCATCCTAAGGACAAGTCATCTATTGCTTGCCAAGGTGTTTCAGTCGTTGTAATCACGGGAAGAGCGTAAGACATCGCTTCGGCAATTGCGATTCCAAAGCTTTCTGAATATGAAGGCAGGACAAATGCATCTGCACTCAAGAAAGCCCTTTGCTTTTCGTCACCAGATAACGGACCAAGGAATTCAATATAGTCACTAACTACTAAATGGCGACAAGTGTCTTCTAGATGTTGTTGATAGTTACCCAGCCCCATACCGACAATTTTGCATTTCCATCGATGTGGACGAAGCAAAGAAAAAGCCTCAATAAGTAGCTCAATACCTTTTACGGGATGCAGCCTAGATAGAAAGAGAAGTGTTTTAAAATCACTTTTTTCATGCATTGAAGCTGTCGGTAGTATCGGCAAATCAATACCTTCCTCAAGAAGGAAGATCTTTTTAGGTGCAATATGTGCTTCAACAAGACTTAGCATCTCACGCTTTGACGTTGCATGAATATAATCACAGATTTGCAGAAGCTTCTGCTCGAATATGTGGTAATAAACTAACTTCATCAAACCATTCCGATTAATCGCCCATGGTTCAAGCATTCCAGCTGTTTGAACTATCAAAGGCTTCATTGGATTACACTGCTTCCATGTATAACAAGCAAAGCTTGCTTGTCGCCAAAGTCCTTTAAGATGAATTAGATCGGGCGAGATTGATTGAATCTGTTCTAAAAGATTCAGCGTGACTGGAAAGATTTTATTTCTAAAGCATGGAACTTTTATAATTATAAGATTTTTCGGCAGCGTAAGTTGTCCATCAATTTCATTCTTATCTGTGCCGCAGAGAATATAGAATTCATCATTGGGTGAGCCTAAGGCAGCAGCGCAGGCAAGATTTAGAGATGCATGAGCTAGACCACCAGCTTCCTCACCCAAAGAGTCTGTAATGGTTAGAAACTTCATTGATCTATTCAATAATCATTGATAACAAACTTAGGCACATCTGAATTCCCATCAATCCAATCATACAATTGAAGGGTTTGTGTTGCTACTTGCTGCCAACTAAAGCTTTTTTCAACAAGGTGTCTAGCATTATTGCCCAAAATGTTGAGATGAGAATCGGAAAGTGAAAAAAGCTGAAGCAGTGCTTGGCAAAGAGCATCGACTTCAGGTTCAGCTTGTAGTGCTGCTTTATGAGAAAATGCTTCTGGTAAATTACATGCCTGGCTTATTAAGATTGGCAAGCCATAAGCCATGGCTTCTAAAACAGCCATCGGTAATCCTTCAGAAAAAGAAGGCAGAATAAAAGCAGACGCATGTTGCAAAACAGCATGCTTTGTACTGCCGAATACGGCATCAAATGCCCGACAGTTTCTGACAGGGCAGTCTTGTAGCTGAGTTTGAAACCGCCCATCATCTCCAAAACCAATAAAAACTAACCACCATCCATTTTTTTCTGCTTCCAAAGATATAGCCTGCCAGGCATTCATTAAAGGCTCTAAGCCTTTTTTCTGGTGAAACCTCCCAAAAAAGAGTAAGATTTTTGCATCAATAGGTATGACTCCCTGCCAAGGAAGATCCTCATCAGAAGCTATAACTTTAGATGGCATATTAACTCCGTTAGGGATTAGTGCAATAGGAACACCGCGTACCCTTTGTTGAATAGCGATTAACTCTGTATGGCACAAAGCCTGCAGACAAGATGCCTCTTGTAGTGCAGAGCTCTCCCACAAATGCCAAGCAAGCCTTTTTTTCCAAGCGGAGTGGGCCAGAGCCCATGAGTCAAGCATTCCATGTGGACTAATAATGTATGGAATATTTTGCTTCTTAAGATGTAATGCGATACGCGTTTGTGTCCGCCACAAGCCATGTAAATGACACACTGAGCTTTCAGCACTAATCGCAGATTTTAATAATGACTTAGCTCTTACTAATGGTGAAAATCGGTCAGCAGTTAGCCATCGACTATATATCCTAAGATCTTGTTGTGCAGCAAGAAGATCAGAAACTGCAAAAGATATTCCACCATCACCAAAGCTTGCAGAATGAGAAATATGAAGGGGGCTAATGCAACTCATTTCCGCGAAAGCATTAAAAATATAATGTAAGCAGGGAGAACAGTGAAACCATACAATACAACAACCTGAGCTAAATAGCCTCTGCTAACAACTACATACAAGAATGTTGCATTTAACAGGTAGATTGCTTGAGGCAATGGTTCATGCTGATGCTGTAAAAACCAGCTCCAAAGTCGACGAATTAAAATACCAAGAAGAAGTGAAAATAGGACAACTGTTGCCCACCCCCAAACCAAATAATACTCAGCATAGTTAAGGTAAGCTGTAAACGAAGTTGGAGATGAATAAATAAACTCACGGATTGAACTGGAATATTCTGCTTTGGGCTTTTGAGGATATAGAGCCCTCGGTATTGGCTGAGAAATTGTTGCCACGATAGGAGCAAAGTAAGCATATGGAGCTTTAGAGGGAACAGCATTAATCACTGCAGAAGTTGTAAAGAAAACCCCGGCCTCCTCAAAACTCGATACAAACACCTCGAGTGGGGAATAAGAAGCTGTACGTGATAAATCAAGGCCACGAATATTGGTTCGTGATAATCCAATTATTCCATTAACCCCTACAAATGCAAGCATGAAAATAACGAGGGCTACAATCTTGGGGCGCTTTTTTGCATAAAAAAGCCATAACAAGATCATTGGTATAAATAACAACAATATCCGATATCTAAACGCCTCAGAAAGATATATTGAAACTGCCAGGCACGACCAGAGAATTAAAGATAAAAGTTGCTTGCGATCACGGAGCCAAACTGTAAATTGGATAAGTATTCCCGGGATTAGAAAATTAATCGCTAGTTGAAAGTAATTTTGAAACGGTCCTGAGATAAGCCCTGAAAATCCAAATATTGTGGCTGAAAATTCATCAGGCCGGAATGGATTAAGAAGATAAATCAAACGATCTCCATTGACTAAAGCATACATAATCAAGCCCAGCCAACACAGGCACAATCCATACAGTCGAATGGTTGAAAGAGATGCTTTGACTATACGTTTACGCAAAAAACGCAGCGTAGGCTTATAAATATAAAATCCAACTAATATTGATGCATAAGATATAAAAGCTCCTACCCATCCCCAAATCAGAAATGGGCGATGGTCAAGCCCTCGATAGATTGTTCCAGAAGTTCCAACAAAATTTGCCGCTTCTCCTGTTGATAGAATTGCACGTAATGGACCAACTAAAACATAAAACCCAAGGACGACAGCAATAAAGAGTGTGGGCCGGTAAATTTGAACCCAAGATTGAGAACGTATGGAAAGGAAGCATTCAAATGCCACTAGTCCAATCAAACCCGATAAAATTAACAGCTCAGGAGTCGATAGCTGCATAAATTTAGCGTCCTCCCAAGATGGCAAATGCCGCAAGATAACTTCGCTTAGACCTTCTATAAGAAGTCATTGAAGTTTGACACGCATCGACAAGAGCATCAGCAAAGTTTTGCAAGCCAAACTTTGACAAAAGCTTTTGGGATGCCGAAATCATTTTAACTCGCTCAGCTGGTGTTTGAATATCAGACTTTTTCATGCAAGTCAATAGAGAACCTGAATCTGCCGACCGAAAAACCCAACCGGATGTACCATCCTCAATCAAATCATCAGCACAGCCACAAGCGTTACTAACAATGACTGGTATTTTGCAAGCAATGGCTTCATTTATGACGAGCCCCCAGGTGTCTTTTTGGCTGGGTAGTATTACTGCATGCGCTTGACCATAGAAAAGCGCAAGTTTCTCAAGCTGCTGAAATGGAAGTACCTTCACCAAGTTAGGATTAGGTAGTTTCTCACACTGTTGTTGAATCGTTTGCTGAAGTGCTCCTGAGCCAATTAAAAGAAGAGGTCGGACACCACCCTCGTCTTGATAGAGCTTATATGCTTCCAATAAGAGCTGATGATTTTTTTCAGCAATAAATCGTCCGACACAGATAAATGGCTTTTCCTTAGTATCGTCATGAATAATTAGACTTGATATCTCTGCAAAG
>MDSW01142714.1_pt1 | contig 16034 bp, 12 predicted proteins | sample 811171 | NCBI WGS metagenome assembly MDSW01 (sample SAMN05326641, study PRJNA326480) | marine metagenome | isolation source: seawater | place: Atlantic Ocean: North West | collected 2012
CGCGAAACGCGCCGGGATGGTCGCGGCCCGGGGGGGGAGGGGGGTTCATCGACGCGCGGGGGGGCGGCGGCGGCGGGCCCCAACGCGAGCGGCGCGCGCCGCGAGGGCTCCCGCGAGGGCTCCGGCTCCGGCGAGGGCTCCCGCGAGGGCTCCGGCTCCGACGACGCCTCCGCGGGCTCCGGCTCCGGCTCCGGCTCCGGCTCCGGCGAGGGCTCCCGCCGCGCCGATCGTGCCGACCTCGATCGCCCTCGTCGCGCGGGCTGCGGCTCCTGCTCCGGCTCGGACTCCGCCCGCGGCGGCGCCGCTCCGACGGACCGCGGTCGCGGTCGGGGTACGGGGCGTACGACCCGTGCACGAACCCATCGCCCTCGTCCGCCCCGTCGCCGAGCATCGCGCGCGCCTTTCGAAGAGTGGCCGGGCGGGAACGACGACCCGCACGTTTTCGCCGACGTTTCGCCGAGGACGTCGCCGCGGACGTCGCGGGCCGGCGCAGTTCCGGCATTCATAGCTGGTCGGCGCTCGCCCGGTCGCGCCGCGGCTCCGCGGCTCGCGTGTCGAGAGTTGAGCCACGAGTCCTGGTCGTCCCCGGGGAGGGGACGGTCCTCGCGCGTCTTCACACGTTCCGACGCGCGGCGGCGTCCTGGACGCGCTCCGATCCGCTCGTCGTCCGGATGTCGTCTCCGAGCCCCGCCGACGACCCTCCCTCGGGGTCCGGCTCCGGCTCCGGCTCGACCCCGGGGCCCGCGCGGTACAACCAGCGCAACCCCGCGATCAAGCGCATCCTCCAGGAGATGCGCGAGATGGCTGAGGACGACACCCCCCACTTCTACGCCGAGGCGGTGGAGTCGGACATCTTCGAGTGGCACTTCGCGATCCTCGGCGCGGACGGCAGCGACTTCGACGGCGGCATCTACCACGGGCGCATCCTGCTCCCCGCGGAGTACCCGTTCAAGCCGCCCTCGTTCGTGCTCCTCACCCCGAGCGGGCGGTTCGAGACGCACACGAAGATCTGCCTCTCCATGACCGCGCACCACCCCGAGCACTGGCAGCCCTCGTGGTCGGTCCGAACCGCGCTCACCGCAGTCCGCGCGTTCATGCCCACCCCCGCGGAGGGCGCGATCGGATCCTTGGACCACACCCCGGAGGAGCGCCGGGCGTTGGCGAGGCGGTCGAGATCCCCGGACGCCGCGCCCGTCTTCGGCTCCCCCGAGCGCCAGGCGCTCACCGACCGCGTCCACGCGCTCATGCGCGCCCGAGCGGACGAAGCGCTCGAGCGAAAGATCGTCGAGGAAAAACGATTGGAGCGAGAAAAGGAGATCGAGGAGGCGGCGACGCGGTTCCAGAAGCTCGCGGAAGCCGAGGGGCGGGCGCCGATGAGCGCGGAGGCGTACAGGGCCCTCGCCGAGGAGGCGGCGGAGGCGGCGGAAAAGGAAGAGGAGGCGCGGGCGCGGGCGCGGAATACGAGGGAGGAGGAAGGCGGCGCGGAGAAGGAGGAGGACGGCGCGGAGAAGAAGGAGGACGGCGCGGAGAGGGAGGAGGACGGCGCGGAGAGGGAGGAGGACGGCGCGGAGGGGGAGGAGGACGGCGCGGAGGGGGAAGAGAACGCGGCGTCGGCTTCTGGCGCTTCCGCTTCCGGCGCTTCGGCGTTGGCTTCGGGCGCTTCGACTTCCGCTTCGGGCGCTTCGGAGGCGCCGGTCGGGACGAACGCTCCGCCGCCGGTCGAAACGAAGGCTCCCTCGAGCGTGGAGGATCTCGTGGCGTCGCTGGTGCGACCGAGCCCGCCTTCGTCCCCCGCCGCGGCCAGAGCGCCGCGCCCTCCTCGACGCTTGGGCGGTTTCGAAGAGGGTCGGGAGGACGAGGCTCTTCCGGCGGAAGAGGAGGCGAAGGCGGAAGCGGCGGGCCCGGAGGCGGCGGGCTCGTCGTCGGAGCCCGCGAAGAAAGCCGCCGGGGACGGGGACGCGCGGCGGACCCCCGACGCGAACGGGTTGGAGGCGTCAGACGCGTCGGACGAAAACGCCGACGCCCCAAAAACGAAAACCGACCCGACGACGGTCCCAGCGGAAAGCTCTCCTCTCCCGGGGGAGGCGTCTTCTTCCGCTTCGCCGCCTCCGCGCACTGTAAACCCCTCCGCGTCGGACGTCGGAAGAAGCGCCGCTTCGAAAGACGTCCCGTCGAGGCGAGGCGAAGACGGAAACGAAAACGAAAACGCTCCCGCCGCCGCCGCCGCCGCCCCGAGTCCGGCGGAGGATAGCCCTGCGGTGGCTCGGCTGAAGCGACAGCTTGATCGCACCGCGATGTGGCTCATCGCCGCCATCGTCGCGATTCTGATCAGGAAGGCGCTCAGGGTCTACGGGTTCGGCGAAGAGGGTGAGCTCTGACGAGAAAGGGGAGTGAGACGAGAGAGGGTCGTTTTCTGCTCCTTCTCTTCTCTTCTCTTCTCTTCTCTTCCCTTTCACGGAAGACGAATGCATTCTAAGAAGCACTCTGCGGAAGAGACCTCGAAACTCGCGCGCGCGTCCCGTCCGCGTCACGGTTCGTCGAGCATAGGCTGCTCCAGGTACGTGTCGAACGCGGGTTCCTCCCACGCCTCGCACTCGAGCCCGAGGTTCGACCCGAGCCGCCGCCGCCTCGCCCTCTCCCTCCTCGCCGCGCGCGCCGCCGTCGGATCGAGGATTTTCAGCCTTTGTTCGTTCTCTTCTTCGTCCCCCCTCGGGAGTCCTCCTCCTCTCTCTCGGTCGGCTCGGTGCTCCGGCGTGCGCCTCCGCTCGTAGTCCACGTGCACGAACGCTCGCTCGACCTCGGGCATGCGCTCGATCTCGTCCTGCATCGCCAACCCGACGTCGTGCGCCACCCTCACGGGCGTCTCCGGAGGAACCACCACCTCCACCTCCACGAGGACGTTTTCCCCCGCGTGGTAACACCGAAGGGCGTCCACCTGAACGAGCGCGCCCGCCGACTCTCGCGCGATGACCTCCCGAACGCGCCCCACGAACGCGGCGCTCGCGTGCCTCCCTATGAGCTTCGTGACGTGGTCCCACGTCGCGAGGCCCCACGCGAAGGCGACGGCGAGGGCAATGATGGCGGCGCCGACGGGGTCGACGAAGGACGCCGCCGCGGGGCCGCCGCACAGCTGTCGGCCTCGCGCGGTTCCCGAGAGGAGGGACGCGACGAGGGCGACTGCGTTCGTCGCGGCGTCGGAGACGTGGTCCAGGGCGAGCGCCGCGACGGTGGCGGAGCGGGCGCGGTGGAGCCAGCACGCGAGGAAGAGGATGAGCTTGAGGAGGACGATCGCGGCGAGCGCGGCGAGCGTCAGGGCGGTCTGGGAGGGGAGCCGAGGGGGGTAGGAGGAGGAAGAGGAGGAGGAGGAGGAGGAGGAGTCAGGCGCGCCGCCGCGCGCGAGGGTCACGACGCGCGCGACCGCGCGCGCGAACACCTCGCCCGCGCCGGCGGCGTAGAACGCGGCGACGACGATGACGGCGACGGCCTCGAGGCGCGCCTTGCCGACGGGGTACCGGGGGTCGCGCCCGCCGTTCCTCGTGGCGTTCGCGGCGAGGGCCAGGAGGCCCTGCGCGAGCAAGTCCGCGGTCGAGTCCACGCAGGACGCCGCGACCGCGAGGGAGCCCGTGGCGAGAAAGCACGCGAGCTTCGCCGCGAACAGCGCGGCGTTCCCGGCGAGGGACGCCCACACGGGCCACGACGACGCGAGCGGCATGGCGAGCGGCGGAGGGCGAGCGAGGAGGAGCGCGCTGTGGAGGAAGCGTCCAGACGCCCAACCACGAGCCACGACGGAGGGGTTGGTGAGAGGGTGAGAGGGTTGCCGGCCAATTTATCCGGGATGCCACGTGTGCCTTATATCATAATCCGCCGGTTCGTCATCAGACGACGAAAAGCGTCGAACGACAAGCGCCCCTTCGCAGTCCCCCCGCCGCGCGCCGCGCCGCGATGTTCACCTCGCCGGCGCGCGACGCGCTCCGCCGGTGTGCGCGAGCGGCGGTCGGCGCGCTCGAGCGCGCGTCCACGCCCGTTCCCCCGCCCGCCGCGGCCTCGTTCGCGGCGCCCGGCGCGGCCCTCCCCCGGGCATCCCCCGCGTCGTCGCGCTTTTCGCACGACGAGGCGGCGGTCGCGCGCGGCGACCCGACGTGGGCCATACTCACGCCCGTGATCAGCGACCAGGTGAGCATCCCGGACGGCGTCGTCGGAGACGTCGTCGAGATAGGGTGCGAGGTCGGGGACGTCGTGGAGGAGGGCCACGTGTCGGTGATCATCGAGACCCACAAAGGTACGAACGCCGAGCGAGACGCGCGCGCTGACGCGATGGCGATCCGAGTCATTCTCGAGCGCGGGAGCCGCGAAACCGCGCGCTCGTTCCGTTCGCCCCCATCACCGACGGGAAACATCGTCGAACCCTCCCTCGATGGAGGTTCTGTTCTCCCGCCCACCCATCCCCCGCCTCGCGCGCTGACGCGACGACGTCTCAAACCCTTCCCCGCCGACGTTCCCCCTCCCCTCCCCTCCCCGCCTTCTTCTTCTCAGCGTGCCTCAACGTGAAAGCGACGGGATCGCGGCGGATGCGGGTGGTGGAGATCCTCACCCAGGACGGCGCCGAGGTGAAAGAGGGCGAGCCGTTGATGATGGTCGAGAAGGTCGTGGACGCCTGACCGGATCGAGCGTCGCTATGAGCGGCGACGAGAAGTGAGCCCGAACCCGCGCGAAGCGAACCGGAACCGGCCGGAGGGCGGATCCGACGCCGTCGCGTCTTCGCGCCCCTTCGCCGAGGGTCCATCGTCGCGCGAGACGCTTCCGTTCGCGCTCGCGCTCGTTATTATGATATCGCACCCTCGGATTATTCCACGGACGCTCGCGCGCGCTCGCGAGCCGATGCGAAGGGGTCCTCGTTCTCCCGCTTCTCCTAATCTCTTCGGCGGCTGCGTGGCTTTCACGCCTCCGCCTCCCGCCCCGCCCTGCCCCCCTCCCCCTATGCCTTCTACTTTATTCGCTCCCCCTATCAATACCCTTATTTTATTCGGTTCGCGACGGGGATACCACCCCGCCCGCCACATTCCCCCGCGCGCGTGATGGTCGTGCACCCGCGCGCGCTCGGTCCCCCGCCGCCCATCTTCGGGAGGCGCCGTCGTTAATAGTACGCCTCGGGGTCATTCTCCATCCCGCCGACCCTATTATTACTGGGGCTTTGCACCACCCCCATCGCCTGCGCGGCGGCCTGCGCAGCCCCCGTGGCCTGCTGGTAGATCGCCTCCAGGTGCGCGGCGCTCGCGGCCCCGGCGTTCGCCTGTATCCCCGCCAGCAGCTCCGCGGTGAGCGTCGCCTGGTACGCGATGCTGGGCACCGCGACCTGTTGCGCGGGCACCGGGATGGCGGACGCCTCCGCCGCGCTGCGGCTCTCGCGCAGCTGCGCGTACAGCGACTGCAAGATTTCCTGCGTTTCGTTGGAGCCGGCGGCGTACGCGCCGGATGCCAAGGTCGAGCCGCCCGCGCCGCCGCCGTCCGAGCCCCCCGCCCTCATGAGGAGACCGATGACCTGCTCCTGAACGTTCTCCACTGTCGAGACTCGGCGCACGAGGTTCGCCACCTGGAGCCGAAAATTCTGCGCGGGGCGAGGCGAGGAGAGGGAGATGGGGCGGGGCGGCGATCGCGGTCAGGGAACGTTCGGTGGTGGGGAAGGAAAGACGCGCGTGAGGTCGCGGGGAGACGGCCATACGACGCGCGAGGAGAAAAACCGTCCGCAAAAAAGTTCGGATTCGGTATTTGTGGTCCGCGGCGGCAGTCTTCGCGCGACGCGAGCCGTTGGAGATATTTTCCGCGGACCGCGCGCGCGCGGGAGACGGCGGACCGCACCTTGAGCTGCTCGACGACGTGCTTCTCGATCGTCTGGTACCGCGCTTCCGTTTCGAATGATGCGTCCTCGACGGCCTGCTGCGGGAGGAGGGGTCGGGGGTCAGCGTGGGGACGCGGGGAAGCGCGGCGGATGGCCAATCGCAGGACCGCATGTTGGGGGAAAATTGTTTCTAGAAACGTTTTGGAAACGTGCGTTGAGATTTTTCGGGGGCGTCGTGTGGCTGGCGCGAAGCGGGTGGGCTCGCTTACCCCTCCCGCGTCCGCGCCGTCGAAGCCCTTGTCCGCGCGCTTTCGCCGCTTGATGAGGTGCAGGTTCTTGACGTTCCCCTGCGTGAAGTGCACGTTTCCGAACGCGTAGAGACTCGCATCCTTCTTCACCTTGCGAAACCCCTGCGCGCGCGCGCGTGGATGGGAGGGGATCATTATTATGGACGTCAGCGGAGGGCGGGGGGGGGAATTCGGTGGAGGCGCGCGCGCGTTCCGAACGGTTCCGAACGCGAAGGGTCGGCGGAGAGAGATGCACGGGCGCGGCGATCGCACGTCCGGTCCGGGGTCGAGATGTCCCGCTCGTCCGACCCGAGCCGAGCCGAGGGCTCGCGCGATAGCGCGCGGGCGGGGGAGTTTCGTCACGCACGTAGGAGTTGAGCTGCCGCACGAACGAGCTCAGGTTGCTGTGCTTGAAGTACCTCGGCAGGAGCTTCACGACGAACTCGTTGATGTCCATGATGATGAAGTGCTTTGCCCCGTCGGTCCAACGGATGATGTCGTTACTCGACTCGTCATCCACCATGTGATATCTGCGGGGGGTCGCGAGGGGATCGAGGGTCAGCCACCGGCTTTTCCGGAGACGCGGGGTGCGGGAAACCATTCGCCCAAGCGGTGCGGAGACGATGCCGGGTTGTCGGCACGCACATCTTCTTCAGGAACGGCGGGGCGGTCGAATCCTCCGCTCCATCGTGCATCGGGGGGGATCCGTCCTCCCGGTCGTGTCCCCGGGTCCGCATCCCCCGATGCGACTCGCCCGCGCGCTCGCGCACCGCGCACTGCGCGTTTGCCGCGCCGCGAACGTCATGACGGCGACGCGTTTTGTTTTTCGAAGGCGTGGTTTTTTTTACCGGTACGCCGCGAGTTGATCGCCCCGGTGATGATTCTCATCAACGTCGGATCGTCGCGACGTTCACAGATCTTCACTGCTGCACTGATCGCTGACGCGGGGCGTCCGTTCGGCACTTCCGTTATCCTTCCCTTGCTCGCTGGCACCCTCGCGGCGGTTTCGTGGGCATCGCCGCACTTCCACGCGCGGGGTCGCGATGGCGACCTCCACCATGTTCTCCCTCGCTGCGAATCCGCTCTCGCACTCCCCCCCGGCGGGCGCGTCGCGTCGCGGGCGCGCCTCGCGCGTCGTCACGCGCGGCACCGTTCGCGCCTCTACGGCGGACGACGCCTCGACGCCCGCCGGTTCCGAAAGGCTGGACGCCATCCGCGCGCGCGCGACCGCGGGCGCGCTTCCCGGGAGCGGCCCGTTCGCTTTACTGGATCCCGACGCGGGATACACGCACGTCTCCCCCGGCGTGTGCGACGCCTGCGCGGACGACGTGGAGGCCAGGAAGGCGTGGGTGCGTGCGCGCGATCGATCGGCTCGCGCGCCACCGCGCGGATCGGGAACGCGCGCCCCCGCCTCGCGACCCCCGGGACGGACGCGGGCCTCCCCACGCCCTCCCTCAAAACCGCGTCGGCGGCCCCTTCCCCCTTCGCACGGCACCTCCACCGCATCTCCTCACGCCTTCCATCCTCCCGAACGCCCCCGCCTTTCGTTTTCGCGCGCCCTCCTTCCAGGTGGCTCTGTTGCTCGGACAGTTTCCTTCCCACGTCGCCAACGCCGAGCGCACGCGCGATTTCTTATCGTGCTGGCCCGACGCCGCCGAGTCTTCGCAGCCGCTCGATTCGTACATGGAGCGCTACGAGCTCTGGGCGGCCGACTACGAGGCGTACCTGGAGCGTTGTTGTTCCGACGAGTACGCCCCCCACCAGGGCCCCACTCTTCTGGACATGGTGGACGAGAAGGAGCGCCTGCTTCGCCGGCGCGCGCTTCCCGATTTGTTCGCCGGGATGAAGGCGGACGAGAACGCCGTCGCCGCGGCGCTTTTCCCCGCGCTCGCCCTCGAGCTCGACGACATCTGGGAGCCCGAGCCCGGCGCCATGCGTCGGCCCGAGGGCGAGACGGAGACGGAGGCTGAGCGCAAGGCCCGGATGTTCGCGAGCGCGATCGAGTGTTGCTTGGCCGGGAACCTCTTTGACGCGGGCGCGGCGAGCGCGGTGCAGAACGTCGCGTTTCGCGACGAGGACTCGGGGGGTTCGCCTCGGAGTACGGACCCGGACACGTGCGTGATCCGCACGTTGGACGCCGAGGCGCTCAGGGAGACGTTCCAGAGGGCGCGGGAGCGGGTCCGGCGGGACCCCGCGGCCGGCGGGTACCGTTACGACGGTTTGGACGCGCTGATCGCGCGGGCCACCGGGGACGATCCGTGGCGGCGGGTGGTGATTTTCTGCGACAACGCCGGCGCCGACGTCATGGGGATGACGCTTCTCGCGCGCTCGCTCGCGGGGCTCGGCGGCGCCGGCACGAAGATCGCGCTCGTCGCGAACGACACCGCGGCCCTGAACGACATCACGCACGAGGAGCTGAAGGCGTTTTTGGCCGCCGTCACCGACCGCGGCGACCCGAAGCTGAGTCGCGGCGGGGGCCGGAAACCGTCGCCGTACGACGCGTCGGGGATCATCTTCGGGGACGCGCTGCTCGGGGCGCAGATGAACGGGTGTATGGTCACAGCTCTGCCCAGCGGGCAGTGCTCCACGCTCCTGGACCTGAGCCGCGCGGGAGCGGAGCTCAACGACTGGGTCAGGGAACAGTTCGAGCAGGTGCCCGCGGGGAGGGAGTGGTTGGTCGTGTTCGACGGGATGGGGCGCGGGCTGGAGAGCAACTGGGACGTCGGCGCGTTCGTCGCCGAGGGGGTGCAGACGCTCAACCTCGCCATGATCAAGAGCGAGATCAACGCGAAGAGGCTCGACGCGGAGGTGTACGACTGCGTCGTCAAGCTCGAGACGGGGGGGGGAAGGGAGGGGGGGATGAGCGGTGACGAGGGATAGCGGAAGCGCGAGGACGAGAGAGGAACGCGTGAGATGGTATTGATATTTTTGGCCCGGCGGCAACGAAGCCCGACGAATTACGTGACAAGAAAAATGGACGTCGTCGCCGTCCGCCCGCGCGGCGCTGCTCGTCCCCGGCAGTTGGAAACTCCCCGTGATCAGATCGCGGCGCGGTCCCGCATCTCCCGGGCCTTCCGCGCGCTTCTTTCGGCGCGCGCTCTCGTCCCCGCGACGCCTCGACGACGCCTCGGCGCTTCGCGGTGGGCCGGTCGCGATGGTGAAGCCGCTCAAGGGGGTCGTCGTGAGCAACTCGATGATGAAGAGCGTCACGGTGATGGTGGAGCGCCTGTACAAGCACCCGCGGTGGGGGAAGTACGTGCGCGGGCGGAAGAAGTACATGGTGCGTCCCGCCCGGAACGCCCGGAACGCGCCCGCCGAGCCCCGCGAACGCCCCGATCGCCCCGCGACGCGCCCGGGCCCGGGACGCTCGACGACCTCGCCCTCGCGACCCTGAGCGCGTCGCGCGATGGAACCCTAAACGAACGAATCGCGCGAACGAGCCCACTCGACGCCGAGCGGATCACATCTCGCCCCTCCGACCGCCTCCGTCCCTCCCCCCCCCAACCACTGCTTACCGCCCGCGTTCCCCCCGCGCGCGTCTGTCTCCTTCTCAGGCGCACGACGAGCTGAACGAGTGCGGCGTCGGCGACAGGGTCGAGCTCCGCCACTCGCGCCCGCTCAGCAAGAACAAGAAGTGGGTGGTGACGGAGGTGCTGAAGAAGGAGCGCGTGTACGCGAGGCGGGGAGGGAAAGACCCCGCGGGAGGCGACCCCGCGGACGCGTTGAACGATGACACGCGGTCGATGAGCGCCGCGGCCGCGAGGGTCGTTGGGAAGGCGTCGAAAAGCGGCGGCGACGGGTCGGCGGACGGAGGGGTGGAGGAGGACCCGGCGATGCTCGGCGCCGCGCCGAGGATCATCGGCGTCCCGACGAAACCGGCGTACTTTCGTGCGGGAACCTTCGCCGCCGCGCCCTTCTTCTTCTGAAGCCGCGACGCGTTCGTGAAGGCGTGGGGTGCGTACAGGTAGCTTGTATTCTTTCGTGCGACGTCGCAGTACCATCGTATCACACGCGTCGTGGTCTATCATATCGACTCCGTCGCGCCCTGGCCGCCCCGGCCTCCGCCCCGCCCTTCGTCTCGTCACGGCACGAGCTCGTAATACTTCCCGTCTTTCGGGTCGTAGTAAAAGTTGAGGATGGGGTCGTAGATGAGGTCGAGGTCGGCCGCGGCGCCCGTCTCGTCACCCGCGCCGCCCTCACCGACGCCGCCCTTCCCCGCGTCGCCGTCCTCCGTCGGAATCGCGTTTTTTTCCGTCGGCGCCTCCGCCTCGATCGTCGTCGTCCCGTTCGTTTTTCCCGCCCCGTTCGCCCCGCCCTCCCCCGGTCCCCTCGGCGCGCTCGAATCGCCGCTCGGTCTCGGTTTCGTTCGCTCGTCGGAGACCATGACGAGGTCGGGGGTGAAGAGCCTGTAGTTCTGCCCGTGCCCCGCCGGCGGCCGCGCGCGACCCGGGATGGGGGTCTCGCCGCGCTCCGCCGAGCCGCGCGGCAAAAAAGCTCCCTCGGGAAAAACCCGAAACGAAGACGCCCCGGGTCCGTCCCCGAAAGGGAACCCCTCCTCCTCCTCCTTCGCGCCCCCGGGCCCGCCGGATACGCCGGTCCCGTCGAAGTACGCGATGCCGTTGCTGTCGCTCCACGTGTGCGCGCCATCCGCGGTCACCGTCTTCGCCCGACCGCCCTCGTACGGCGAACGCGGGTCGTTGAGCGCGGCGGCGACGCCGAGGATCCCGCCGTCCGCCTCCTCGCCGTCGGAAAACGCCTCAAAGTCCGACGTATTTCCCGAGACGCCGCCGATTCCTCCGCCGCCGATTCCTCCTCCGCGGGACCTGTCGAAGAAGTCCTCACCCGCGGCGCCGCCTCGCGGCCTCGCCGAGCGCGCGGGCGTCGGCGAGGACGCGCTCCGGCGCAGGAGCTCCGAGGCGCTGGACGCGTCGAGCGCCTCCGCCCCCCCGCGGCGACTCCCGCCGCGGCTCATCGCCCCCGCCGCGAGCTCGGCCGAGTCGTGCGAGTCGTACGCGTCCTCCGGTTCGTCCGGGGCCGGGCCATACGCGTCGTTCGCGTCGTCCCCGTCGAACCGATCCTCATCGTCGTACCGATCCTCATCGTCGAACCGATCCTCGTCGTCGTACCGATCCTCGTCGTCGTACCGATCCCGTCGCGCCCCGGTGATCCCCGATGATCCCGGAAGCCACGGGTTCGCGACGTCCTCGCTCCCGCGGAAGGCGCCGGATCCCGAACCCCTCGAGGGCGCGGGGAGCGAGCGCGAGAGAGACGACCGAGAACCGGGGCCCCCGCTGTCCTCGTCGCTCTCGGCGAAGCTTCGCCGACCGCGCCTCGCGGTGGGGCTCCCGCCCGGCTGCGAGAAGGAGGCCCCGGCGCCGCCCTCGCCGCTCAGGTACCGCTCGGCGTCGTACGACCCCGCGCGGCGGAGAGAAAGAGAAAGCGGCGCGGATGAGGCTCCCGCTTCTTCTTTTTTTTCGTCGCGGAGTTTATTTGTATTCGCGCGAGAACTCCGCTCGAGCGCGAGGTCCCCCAGCGACGCGAGCGATTCGTCGAAGAGCGGCGGTTTCGAAATCGGCGACCCCGAGACGGCCGCGCCGAACACTCCGCCGGGCGGACCGAAGCCGAAGCCGTGTGGGGACGACGGGCCCGGGGCTCCGCCCCCGCCTTTGCCGCCCCGGTCTTTTTCGTCCGCCGCGCGCGAATGCGTCGGTTTTCGCCCGGACCCAGCCCTCGACGGCGCCGGGGACCGCGAACCAAACGCGAGGTGCCAGTCGCGGTCGCCCCCCGCCGCTCGACGCCGCCGCCCGTCTGCGTCGTTCGTCGTGAACGGCCGCGACATCATCGACCGAGCGCCCCGCGCCGCCGCCGGGCCGCCGCCGAAGCCCGGGGATCCCGCGTCAACGCCCGGCTCCGAAGCGAAATTGACGAAATTGAAATCCCGCGCCCTTCCCACGGACGTCGCCGCGCGCCGATCAGGGGAAGCCTCGTCCCACCGCCCGAACTGCGCCGCGCCCGAACCGAACGAACCGCCGAACAGTCCCCCCGCCGATCGGGTCCCGTCGCAGTGCGCGGCGAGCGTGTCGGCGTCCACGAGCGTCGTCGCGCGGTCCACCCCGGGGAGGAAATCGCACCCGCGGTGGATGGGCTCCGGGGGACGCCCGAGCTCGAGCGAGAGAGGGCGCACCTTGAGAGAAGGACTAAGGGGGGCGCCCTCCTTCGCGCGCCCGTTGGCTCGCGCGACGACGCGGCCGCGGGACGCCTCGCCCGTCGTCGTCTCGCGGAGCGTCGCGCGAACCATCCGCGGGAGGTTTCTTCGCCCGCCGCCTTCTCTTTCGGATTCTCGCGCGTCTCTTTCGTCCTCCGAGGAATGCGAACGCCCTCCGGAGGCGTGCGAATGTCCTCCGGAGGAATCGTCGAATCGCCGCGCGTGTCCTCCGCCGTCGAGGTCCGCCCCCCGCTCGTGCGTCCGCGCGATGGCTTGCAGGGGGAGCGTCGTCGGCGCGCGGGGCGGCGGCGCCCTGAGCGTGAAAATTTTTCTGAGCTTGCACGTCGCGCCCACCGCCACCGACTCCACCGCGCGGAACTCGACGCTCTGCGGCTCGAACAGAAAGCGCGCGAGGGAGGGGAGGTGCAGGACGAGGTTGTTCCACCGGCCGGGGACGACGAGGGTCTCCGGGAGGGGGACCTGGCAGTGCAGCGAGCTCGGGCGGGGCTCGGCGAAGGACGAGCTGAAAAACAGCCGACGCCGCGTCGCCTCCGCGTCCGAGAAGCCGATCTCGAACGAGACGTGCTGCCCCGGCGGGACGAAGAGCTGGAACACCAGGAACGGATGTTTCAGGCCCACTGCGAGAAGGGAGGGGGGAGAGGGGGGGGAGGGTCAGCGGGGTGACGGGGCCGAATCCGAGGGAGCGGCGAGGAGGTGTTGGACGTCCCGGCGGGACGCGCGCGTCGGATCGATCGACGCGAGACGGAGACGCAAGACGACGTTCGGGGACGCGCGCGAACACGCACGTCCTCGGCGCTCGTCCTTCGGGAGCTGCATCTTGTGCCCCGGCCCGCCGCCGATGCAGTACACGTAGCCCTTGACGTTCTTCTCGTATATCCGCCGCACGGCCTTGCCCCCCGCCATCTTCCACTCCTCCGTCGGGTCCTTCCCCTGCGCGAGCCGCGGTCAACGACGGGTGAGTTGTTCGTGGAGGGAACGACGGACGAGTCAGCACGCGGTCGGCGCCGCGCGCGAGAACGCCGGGGCGGCGACGTCGCGCGAGATCGCGAGGCGGGGACGCGGCGGCCGCGACGATCGTGGGGAGAGAGCGCGCGATTGACCGCCCGAACCGCGCGAGCGCGACGCGAACGCGCGCGGCGCCCGCGTTCGACGCCCGTGATCGCGCCTCGGCCCGGGGCCAGCCGAGGAGGGAACATGCGAACGTGTTCGACAAAGCGCGCGCGGGCGGTCGCGACCGAAACGCACCTGAGGGGTGAAGACCTCCACGAACGGACCGCCCTGGAACGTGGTGAACATCGCGATCGGCGCCCCGCGGGCCTGGCGAACGCCCCCCGGGCTCGTCCGCCGTCCCGCGCCGCTCGCACTCCCCGAAGTCGGTCACCGTCGCGACGGAGTAGACGCGAAAAGGCGCGGTCGGTCGAAATCGACCCGGGTCGCCTTCGATCATCTCCCCGGTCCCGCATTCTTTTTCACCGGGGTCCGACGGTTTGAGCGCGGACGTTTCCATTTAAACCCTGGATCCAGGGTTCATTTCATCTCGTCAGCTCTCGCGCCCCCGTTCATCTGAACAGGTTTGGTTTCCCGACCGGCCCGTTGGATTCAAACGGAGCTGCTCGTGCGCGTACGTACGTACCCCCGTCTCGTTCGGCTTCGTCGCGTCCTCGGACGCGCCGACGCCCGCCCCGGGCGTCACTCCTCGCGGCGCTCGCCTCTCCGACGCGCGCGCGCGACCGAACGCGCCTCGTCCGCGGACGCGCTCGTCTCCCCGCGCGGCTCGCCTCGCGCGTTCCCGCCGGCCCGCGCGCGTCGCCCCTTCGTGGCCGATTCCCCTCCCCCGTCGCGCCCCTTTTGCTCGTCCCTCGCGATGGCCCCCCCCGACACCACGGGCACGGTGACGATGCACGTCGCGAAGGAGCTCTCGTTCGAGGACGTCTCCGTGCACTCCCCCGGCCCGTTCCGCCGGGGCGACGCCATGCGCGCCCTGCGCGAGAACCCGACGGGCCCGGCGTTCCGGCGCGCGCTCGCGGAGCTGGACCAGACGGCGGATTCGTTCAGGAAGGTGCTGGACGCCGCGAAGGAGAAGGCTCTGGGCGGCGGCGAGGCGGACCTCGAGCGGATCAAGACCAACGTCAAGCGCCTGAAGTTCGGCACCGTCGAGCTCGGCACCGAGCGCGCGTTCCTGCGCGCGGTCCTCGAGTCCCGCCCGCTGCCCGTGCGCGTGCCGACGGAGACGGAGGACCAGAAGCGCCGCGCGTCGGAGCTCAAGTCCCTCAAGGATCAGAACGACGCCGCGGAGCGGCGCGTCGAGGCGGACGCGCTCGCCGTCGGCGAGTCCGCGGCGCGGTTCATGGACGAGCGCGACGCCCTGGAGGCTCGCGTCGACGCCCTCGACGAGCTCGAGCGCGAGGCGGAGGCGGCGGAGCTCGCGGCGAGCGGCGCGAGCGGCGCGGGCATCGCCGACCCGGGGGACGAGAAGCTGAGCCTCGAGGAAATCCGCGCCGCGCTCGAGGCGCTCGAGGCGGAGGCGCGGGCGATCAACGCCGCCCTGAAGACGCGGTCGAGCGAAGCGAACACGCTCGAGACCGCGCTCGAGCCGAGCGAGCGCGAACTCGAAGCCCTGGAGGCGGAGAAGAAGCTCTTGACGGGCGCCGGGAACGCCGCCGAGCGCGAGCGATTGGACGCGGCCGCCGTCGCCGAGACGGTGGAGCTGATTCGCGAGCAGAAGGCGCTCGTCGAGTCCCTCGCGGGGGTCGCGGTCGTCGAGGCGAAGGACGACGTCGTGCGCCTGAAGATCACCGCGCACGTCCCCGAGTGCCCCGCGGAGGCGCTCGAGCCCGTGGACGCGACGCTCGCGCCGCCGGTCCCCGCGCCGGCGTCGGAGGCGACGCGCGAGCTCGTCGTGACGCTCCACCCGGGGACGCGCGCCGTCGCCGACGTCGCGCTCGAACCCAACACGACCCCCATCGACGACATCGTCGCCGTCGCGCGCGCCGCGGGCGCGGCCGAGGGCGCCCTCGCGGACCTGTGCCTGGACGTGCGCGTGCGCGTCGCGGCGACGCAGCTCCGGGCGGAGGCGCTCGACGCGGCGGCGCGCAAAACGCCGCTGGAGTGGAGCCGGCGGGAGACGCAAGCCAGGGTCGGGCTCTTCGGGGGGAGAGGCGGCGTCGCGGCGGTGGACGTCCCGTTCGAGTGGCCCCTGAACGGCGCCAGGGTCAGGGTCGTAGGGCTCGCGGGGCTCGCGCCGAGCGTCGTCGCCGCCGCCGCGCAGAAGGTGGAGCCCGCGGGGTACCCGACCCTGGCGCAGGCGGTGAGGGCGACGGAGGAGGCGCTCAGGGAAGCCACCGCCGAGAAGAAGGAAGGGGGAGCGACGCGAAGCGCCGTAGAGTACGCGTAGCGGTGCGCGGGGGCGCTTTTTATCACACGGAACGGGAGTGATGACGACGAAAGTGCGAAAGGACTCGTACGTGTAGTGTGTGACGACGCGCGTAAAAACGTCCCGTCGCGACACCGCTCCCGTCGCCGGCGGGGGGCGGATCCGATGTTTTGCGCATTACGAAAGTACGAAAGTAGGCTAGACTACTATACTCGCGTGCCGTCGCTGATTGCGTCACCATTTGTTCCCTCCCCCCCCTCCCCCGCCTCTGTTGTTCCCTCTCCCCCCGCCCCCGCCCCTTCCCCTTCCCCC
>MDSW01010386.1_pt1 | contig 16032 bp, 13 predicted proteins | sample 811171 | NCBI WGS metagenome assembly MDSW01 (sample SAMN05326641, study PRJNA326480) | marine metagenome | isolation source: seawater | place: Atlantic Ocean: North West | collected 2012
AAAATATGCCCGAGTGGTGGAATTGGTAGACACAAGGGACTTAAAATCCCTCGATAGAAATATCGTGCCGGTTCAAGTCCGGCCTCGGGTACCACTTTTGGATAAATTAATATTTTAATAATTCAGATGGTAGTCACATATAAAATTAAAGAATTAAACAATTAGAATACAAAAACTATATAATCACCTTAATGGAAACACATAATACAAATACTTCTGATAATACTGATATAGATTTAAGAGAATTCTTTAAAGTTCTATGGCAGGGAAGATTGATTGTGGTCGCAGTAACCACAATATGCATAATAATATCAATTATTTATAGCCTTAGTTTACCGAATATTTATCATTCTAGAGCTATCTTAAGTCCAGTTGGTGAGGCAGGTGGAAGTGGAATGAATCAAGTTATGCGAAATATGGGAGGGCTAGCTAATCTTGCAGGAATTAATTTACCTGCTAGCGATGGTGGGAGCAAAACATTACAAGCTATTGAAAAACTTAATACTCTGAGTTTTTTTGAAGATAATATTTTGCCTAATATTTTCCTTCCAGATCTAATGGCATTGGAATCCTGGAATGCTAAGACCAACGACATAATTTATGATAAAGATATTTTTAATGAGGTTACCAATACTTGGACAAGAGATTACGATTATCCACAAACTCAAATTCCAAGCGCTCAAGAGAGTTATGATGTTTTTGGTGATGATCATTTACAAGTATTTCATGATATAGATACAGGTTTTGTTGAAATCACTGTTAGACATCAATCACCTTTTGTAGCAAAAGCATGGACAGAAATAATTGTAAGTCAGATCAATTATCTCTTTAGATCAAAAAGTAAACTTGAGGCAGAAGCAGCTATTGACTACCTAAATATTGAGATGGCACAAACTAGTTTTGCTGAAATAAAGTTTGTTATTGCTCAACTCCTGCAACAAAAAATGCAACAACTAACTCTCATAGAAGCTAGTGATTTTTATGTTTTTGACTATATTGACCCTCCAGCAGCTATGGAAAATAAATCAGAACCTTCTCGTGCAGCAATTTGCATGATTGGTGCAATCATTGGGGGGTTGCTGGGGTGTCTTATTGTTGTAGTACGGTTCTATTCTACAGATCAAAAACTTAAGTAAGTTTTTAAATTTATAATTACTTTTATTGTGGTAAAAAATATATACTTTAAGTACATAGCAAATTTTTGAGACTTAAATATGGCAAATAATAAAGTAGCATTAATAACAGGAATAACTGGTCAAGATGGCTCTTATCTAGCTGAGTTCTTATTAGATAAAGGTTATGAAGTGCATGGCATTAAACGCCGTTCATCTTCATTTAATACAGATCGTATTGACCATCTTTATCAGGATCCTCATGAAACTAATAGGAAGTTTATTCTTCATTATGGCGATCTGGCAGATTCTATGAGTCTGGTTCGTCTTATTCAAGAAATTAAACCTGATGAGATTTATAACCTTGGCGCCCAATCACATGTTGCAGTATCTTTTGAATCGCCTGAGTATACTGCAGATACTGTAGGTCTTGGTGCTCTTAGGATTCTCGATGCAATTCGTACTTTAGGGTTAGAAAAAAAAACACGTTACTATCAAGCTTCAAGTTCAGAGTTATATGGAGAAGTAAAAGAAATTCCTCAAAAAGAAACAACACCTTTTTATCCAAGATCACCTTATGCAGCAGCAAAGCTTTATGCATATTGGATCACAATCAACTATAGAGAAGCTTATGGAATTTATGCATGTAATGGCATTTTGTTTAATCATGAATCTCCAGTGAGAGGCGAGACTTTTGTTACCCGTAAAATTACTAGAGCCTTAGCGCGAATATCATTAGGTTTACAAGAAAAACTCTATTTAGGTAATTTGGATGCTAAGCGAGATTGGGGTCATGCAAAAGATTATGTTGAAATGCAATGGTTGATGCTACAGCAAGAAAAACCAGATGATTTTTGTATTGCCACAGGAATACAATACTCAGTGCGTGATTTCGTGAATTTTACTTGGGGTCATTTGGGAAAGAAAATTTTATGGAAAGGTGAAGGTCAGGATGAAAAAGGATATGACTCTGAGACGGGAGACCTAATCGTTGAAGTCGACCCAAGATATTTTCGCCCAACAGAAGTAGAAACATTGTTAGGAGATCCATCTAAAGCTAAGGAAAAATTAGGCTGGGAGCCAAAAATCACTCTTGAAGAAATGGTTCATGAAATGATGGAAAATGATCTCAATATTGCCAAGCGTGATTCATTAGTTAAAGAACATGGCTTTAAGGCACCTGACTTTAACGAGTAAGTAGCCCAATGATGGATGTTAACGATAAAATTTATATTGCAGGGCACAGAGGTTTAGTAGGTTCAGCTATTGTTAGACAATTAAAAGCTCGAGGTTTTAATAATCTCTGTATGCGTACTAGTAAAGAATTAGACTTAACAAATCAAGCGCAAGTACATATTTTTTTTCAACAAGAAAAACCTGACTACGTTATTTTAGCAGCAGCCAAAGTAGGCGGCATTCATGCAAATAACACTTATCCTGCAGATTTTATATATCAGAATTTAATGATTCAGGGAAATGTTATTAATTCAGCTTATGAAAATAAAGTTAATCGATTGCTGTTTTTAGGTAGCACTTGTATATATCCTAAAGCAACAGAGCAGCCAATGCGAGAAGATGCTTTGTTAACTAACGTGCCTGAACCAACTAATGAGCCATATGCTTTGGCAAAAATTGCAGGCATTAAACTTTGTGAATCATATAATCGCCAGCATGGAACAGATTACCGTTCAGTTATGCCAACAAATTTATATGGGATTAACGATAACTTTCACCCTGAAAATTCTCACGTTATTCCTGCTCTAATGCGCCGTTTTCATGAAGCAAAAATTAACAATGAAACAGAGGTAATGGTATGGGGCACTGGTAAGTCAATGCGTGAGTTCTTATTTGTTGATGATATGGCAAAAGCAGCACTTTTTATATTGGAGTTAGATAAAAAAACTTATCAATCTAATACTAAGCCAATGCTCTCGCATATCAATGTCGGCACGGGCAAAGATATAACTATCAAAGAGTTGGCGGAGATTATGAAGGATGTTGTTGGTTTTAATGGCAAAATTTCTTTTGACACCTCTAGACCAGATGGCACACCAAGAAAACTTATTGATGTATCTCGCTTATCAAGCATGGGCTGGAACTACACTATTGATTTACAAGAGGGTCTCGAAATAACTTATAAATGGTATTTAGATAATGCTTAAACTAATTAAACAAATCATTATCTTGCTTAATCCAAGTCAGCGCAAAAGATTTTATGCGTTGCAGTTTTTAGTTGTGTTGATGGCCATTATGGAAATTGCTGGTGTTGCTTCTATTATTCCCTTTATGGCGTTAGTGGGTGATATGAGCCAATTACAACAAGATAAAATTATTTCTCAAGTTTATAAGGCAAGTGGCATAACTTCAGAATCTCAATTTGTATTTCTATTAGGTTTTGGTGTATTAATTATGCTTATAATTTCAGCAATAATCTCAATGTTTACAACATGGATGCAATCTATGCTAGCTAACAAAATTGGTTCAGAACTTGCTGATAGGCTTTATACTCATTACCTAATGCAGGGCTGGTTGTTTCATGCATCTGGTAGTAGTGCCCAGCTAACAAAAAAAATTGCTGTTGAAACTCAAAGAGTAACAGGTCATATTTTAATGCCACTAATGTACCTTAATGCTCGAATTATACTTGTTTTATTGATGATTATTAGTATTTTTATTTATGAGCCAAAAGTTGCTTTAATTGGATTTTCTACTTTTACAATCGCTTATTTATTTCTTTTTACAGTAGTTAGAATGCGCTTACAAAGCAATGGCAGAACTATATCGAAAGTGAACGAACAACGTTTTCGTCTGATGAATGAAGCATTTGGAGGTATAAAAGATGTATTGTTACTAGGTAGAGATAGTGATTTTATATCTCGCTTCAATCAATCTGGTAAAGAGCTTGCTTATAGTCAAGGTAATAATGGCGCACTGATTAATGTACCACGTTATTTTATGGAATTGATTGCATTCGGTTCAATGATTGCAATAGTGCTTTACTTAATTGCTTACTATGATGGTGATATGGGTATTATTCTTCCAGTTCTTTCAGTTTATGCACTTGCTAGTGTTAAGTTACTTCCAGCTTTCCAAAATATTTATGCCAGCATCGCCTCTATAAAGTCCCATAGCGCAGCGTTTGAATCAATCCATGGAGATTTGGCTAATTCAACACAAGCGAAACTAAAAAAACCAAATTCAGAAAGAAGCTATTTATTCCCAAAAGAAAAAATATCACTTGAAAATATTACTTTTACTTATCCCACTATAGAGGAGCCAGCCTTAAATCAATTAAATATTTCAATACCGGCTAATAGCGTAATTGGTATTGTTGGTCCTTCTGGTTCAGGTAAATCTACACTCATTGATATTTTACTTGGTCTCATAGAGCCACACCATGGCATGCTGAAGGTTGATAATACAATCATAAATTCAAAAAACCGTCGCTCATGGCAAAATACTATTGGATTTGTTGCACAAAGTATTTTTCTATCAGAAGGAACTATTGCTGAAAATGTTGCATTCGGAATACCAAAAAATCAAATTAATTTAGATCAAGTTCATCAGGCGCTTAAGCTTGCTCATCTTGATGAATTATTACAAAGCCTTGAAAATGGTATTCATACGAAAGTTGGTGAGCGTGGCGTACAATTATCTGGAGGGCAACGTCAGCGAGTAGGAATTGCAAGAGCTTTATACTATGAAGCAGAGGTTCTTGTATTTGATGAAGCAACCAGTTCACTTGATGGTATTACAGAAAAAATGATTATGGAAGCTATACATAATTTCAGTGGACAAAAAACTATTATTATGATTGCACACCGACTTAAAACAGTGCAAAAATGTGATCAGATATTTTTTATTGATAAAGGTCAAGTAATTGATAAAGGCACTTATCATGAATTAATTGAGAAGAATGAACATTTTAAAAACATGGCCAAACACTCTTAGACTAAAGCTTAATGTGCTGTTTTAAATTTGATTAATGTAAAAGTTATAAATAACCTATTAATGATAATATAAAAAATTCAGTGAAAATATTTGTATGAAAAAAATAGTCTACACATTTATTGATACTTGTCTCTTATTTGTTTCGATTATTTATTTAATTTTTAAACCTAAAAAAGTATATGGAGAACATTGGCCTCAAGAAAAATTTGATAAAACTATAGTCCTTGGAAATGGACCTTCTCTTAAAGTTGATATGGATATGGTTCTTGAAAAGAGCTTATATTCAGAGATTTATGCCTTAAATTATTTTGCTGTAACTGAGTATTTTAAAGAAATAAGGCCTGAATATTATGTTCTTACAGATAGAATGTTTTGGGATCAAAATGCAAATTCTAATATCAAAAAAGATAATGAAAAACTTTTTTCATGTTTAGACAAAGTAGATTGGAAGATGAATATAGTTTGCCACGAGACTGGTTTTAAAAAGATTTACGAGCGCTTAAAAGACAATAAAAATATTAAAGTCCTTGGAGTGCACTCTGTAAATATTAAGTTCAATAATGAAAAGATAAATTTATATGCGCTTAATAAAAATATAGCAACTCCTCATTTTATTAATGCATTAGTTATGGTTCTTTGGCATGCAATATACAGAAGAAGAAAGGATATTGAAATATATGGCGCAGATTTTTCAATGTTTAAAGAATATTATATTGATCAGAAAACTAACGAACTTTACTCATCATTTTCTCACTTCACTAAAAATACTGAAGCACAAAACGATGCTGTAAACAAGTATCCTGGAGAGCAAAAAAAAATGCTTCATACAAGAATGTATCAGCAATGGAGTGGCTTTTATCAAATGTACTTACTTTCAAGATTAGCTCGAATAAATAAAATTAGAATTATCAATTATTCTTCTAATTCTTTTCTTGATTGTTTTGATCGACCTAAATAGGACTTTAATTATAATTAAAAATGCCTAAACCAAAAAAAATAATATTAGCAATCATTGATTTAATGAAAAGTTTATTTTTTTTAAGTCATTTAAATCAAAATGAATTACAAGGTTTAATTTCTCCATTAAGTAAACTTCGTTTTATGCCTTACTCCAGAGTAAGGGTTCCATATTATCTTGGAAGAACAGTTAGAGGCGTCTCTTTTGATAATAATTTAATGCTAGATCCTGCAGCCAGAATGTGTAAAGACATATTTGAGAATGTTGACCATGCAATCACCAAAGCCAATTTACTAAAAGTATTCGATCAACAAAAAGACATGAATGCTGCTGATATTGTTCATCTAAGCAATAATGTTAAATTAAAGAATTACCCTGCATGGGCGATCGTTATGCCATGGGAAAAATTAAACATCAAAGACATATTTGAGTCTTATCCAGAAACTTTTTATAAAAATAGGACTTCTCAAGGATTACTTTTTAAAGAGAATTCTAGGCTATCTATAATCGATGTAATGTATTCACCTAAATTCGCTGAGAATAGAGTAAATCAAATGAAGAAACTATATAAGAACATAAAATATAATGGATTTATTCAAGATTATAATTTTCCGAAAATTAACATATTAATAAAAGAAAATGAATGGAGGTGGTTTATGGGTGATGCTGGAAATCATAGATCATATGTTTTTTATTTTCTTGGTCATAAATCCTTTAATGCAAGAGTGAGTACAATAATCAATAAAAAAGATGTTAATAATTGGCATAATGTAAAAAATGGCATTTATTCTATAGAAGATGCAGAAAATATCTTCGATAGTTATTTTGATGGATGCAAAACATTCAGAGGAATGGTATGAAGTTAATATTCTTGTGCTTGTTTATCAGATGTAGATACACATGCTCATAAATACGATTTATTTTTTTAAATTTGAAAATATACTGATAGATGAAAAATAAAATGAAAAAACTTCGTATTGGTTTTTTAGTTGACAGTCTTCAGCCTAGTCAACAAATAGTTGATTTAATAAATTTTGTCTCAGAAAATGATCATTTTAGCGAGCCCTTAATTATCACAGGTTACAAACCAGAAAATTTTAAAGATTTTTTTCCAAGTCCTGTTAAGGAATTCTATAAGAAACCACTTAAATTTCTAAACATTATTTTAACAAATGCTCTTATTAAAATAATTAAGAAAATTGAACTCAGAAATGTATCAAAAAGATTTCCAAGATATCAGTCTAATACACCAAAAAATATTTTAAATGCATTCAATAAGATTGAGGTAACTGGTATTTGGTCTATGTCCGATAAATCTCTTGCATTTAATGATGAAGATGTTGACTTGATTAGTCAACAACATCTTGATTGTATTCTTCAATGTGGTTCTGAGACTCTTAAAGGAGATATTTTGAATTCGTCAGAGCTTGGTGTGATATCATTTCATCTCGCAGATGGCCATAAAGATAGAGGAGGACCATTTGGTTTTTGGGAGGTTTTCCATAGAGAGCCTAGCAGTGGTTTTGTTATTGAAAGACTAAATCATGAGCCAAATAAAGCAGAAATCTTATTTAGAGGTAATCTTATGACTAGCAATCTGTGGCTGGCAAATCATGCCCAGTTAATAGAAAAGTGCAACACTTTTTTAATGCAATTTTTGTTAAATCTTTCTATCAATAGGAAGCTACCAAAATCTGATGGTTTTAGATTGTATCGGAATAATGAAAGTGAACTATATTTGTGTTCTGTATTTTTTAAATATTTAGTATTTATAATAATTCCTAAAATATTAAATAGTTTCTTTTCTATATTGTTTTCTCCTAGGGAGACTAGATACTCGGTTGCATATACCTATCACCAAAATCATACCAAGTTATTATCCCAATATATTGAAATTCCAAATCCAGAAGGTCGATTTTTAGCAGATCCTTTTGTATTCGCTTATAACGAAAATAATTATATATTTGTTGAAGATTTCTTTTATAAAGATAATAAAGGGCGCATATCTGTAATAAAGATAGATGGTGATAAAAACGAATTTCTTGATGTTATTATTGAGGAAGATTTTCATTTATCCTTCCCATTTGTATTTAAAGAAGATAATGAGATTTTCATGATACCAGAAAGCCATGAAAATCTTGATATTCGTTTATACAAGTGTCTAGAGTTTCCATATAAATGGAAGCTTGAAAAAATATTAATGTCAGATGTGTCAGCCGCTGATACACTGGTAATTAAGAAAGAAGATACTTGGTTTATGCTTACTAATATATGTAGTTCTAAATCTATTGATCATTCTGAGTTACATATATTTTACTCAGATAATTTAAAATCTAATGCTTGGAAACCAATAGCCTCAAATAATCCTGTAATTTTTGATCCTTTAAGAGGAAGAAATGGAGGTCTTTTTTATCACAATGAAAAAATTTACAGAATAAATCAAGTTCATGGACAAGCCCACTATGGAAAAAGCTTCAATGTTAATGAGATCATTTTACTATCAAAAAATGAATACATTGAAAAAGAGATTTTAAAAGTTAATGCAAATTATAAAAAAGATATAGTTGCAACTCATCACTTTAGCGCTAATGAATATATTTCGGCGATTGATTTCACAAGATATCAGCGTCGCAAGAAAGCTTTAAAAACTTAATTATTTGCAATGATTTTGCTTAAGTTATGAATAAAAATGAATATTTCTTTCATTAAAATCGACCAGCTATATAATATATATAAAAATAAATAGTATTAGTTACAAATTATGAATAATAAGCTTGTATATCCCTTTGATAGTTTAGAAATTTTAAGAAAATATAAATCTTTTAAAAAAGATCTTATAAATAAAAATGATCTTGTTGATGTAAAAGTTTTCGTTGCAAGTGGCACCACAACAGATGAATTAATAAAAATCTTAGAAGTATTCCTTTTGAATATTGGTGTAAATCCTATTATTCTTCAAGGTGATTATGGTCTATTTTATGAAGATTTAGCATTCCAGAATAAAGATCTGGAAGATTTTAAGCCTGATATTATTTATATTCATACTTCTTTTAAAAATTTGAAATATGCCCCATTGATCTCAGATACTGCAAAAAGTGTAGAAAAAAAATTAAAACTTGAATTTAATTACTATCAAGAAATTTGGGCAAATGTAAATAAAAATTATGGCTGTACTGTAATACAAAATAATTTTGAATTACCAATAAATAGACCTTTTGGTAATCTAGAAAGTACTCTTGCTAACGGAACAATAAATTATATAAATAAACTAAATTTGCAGTTTTCAGAATACGCTAATAGTAATGAGAATTTTCTTATAAATGATATTAATTACTTATCATCATGGCATGGAATTGAAAAGTGGTTTTCCATGGCTGAATGGTATAGAAGCAAACATTCTGTTTCATTGAAATATTTACCTTATCTTTGCTACAACTTAAGTAATATAATTTCAGCTTTGTATGGTAAGACAAAAAAAGCTCTAGTCCTTGATTTAGATAATACATTATGGGGTGGGGTTATTGGTGATGATGGAGTGTCTGAAATTAAAATTGGCAATGGTTCGCCTACTTCAGAAGCTTATCTCGATTTTCAAAAATATATTAAACAACTTCATTCAAGAGGCGTTATGCTCTCAATTGCATCAAAAAATGATCTAAAAAATGCCTTGGATGGTTTAAATCATCCTGAAGGCATACTTAAAGAAAAAGATTTTGTTTCAATAAAAGCTAATTGGTCAGATAAAACAAAAAATATTCAAGAAATATCAGAAGAATTGAATATACTTAATGATGCCCTAGTTTTTATAGACGATAATCCTGCTGAAAGAGAGATTGTTAAACAATTTTTATCAGATATTAATGTTTTAGAGGTAACAAATGATATAAGTGACTATATTAATATCCTGGATAAGTCTGGTTTTTTTGAAGCAACCTCAATATCTAAAGACGATATTAATAGAAATTCTTCATTTGAGGCAAATAAACAAAGAGTTGAGTTTGAAAAAAAAGCAGTAAATTACGAAGAATATCTAATTTCACTTAAGATGAAATCTCTCATCAAGCAATCAAAGGGCGAGAATTTAGAAAGAATATCTCAATTAATTAACAAAACGAATCAATTTAACTTAACAACAAAAAGACATACACTTGCTGAAGTAACAAAATTTATTGAGTCTGAAGACAGCATTGTACTTTACGGCAATTTAGATGATAAGTTTGGAGAAAATGGAATAACTTCTGTAATAATATGTAATTTATTAGCTGAAGAAATTCAAATATACCTATGGGTAATGAGTTGCAGAATTTTCAAAAGAGATATGGAATTTGCAATGTTTGATCGGGTAGTTGAGATTGCAAAAAAAATGAATAAAAAATATGTAAGAGGTATTTATATTCCCTCTAAAAAAAATAATATAGTAGGAAAGTTATATGATTCTTTGGGCTTTAAAAAGATAGACCCACCCAAAAATACTGAAAATGAAATACACTATAGAATCGAAGTTAAAAATGCAAAACCATTAAATAAGTCGATAAAGGTAACTAATGGATAATTCAGAAATTTTGGAATCTATTAAAGAGATTGTAATCGATGTCCTTGATATTGAAGATTCTGATACTTTTAGTCTTATCGGGTCATCAAAGATAGAAGAATACTCGGAATGGGATTCTCTTGCACATATAAATATCATCACTCAGATAGAATCAACTTTTGATATCAGATTTTCATTAGATGAAGTAGAAAACTTTAATGAAATAAGTGACTTTATCAAAATTATTAATTCTAGAATTTGAATTAATGATATTTTCATTTGAAGATCAATTAGTTTTTGCTGAACTATCTCAAGACTATAATCCAATGCATTGTGACGAAGTGCTTGCAAGAAGATTTATTTATGGTGAGCCAGTTGTTCATGGCATTAATGCAATGATTGTTGCTATCAGAGAATGGTCACAATCATCAAATACAATGTTTTTAATTGAAAGACTTAGATGTAAATTTACTAAACCCATATTTCTAAATAAAAAAATACTTTTTGAAATTAAAAATATTGACGACAAAGTAAAAATAAATCTCATTCAAGATGATGAAATTAAAATGAGGATCATAATGAGTTTGGATTCAATTGAGCAAAAGAATGAAGTAATAAAAGAATTTGACTCTTTCACAGAAGGGCAACCTAATAATATTTCTTTTGAGGAACTTAGAGGGTATTCAAAGACAATAAACTGTTCCATTAATAAAAAGCTTGCAGAGGATTATTATTCTCAAGAGTTTATTAAGAAAATTGGCTATAAACAACTAGCTGAAATAATTAGTTTCTCAAGAATCGTAGGCATGCATGCGCCAGGCCTTAATTCAATTTTCTCTGAATTAAGTTTTTTTAAGAATGTTAATGAAAGTAATGATATTTTTTTTAAAGTAGAATCAGTAGATGAGAGATTTAACATTATTAATATTGAATCAAATGGCCCAAATTTTAAATCAGACATAAAAGCTTTTTACAGGCCTTTACAAGTTAAGCAAAAAAATATTCAAGAGCTCAAGAAAAATCTTTACATAGATGAATTTAAGAATTTTAGAGCTTTGGTCATTGGCGCTTCTCGTGGTCTTGGTGAATTGACAGCCAAATGCCTGGGTTTTGGTGGAGCAAGTATGTTATTAACATACGCAAGAGGTAAGAATGATATTTTAAATGTGCTAGATGATATTCAAAAATATAATAATAATATTTCTATAACCTCATTTGATGTTACTAAAATGGAAGATAAGGATTTTGACATTATTAATGAATTCAAACCTACCCATGTTTTTTACTATGCAACCCCATTTATTTTTAATGGAATAAAAAATAAGTTTTCAGAAGAAATATACCAGAACTTTAAAATTTATTATTTAGATGCTTTTGAAATCCTTGTTAGAAATTTAGCAATGCTTAATATAAATATTAATTTCTTATACCCCTCATCAGTTGCAGTTGAAGATAAGCCTTCTGACATGCTTGAATATTCTAAGGCAAAAAAAGAGGGCGAAGATCTTTGCTTGAAACTAACAAATGAATACTCCAATTTAAGAATACTATGCCCAAGACTGCCTAGGCTTGAAACAGACCAAACAGTTAGTTTATCTCTCGTAAAGAACGAGGATCCCATTAAGATACTTAAAATTATTAGATCAATGAATGATAAAGATTAGTTTTAGAATGATATTTGTTAAAGAAAATGAAAAATAAAAAAAACAAAAAACTAGAATATTTAGAAATTAAATCTAGTAAAGATTTAAATGAAGCAATTACGTTCTTAGAGAAAAACTTTAAATGGGATAGAGTTAAATCAGAACTCTTAGAGAGAAAGTTACCAATAATAAATGAAAATATAAATATTTATGGTTTTATGATTAAATCAAATACTTCTATAGTAGGAGCTATCCTATTTTTTCACCAAGGATATATAAATTCTGGCGGTAAAAATAAATCAGTAATTAATTTATCAGGCTGGTATATCAAAGAAGAATTTAGAGGCATGCCTACTATCACTTTTTTGAAATACATTATTGAGAGATTTGATAAATCTATTTTAACTAATTATTCTGCCAATGATACAGCCAAAAAAATACTTTTAGCATTTGGGTTTAGAAAGATGAAGTTAGAAAGAGCTTCATTACTTTTGCCAGAATGTATATTGAATTTTTCTAATATTAAAATTAAAAAAATTCAAAAAGATTCATTATATTTAGAAAATCACATTCAAGCAGATTTAAATGATGGGGTTGGAATTAGATTTTTAGATCTTGAAGTTGATCAAAATAATATCCAATTAATTATTAAGAAAAGGATTCTCAAAAGATCTTTATTTGGGATTAAATTTAACTGGAGAACTGCTTCGATTATATGGTCAAGTGATGAGGCTATAATTTCAAAATATTGGAAGAAGATAGCTCATAAATTAATGTTTTATACGAAATCAATGAAGCTAGTATGTGACTTTTCTTCAAATTTTCCAAATAAAGCAAAAAAATTAGATGCTAATTATTTATTTTTTACAGACGACGATGATTTGCATTTTATATGGCCAATTCAATCTGAAATTAATATATTTGACTGATAAAAAAATCTAATAATAATGTTTAAATAGAAACGATATATTTATAAAAAATACTATAAAAATCATTAAATCAGATTAAAGAACTCTATAAAATTGTATAGTGCCATGGCATAATGTCGAAAATATTCCGTGTATCATGCAGAAAAATTTTTTATTATTATGAATCAGAAAAATTTTGAAAAATGTCTGCATAACCGAATTTTTTAGTTGTTTTATATCAGTAAGATTTGATGTTAATTAATATATTCTATTTCATAGTAAGAGCCCTAAATAAGATTGCAGGCTTGCCTTTCACTTTTTCTCATGATGGTGAGGATTTTATCTTAATGAAATATTTATCTAAGATTAAAAAAGGTAACTATATTGATATTGGGTCTCATCAGCCTGTAAATGGTTCAAATACATTTTTGTTTTATTTATTAGGATGGAAGGGGGTATGCATTGATCCTTTGCCCGGTCTAAAGAATAAATATAGACTTATAAGAGGAAGGGACAAATTTATTAATGCTGGATTATTTGGATCAAGAACAAAATCCTATGAAGAACTTAATTTTTATTATTATAAAGATAATAGAGATAACAGTACTTTTGATCCTGATATGGCGAAAATATATAGTGAAAAATTTGGTAGAGAGCCCTCATCCGTAATAGCTGTTCAAAAAATAAATGTTGCTGAAATGCTTGCAACTTGCAAAGAATTTTTTAAACAAAACAATGAAATAAATCTATTAAATCTTGATATTGAAGGTTTTGAAATAGACATATTAGAAGACATATTTTCAGCCAATACATATCCGTGGGTTGTTTGTGTTGAAGAGATAGGGAAAACAGCTGAAACTATACAATATGGAGATATATATCAATTAATGAAAAATAATGGTTATATATTGGGATCAAGGACTTTCCTTTCGAGTATCTATATACTAAAAAATCAATTAAGACATCTACCGTCTGATTATATTAAATCATTGGAGTTATGAAAGTAGTTCACCTAAATAACGCCGATACCTCTGGTGGAGCTGCTATTGCTGCTTTTCGTATACATCAATCATTGCTCGATAGAAAATTGCATTCTCGAATGTGGGTTAATAATGCAAAGTCTGGTAACTGGACCGTAAGTGGACCAAAAGGAAAATGGAGAAAGGCAATTGCACAAATGCGAAGACATCTTGTCATCCCACTTCTAAGGACTACGCAGACTCAAAATAAGATACTTCATTCACCTGCAATTCTTCCTTCTTCATGGAGCAAGCAATTCAATAAAAGCGATATAGATATTGCTCACCTTCATTGGGTTGGTGCTGAGATGGCATCAATTTCAGATATTGGAGCTATTAAAAAATCTGTAGTATGGACTTTGCATGATATGTGGGCTTTCTGCGGTGCTGAGCATGTGTCGTGGGATGAAAGATGGCTAGAAGGGTATACAAAAAAAAATCGTCCATCTTATGAGAAGGGTTTTGATATCAATCGTTGGACTTGGAATAGAAAGCTTAAGCATTGGAAGCATCCATTTCAAATTGTCGCTGTAAGCAAATGGCTGGCTGAATGTGCTCAAAATAGTATTGTTATGAAAGATTGGCCAATAACTGTAATTCCAAATTGTTTAAATACCAAGATTTGGAGACCAGTTGATAAAACCTTCGCTCGCAATATGCTTGGATTGCCATTAGAAGTTCCAATAATTGCTTTTGGTACATATGGCGCAAATTCAGAATACCATAAGGGGTTTGATCTTCTTGTTGAGGCATTAAAAAACTTAAAAAATCTAACTAAGGATGTAGAACTAGCTATTTTTGGACAACCTTCACCAAAAAAAAATCCTAATTTAGGTTTTAAAACTAATTTTATGGGACATTTGCATGATGATCTTAGTTTACGTTTGCTATATAGTGCAGTTGATATGTTGGTAGTTCCATCAAGAAAAGAAGCATTTGGACAAACAGCCAGTGAATCTATGGCGTGTGCAACTCCCGTAGTTGCTTTTGGGGCAACCGGACTCTTGGATATAGTAGACCACAAGGTAAACGGTTATTTGGCCAAACCATTTGAAAGTGAAGATTTGGCTAATGGGATAGAGTATCTCTTAAATACTTCAAACTATGATGAGCTTTGTGACAATGCAAGAGATAAAGTGGTAAAAAAATTTGATAGTGCCGTAATAGCTGCAAAATATGAAGAACTTTATAATAAAATTTTGAAATGACAGATATAACTGCAAATAATAAATCTCAATTTATTAACAGTCATTTTTCTTCGACTATTGTATTAGTCCTAATTGCAATAGTATTTGCTTTAGTGCTTGGTTCGGGTGCTTATGGATATGGAAATGATTGGTATGCAGCTTATCATAAACATAACCTAGGTTGGGGAGGTCTTTGGGACAGACTTGGTTATATTTTAGCAACTCTTTCAATCGGAGGAGTTCATATTGGTGTTCATTTAGTATCTTTTATTCTCTCTCTATCCGCAGGCCTTTTGATTAGAGAACATATAAAATATAAACAAAGTTACTCTCTAATGTTTTTTATACTTGTTTATATTATTGCTATTCACACATGGCCAATAATCATGTCGACAAGCAACGCAATGAGACAGGGCTTAACAATGTCTTTTGTATTTATCGGCTTTGTTTCAATGTCTCGTAAGAAATACTTCTGGATGTTACTTTTTTTTCTTATTGCCATGTTGACGCACAAGAGTGGTCGACTTTTAGTAATGATTGTTGTTTTCGCGCCTATTGTAAATAATCTGTTAGCAGGCTATTCACATCCTAGCAAAGCTAGACTTAACTTTTTAATTGGTATTTCTTTGCTTATTAGCGCTTATTTCGTTGCTGGTATCATTGGTTTAAATGAGAAAGGCGAGCCTAGTAAAATTATTGGATTAGATTTTAGAGTAGCTTTTC
>MDSW01100355.1_pt1 | contig 16032 bp, 14 predicted proteins | sample 811171 | NCBI WGS metagenome assembly MDSW01 (sample SAMN05326641, study PRJNA326480) | marine metagenome | isolation source: seawater | place: Atlantic Ocean: North West | collected 2012
AATGGACTATTATCCCAAAAACTTACTCCATGTCCTTTTCTAGTATTTGCAATGATTATTGTTGGAGCATCAATCTCTTTTGATTGTCTTAATGCTTCATCAATCTGAATTACATTATGTCCATTTACTGTAATTACATTCCATCCAAAGGCTTTCCATTGTTTTTCCGGTTCATTTATTGTTAAAACACTTTCCGTAGTTCCATCACTTAAAATATTATTGTAATCAAATATTGCAGTCAAATTATCTAATTTGTTATGTACTGCAAATCTAGCCGCTTCCCATGTTTGTCCTTCTAGATTATCTCCATCTCCGATTAACACGAAGACTTGATTTTCTTTATTTTCTCTTTTAAATCCGAGTGCCATTCCACACCCTGCAGATAGTCCTTGTCCTAGAAATCCTGCGATATACTCTATTCCAGGTGTAATTCTTTCTGGATGTCCTTGGAGCATTCCATTAATCTTCCGCAAATTTTTAAATTCGTCTTTTGAAAAAAATCCCTTCTCTGCAAGAATCGCATATAATCCTGGATTTGCATGTCCTTTTGACAGAATAAATCTGTCTCTTTTATCCCACTTGGGATTATTTGGATCAAACTTTAGATGTTCATTAAATAATACTGATAAAATCTCTGCTTCGGAGAATGAACCTCCCAAATGACCTGAACCAGCATTTTTCAGTAGTTCTAATACATCTATTCTGATGTTATTAGCGGTCAAATAGTTTCTTTTGATGTTTTCTTCTAACAAACTATCTCATCACAAATCTCTTTTCTATTTTAACATCTCTATCATCTTTTCTGCCAAATCTTTTTTATCCTAAAATTTTGCTAATTTAGTATGAAGTTAGATGGAAAAGTTGCATTAGTCACTGGCTCTAGTCGTGGAATAGGAAATGCAATTGCGAGAGAATTATCTAATGAAGGCGCGTCAGTGATACTGACATACAAAAATAATGAGTCTATGACTACCGATTTACAAAAGGAATTGAAAAATTCAATGGTGCAAAAACTAGATATTTCTAACCGCCAAAATATTCAAGATGCATTAAAACAGATACTCAAAAATCATAAAAGAATTGATATTTTGGTAAATAATGCAGGCATAAACAAACCAACTGATTTCGAAAATGTAACTGACGAAGATTGGGATGAAATAATGAACACTAATCTTAAGGGCACATTTATGATTTCTCAAGAACTTTTTTCAATTATGAAAAAACAAAATTATGGAAGAATTATCAACATATCCTCTTCTAGTGGTCAATATGGTGGACCACGAACTGTTCATTATGCTGTTTCAAAAGCTGGTTTAATTTCATTAGGTCATTGTCTAGCAAGATTTGGTGCACCGTATAATATTACTTGTAACAATATTGCACCAGGAATTATTACTACACAAATGAGTGATAACATAATGTCGTCTGAATTAGGTCGTAAACTCATGGATAATACTTTACTTCGCAGACCAGGAACTGTTGATGAAGTAGCAAAAATTGTATCATTTTTAGCTTCCGATGATTCATCTTACATCACTGGTCAAACATTTAATGTGAATGGTGGCTTACTTCTAAGTTAAAACAATAATGAAAAATATAGTGTTACTGGGTGGAGGTCCTGAACAAGTAGATGCTATTAAAATCTCAAAAGCATTAGGTTATCATACTATAGTTTTGGATTCTAATGAATTTGCTATCGGAAGAAAACTCTCAAATAAATTTATCCAGTGTGATATAACAAATCCATCTGAAGTTCTTAAAAATATTGAAAATCTTAATGTGAATGGTTTAATGGTTCATGCAATAGAACTATCACATGTTGTTGCTGAAGTTTCAGAAAAACTTGGGCTTCCAAACATATCAAAAAATACTGCAATAAATACAACTGATAAATTAAAAAGATTGGAAATTCTTAAAAAAAATCATATTCCGTGCCCAGAATTTAGCTCCGCAACAAATCTTACTGAAGCAAAGAAAATTGCAAAAAACATTGGTTTTCCTGTTGTTATAAAACCTGTAGATAATGCTGGTTCCAGAGGCGTAATCCAAATAAAAAATTCTGAAAAAATGGAACAATATTTTGATGAATCCCTTACATTCTGTAAAAGTAAAAAAGAAATCATTGTTGAGGAATATCTAACAGGTCCACAAGTTAGTACAGAAACAGTTGTGTATCAAAATAAATGTTATACTACCGGATTTTCTGATAGAAATTATTCTAATTTAAAAAAATATGAACCTTATTTTATTGAAGATGGAGGCGATATGCCATCAAATTTACCAATTGAAACACAAAAAGAAGCTATTCGTATAGCTGAAAAAACCATTAAAACTCTCGGTATAAATTTTGGTGCTGCAAAAGGAGATATCTTAATTCACAATAATATTCCGTATATATTAGAAATGGCATCAAGAACAAGTGGTGGACGTTTTGCGTCTCATCAAGTGCCTTCAGCTACAGGAGTGAATATACTATCTTCTTTATTAAAAATGTCAGTTTCAGATCCAATTGATGTTGAAGAATTCAAACCAAAGTTTTATCGTGGTTCTTCTCAAAGATACATACTACCGCCTCCCGGAAAAATAGTTTCTGTTACGGGTGTTGAGGAAGCTAGAAAAATTGAGGGTGTTATAGATATTATATTATCTGACGATCTAAAACCAGGAACTATTATCACTAACATGAAAAATCATACTGATAGAAAAGGAATTATTATTACTGTTGGTGAGACTCGCAATGATGCCACAGAAAAAGCTGTTAGAGCCAGAGATCTAATTAATGTAAAAATGAGATGAATTAAAATGAACATGTCTAAACATGGAATTTCAGAATCTTCTGGTGAAAAAAAGTACCCAATTTTAATCACCGTATGTTTTTTCTTGATTACGTCACTTGTATCATTTTTTTATCATGATTTTTGGACAATTTTTGATCAAGATGGATTAATTTATCTCTCCGCTGGTCAGCAAATCTTGGAAGGAACTGGTAGTAATGTTTCATTACCTAATTCTGGACCAGCCGGACCAATTCTTTTTGCAACATTGGAAATTATTACAAATAATGGATTATACGCAACAAAATTAGTTTCAGTTATTAGCGGTACCGCAATTGTGTTTTTCTCATATCATGTTTTTCGAAATATTTTTAATTATAAAATTGCAATTTTAGGTCAAGTATTCATTGCATTTAATCCCTGGATGGGAATTTTATCAACATCATCATTGAATGATCTAGCCCCGATATCTTTAGCTATATGTTCAATTTACTTTATTACAAAAAATCAACTTAGATTTTCTAATATAATTATCTCAGCATCTCTTCTAGGAATAGGATTCATGTTTAGAACCCAGCCAATAATTTTCTTTCTGGCAATTATTATCTTCATACTATTTCTTAAACAAGATAAAAACTTCAAAATAAAAGGAATTTCATTATTTATTATATTTTTTATCTTGTTCTGTTCACCCATGTTATATTATAACTCCTCAACTTATGGTGTCATATTCGATTCCAATACAAATTATTATGTCGCAGCTCATTCAAAATATTGGACACCTGAATGGAAAGATTATCTTTTTGATAATATGACAAATGATAATAGAGCATTTTTATCTGATTTTAATTTATTTTTAAAAAATTATTTCTATAATCTACTTTATGGACAACCAAGTAATTTATTTGGTTTTGAAAATAAAGTAAGTGCTTCATTAATTCCTGCTATTCCTATAATTGGATTAATTCCTGTCTTAGGTGGCTTCATTCTTTTCTTGAAAATTTCTAACACTAAAAAAACAGTTTTAGGCATAATAATGACTTCTTCAATCACTACTGGATTAATATTTTTACTAGGAAACATACAAGATCACTTCTTTGCTATTATTATAGCTCCGATAATATTTTTAGGAATACAAAATCTCAAAAAACTTGATAAAAAATTTATTTTGTTAATTACTATATGTATAATTTTTTCATTATTAATGGCAGTATTACCTCTACGTTCGTATAAGCATTTTCTTTACTTATGGATATTTCTTGCACCATTGTGTTCATTTTTCATTATTAGTGTAATATCTAAACTAACACTCAATGTAAATCCACAACAAATATCCTCAATTAATATATTAAAAAATTCTAAAACAAAATTTTCATTATTTTTTATAGTTGCGACTATTCTAATTATTAATGTCGGATATTCTTATGTAACATTAGAAATTATAACTACTGGAAATTCTGTTGATGAAATAATTAAAACTTTTTTCAATCCCTCTGAACATATAAATAAAAATAAAATTGATTATGAAAAAATAACTTCTATTTTAAAATCTGATCCTGATATTGAAAATAAGTATGTCATGGCAAATTATATCCTATTTGCTGATGTAGTTAATGCCAAATGGGTTGGGGTTCAATTTCAAGAAGGTCCTGAAGATGATTCAATTGAAAATTATATTACAAGAAAAAATTGGAAAAACTGGCAAATCTTTTTTTCAAATATTAGTAGTGAACCTATGGATAGAAATGGTGAAAATATTGTAATACCTGATTATATAATTTACAATCCAAAAGAATTTCATTTAAAATCACTGCAAATTCTATCTGAACCTGATAACCAAACTATTCCTAAAAGCTTTGAATTACTCTATAATTCTCCTTATTCTGGTATAACTCTCTACAAAATCAATCATCAAAACTAAATGAATTTAGTCCTAAACAATATTAATAACAAAAATCTGTAAAATAAAATGAAGAAAGCATTAATCACTGGAGTAACTGGCCAGGATGGTGCTTATCTTTCAGAACTATTATTGAAAAAAGGCTACAAAGTATATGGTACATTCAGAAGAGTTTCCACACCAAATTTTTGGCGTTTACAAACATTAGGTGTATTTAATAAAATTCACTTAATTCCTGCTGATCTTTTGGATATGGGTTCTTTATTGGAAGCAATCAAAGTTTCGGATCCTGACGAAATCTATAATTTGGCAGCATCAAGCTATGTAGGTACATCATTTGAAGAGGCTGTAGGGAACTCTGAAATTACTGGTCTTGCAGTAACAAAATTTCTAGAGGCTTTAAGAAACCAAAATCCTAATATTAAATTCTATCAGGCATCATCAAGTGAAATGTATGGTGATAACAAATTCAAAGTTCAAAATGAGAACACTCCTTTCTTACCCTCTAGTCCTTATGCAGCCGCAAAATTATATGCTCATTCTATTACTAATATTTACAAAAAATCATATGGTATCTTTGCATGTTGTGGAATTCTATTTAATCATGAATCTCCTTTGCGTGGAATGGAATTTGTATCACGAAAAATTACAAATGGTGTGGCTGAAATTTCCTTAGGACTAAAAAAAGAATTAGTACTAGGAAATCTGAAAGCAGAAAGAGATTGGGGGTTTGCAGGAGAATATATGCATGCTATTCATCTTATGATGCAGCAAGATAAACCGAATGATTATGTAATAAGTACTGGAGTTGCTCATTCTGTATCTGATTTTGTTAAAGAAGCATTTGATATTGTTGGTTTAAATTGGAAAAAATATGTTAAAACTAATTCAAAATTCTTTAGACCTCTAGAAGTTAGACATTTGAGAGGAGATTCTAGAAAAGTTACAAAAGAATTAAAATGGAAATCTAAAGTAAGTTTTGAAAAATTAGTAAAGATGATGGTAGACGAAGATGTTAGAAGATGGAAAGATTTTCTTGATGGCAAAGCATTTCCTTGGGATGCACCACTTTATCCAAACGAATCCAAATTAATTACCAGATTAAGTAAGGGTAAAATAAGGAAAAACTAGAACAAACATGATTTCATATGTCAATGATTGATGAATGTCGAAGTTGTGGCTCAACAGAACTAACCTCAATTCTTTCACTGGGTTCACAATATCCGTCAAACTTTATTGAATTGAACTCAGTTCCAGATGAAAAAGAACAAATTCCATTAGAATTAATCTTTTGTGAAAATCAAGATTGTGGATTATTACAATTAAAACACACTGCATCTAGAGAATCACTATACAAAGAGTATTGGTTTCGTTCTGGTCTTAATGAAAAAATGGTTGAAGCACTAAATGATGTTACTAGAAGTGTAGAAAAACGAATTAAGCTCTCTGAAAATGATATTGTTTTAGATATAGGATGCAATGATGGAACTCTACTACGTTCTTACACATCAAAAGCGAGACTAGTTGGTTTTGAACCTGCATCTAATCTTGTTGAGGAAGCTAGCAAGGATACTGATCTAATAATAAATAATTTCTTTAGCTTCTATGAATTTGTCCAACATTTTCCAAATGAAAGAATTAAAGCAATTACAAGTATTGCCATGTTTTATGATCTTGAAGATCCAAATTCCTTTGTAAGTGATATCGTTAATTGTCTTGATCAAGATGGAATTTGGGTTATCCAAATGGCATATCTTATTCCAATGCTTGAATTGAACGCATTTGATAATATTGTTCATGAACATTTAGAATATTGGTCTTTGAAATCTGTAAAACGTCTTCTGGAAGATCACGGTTTAGAAATCTTTGATGTTGAGTTAAATGATGTTTATGGTGGAAGCTTTCGTATTTATATCAAAACAAAAAAGAATACTAAATTAAAAATTGAAAATTCTGTTAATGAATTTCTAAAAAAAGAGGACGAATCTGGATTAGAAAAAAAACAGACGTATTTAGATTTTGCAAATAGAGTAAATGTTCTCAAAAATAAATTAAATGAATTCATAAAACAAGAAATATCAAATGGAAAATCAATTTATGCATATGGTGCGTCGACAAAAGGGAATACACTATTACAGTTTTATAATCTGAATAGTGAATCAATAACAAAAGCTGCTGATCGTGATTCCAAAAAATTTGGTAAAATGACAATTGGAAGTAATATCCCTGTCATATCTGAAGAACAAGCAAGAGAAGAAAAACCTGATTATTTCCTTGTTCTTCCTTGGCATTTAGCAGACTTTTTTAAAGAAAGAGAAAATGAATTCTTTAAAAATGGTGGTAAATTCATTATTCCACTACCAGATTTTAAAATAATTTCTTAGGCAAAAATGTATTAAGTTAAGTAAAGGATAAATTCAAATAATTTTCTTATTGTGTATGACGATTGAAAAACTTAATCCTACCTGTAATCTAAACACTGTGAAAGATGGGAGAGGTGCAATCTTTACATTTATTCCAAAAGATCCTATTCTGGAATTTAATCTCAATATAATCAAAGCAGGAAAGGTTCGTGGAAATCACCACCATCCTGAATTTGATGAATATTATCTTTTAACATCTGGAGAAGGTGTTCTAGTTTGGAAAGAAGATGACGATTCAAAGGAGAAATTCATCTACTTGACTAGAGGTCAATGTACACGTACACCAAAAGGTGTAAAACATGTTTTTTTAGCAATTAATGATTGTACCCTAGTCGTAATGTTAACAAAAAAATGGGATGATTGTGAAAATCCAATTGTCCATGAAAATCTAGGAATGGGTGAAGGTGATCATGGTGATCCAAATTCACCATTTTATAAAAAAGAAAAATAATCTCTAGCATGACACTAAAAATTGGGGTTTTAGGATGTTCAAGAGTAGCAGAAAAATACTTTTTTCCATATATGGAAAAATCAACTGATGCAGAAATTGGTTTCATAGCAAGTCGTTCCATTTCAAAAGCCGAAGAATGGTCAAAAAAATACAACTGTAAAAATTTTGGAACCTATGAAGATGCTATCAACGCAGATTTGGATGCAATTTACATATCTCTCCCAATTTCATTACATGAGGAATGGTGCATTAAATCAGCCGAATCTGGTAAACATATTCTATGTGAAAAATCATCTACTGATTCATTTGATTCGGCGAAAAAAATCATAAAGTCTTGTAAGGATAATAATGTAAGGATTCTAGAAGCATTAGCATTTAGATTTCACCCACAACATGAAAAAATAAAAAATCTCATATTGAATGAACTAAAAGAAATCCAAAATTTTTATGGTATTTTTGGTTTTTCTCCCCCTCCTGATAATGATATTAGATGGAACAAAACGTTAGGTGGTGGAGTATTAAATGATGTTTCATGTTATCCAATATGTGCAAGTAGATTAGTTTTTCAAAAAGAACCAATTTGTGTATCGAGTAATTTAGTATTTGATAAGAAATTTTCTGTTGATAAATCTGCAAACGCTTCAATAATATTTCCTAATGATAAATCTGCATTTTTCTCATCAGGGTTCAATAATTATTATCAATCCAAGTATAGTGTTTGGGGAAGTGATGCAAAAATAACTACTGAACGTGCATATTCAGTAGCACGAGATTATGAAACAAGTATTTTTCTTCATAAAAATGACGAAATATCTGAAATAAAAATTCCTCCTGTTGATCAATTTGGATTGATGTTTGAAACCTTCTGCAAGACTATTGAAAATAAAATCTCTAATCCATATAATTTTGAAAATGATCTTTTAAACCAAGCTAAATTAATGGAAGCAATTCGTATATCAAATAAAGAAAAACGAATAGTTTACTTATCGGAATTTAATAATTAATTTTCAAATTCATTTATTATAATTAATTAAAATTTTTAATAATACAAAATAGTCATTAATAATTGAAAAATTAAATTTGCTGATTCCATCTTTTCTATTTTTACATGTGTAAGCAATTTCATGAATTTTAGAAGTTTTAGTCTTTACTAAAATCTCTAAAAGAATTTTATAACCAATTGCTTTGAATGATATTCCATCAACTAATTGTTTTTTAATTAAAAATAGACCTGACATAGAATCATTTACTTTTATGCCCAAGACAAATCTTGGAATTAAATTTGCTAATCTACTCATAAATCTTCTACTGAACGGCCATCCTTCAAATTTTCCACCTTTGATATATCTAGAACCAATTACAATATCCAAATTATTACTTATTATCTTAGAATACATTTTTCTTATCATTTCTGGTGGATGAGAGAAATCACTATCCATTACAAGCACATATTTTCCACACGCAATTTTTATACCGTCAATAACTGCAGAACTTAATCCTCGTTTATTTTTTCTCACATGAACCTCATGTTTTATTATTTTTTCAAGTTTATCAAAATAAGAATTTGCAATTTCACTTGTACCATCAGGCGAATCATCATCAACTATAATGATTTCATAGATTGTTTCATCAGGAACATTAATTCTAATTGCTTCCAACATATTCTGAATCGTTAATACTTCGTTGTAAGTAGGAAGTAGTATTGTCAAATCGACATCATTATTCTGGCTCGACATACCAAAATTCTCAATTTCTTGTCATAAAAAGCGTAAGTTCAATTTACTAGTAATATTCGCCAAACTCCTTTTCTGATCGGAAATTTAGTCTAAATCACCCTTTTGTTGGTATTTTGGTGTCATAATTTTTTTATAGAGATTTTTTAACCAAATTTTATGGATAATAATCCAAAACTATCTGTAATTTCTGAACCTGAACAATCAGATTCTAATCATTCCTCGAATCATAAGATTCCAGAAATTGCTAAACTAAAGACTATTTCTCGTAGAAAGGCAGTTGATAGACCTATGCGTGTAATTTTGATTTGTAAAGAAATGATAGCATATGAGAGAATTGCCATGATGCAACTTAGTTCCTGTCTTAAAGAAGCGGGACATGAAGTAAGAGCTGCAATAATGAATTCTGTCACTCCACTCCCTGGCTTAAAAACTGTAATGGGTGATGTAGGAAAACCAGGTTTAATGGGTGAATCACAAATAGAAGAATTAATTCGTGATTGGAAACCTGATATTATTGCATACACTGCCATGACAGGTGAACATTACTCTTTACTAGACTTTAATCGTAAAATGAGAAAAAAATATGATTTCTATGCAATGATGGGAGGACCACATGCAATGTTTAACACACAAGTTTTAGACGATGAAGGACTAGATGCAGTATGTACTGGTGAAGGTGATGTTAGTTTCCCAGAATTTGTTACACGAATGCAAAAAGGTGAAGAATATTGGTTAACTGAAACCTTCTTTGTAAAACATGATGGTCGAATGTTTACTAATCAATTACGTGAATTGGTTGGTGACTTGAATGATTTACCATTTCCTGATAGGCAAATTGTTTATGATGCAGATCCAAATATTGCTGCAGTTGGTCAAAAATCATTTCATACCTCCCGTGGATGTCCATACAGATGTAGCTACTGTTTCAACAAAAAATATAATGATAATTATAAAGGATTAGGACAAATAATTCGTTGTCGTTCTCCTGAAAATGTAGTAAAAGAGATTGAATGGGTTAAGGACAGATATAACTTATCTATGATTTCATTTGTCGATGATATCTTTTTCCTAAAACCAAATGGTTGGTTAGAAGAATTTGCAAAATTATACAAAGAAAGAATTGGATTACCATTTAATGGAAATGTTCGTGCAAATGTTCTAAAAGAAAAAGATGTTGCATTACTTGCTGATGCAGGTTTATCGTATGTTTGGATGGGAGTAGAATGTGGAAATGATGAAGCAGCAAATAAAGTCTTTTTACGTGATGGAAGTTCTACCAGTGATGTAATTCTTAAAGCATCAGCGTTGTTCAGAAAATATGGTGTTAAGATAATTGCATTAAATATAATGGGTCTTCCTGTTGAAAATCCCTTTGAAATCGATATGGAAACACTTGATTTGAATCTAAAAATTAAGCCTGCATTAGCATCTGTGGGTCTATTATATCCATATCCTGGAACACCTGTTGCAGCTTATGCAATAGAACAAGGATATTTCAAAGCTGATAAACCATTCTATTATGAATCCAACAAGAATCATTCCATGTTAACATTCAAGTCTAAAAAAGAGAAAATGATGTGTGAGAACCTCCAAAAACTTGCCGGAATTACAGTTGAATTTCCATTTCTACGAAAATTCGTAAGACCATTATGCAAATTACCTCTCACAAAACTTTATCACTTCATCTTTTACATGCATCAAAGTTATTGTCATAAAGTTAGATTAAGTCCAATAAAGAATAAAAGAAAAGAACTTCCAGTTTATGCTGGAACACTATTACGTGTTATGTTAAAAAATTGATCTAGTTTTTACTTCTTAAGAATTCATCATCTTCTTTTGCCGATCTTAGATTTCCTTCTTCTTTATCTATATGTGCATTAATATCCACTAATTCTGGTTCTCTTTCAAATAATTCAAGAATATCCTTTATCAAAATTGGTTCTTTATCAATTTTTGAAATAATTTTTTTTACCAAGATATAATCCTCTTCTCTGTCTACTACCCATCTAAATTTAGATAAATCCACATTATTTTCTACATTAAAAATTCTAAATTCATCTTTATGGTTATAGATATGATTTGTTACATGTTCTTTTTCTGATGGAAGCTCAGCATCAGTCCAAGATTTTTCAAGCGCTTTAAATGAAAACACTTCAACTTCTGTTCCTCCAGGTGTGGTCGATGGAAGAAAATTAGTTACATAATCATATGAACCTGAATTAAAAACTCTAACAATTTTATCAACAACTTCAGGATCTAACAATGGTTTATCTGATGGCATTCGAATTATTGTTGAAAGCGAATATTTTTTTGCACATTGGTAATGTCTATCAAGAACATTTTTTGAATCTCCTCTAAAATATTCTACATTATTACTTTCACAAAACTCTACTATTTTATCATCTTCAGTTAAAGTCGTTGTTGCAACAACAATCTTATCAATTGTTTCACAAAACCCCAATTGATTAATAACATAGTCCAATACTGATTTTCCATCTTTTAATTCTAATAGTACTTTACCTGGTAATCTGCTTGAACCCATTCTAGTTTGAATTATACATCCTACACTCATTTTTTTAATTTTAATACACTATTTAATTAAGCTTAAATTATTGCAAAAATTTTTGATAATATGAAAAGTATTATAGTTGCAGAAATTGGTTCTAATTGGGAAGGTAGCTTATTAAAAGCTGAAAAATTAATCACTGAATGTAAAAATGTTGGTGCTGATGCAGTAAAATTCCAAATGTGGAGGGCTACCGATCTATATTCTACTAATCATCCTTCATGGAAATTTATTAAAAAATCAGAAATAACTTTTAAAATTGCAAAACAATTAAAAAAAATTTGTGATAAACAAAAAATTGAATTTTATTGTAGTGCATTTTATCCTGAAGCAATTGACTGTTTAGAAACTCTTGGTGTAAAACGCTACAAAGTTGCATCGAGAACTTGTCTGTTTAAAGATCCGTTCGCAAAAGAAACACTTCTTCGTAAAGCCAAAACCAAAAAACCAATTATTGTTAGTATGGGAATGGGAGGTAATAAACAAAAAATAAACAAAATCTTCTCCAAAAATAAATTATCTTTTTGTTACTGTATATCTGACTATCCTTTAGATTTTAAAAAAATTAATTGGAAATCTGCTAAAAAGTTTAACGGATTTTCCGATCATACATTAGGTATTACTGCACCTATTGTTTTTGCATTATTAAAAAAACGTGCAAATACTAAAAATATAATGATTGAGAAACATGTAAAATTAAAAAATTCAAAAGGACCAGATGCTTCTACATCTATAGATACTCAACAATTATCTAGTATGATTCAGAGTATTAGATTAATTGAAACTTCGAAGTTTTAATAAATTGATGTATGATAATGATATGATCATTATTTTATTATACGTCTAGATAATGTTTGATTTATGAAAACTGCTGTGATTACGACTGCTGGCTTAGGAACCAGATTATTAACCACTACCAAAGCAAGCCCTAAAACATTACTCCCACTTTATGACAAAACATTTGATAAAACACCTGAACCACTACTTAAACCCCTGATTGAAATAATATTTGAAAATCTTTATGACAATGGATTTAGAAGATTTTGTTTTATAGTTAGTAAAAAAAACAAACAATCAATTCTAAATCACATGCTTCCTGATTCTGAATATATTGAATTATTAAAAAAACGTAATAATAAATTTGATACACGATTTATCAAAGCCCTAAAAATATTCTATAAAAAATTTGAGAAATGTGAGATTAAATGGATATCTCAAAATACTCCTATGGGATTTGGTCATGCATTGCTTGCATCACGAAAATTTGTGGGTAATGAAACATTCCTACTTCATGCAGGTGATGCATATTTTCCAGATTATTCTTTTCTAAAGAATTTTATCTCAATTGCACAAAAAAATAAAGAAATTAGCGCCACTCTTCTACTACAATATAAAAAATCATTAAAAGGATTCGGGATTGCTCAAACTAAAAAAAGTAATCCCCTTGATATTGTATTCCATGTTGCAGAAAAACCAAAAAAACCAAAAAGTAATATGGTTATCTTGCCTGTTTACATTTTAAAGCCAAATATCTTTGATGCTTTAAAAAAAACTCATTTAGGTTATAATAATGAATTACAAGTTACTGATGCAATTAGCACTTTAATGAATTGGAATAATCACATATCAGGATATAATTTTAAGAACAACAAATGGTTTGATATTGGAACAACTCGCCAATATTATCATGCATTAAATTTTTCATTTAAAAATGCGTTAAAATAACTAAAGATTATTTTAAAACTAGTTTTTGTTCAATCAAAATTTGTTTTAGTTCATCTTTTGAAACAGTTTTAACTTTATCTGACGAATATTGATCTGTTAATGTAGTTTTTTCAAGATCTTTCGGGATAATTGTTTTATCTTTTGCAAGCTGATTTTCATAAATCACATAGTCATTATCTTGGTTTTCATATGTATCTCTGATCTCATGTTCATTGATTAGAATTTCATGATATTTTTCACCAGGTCTTACTGGAATTTTTTCTACTTCTACATCTGAATCCATTAATTCTAAAATCACATCTTTCATATCTCCTACACTATATGCTTCAAGTTTTGGTACATGCACATCTCCTCCTTGACTATTTTTTATTGAACGGAAAATTAATTCTAATGCTTGGTCCATGGTTATATTGAATCGACTCATACTTGGATCTGTTATGGTAATTTTTTTACCAATTTCTATTTGTTTAACAAATTTTGGCACTATTGAACCTCTGCTACCTAAAACATTTCCATATCTGACACATGAAAACTTTGTTTCATGATTTCCTTTATGATAATTTGCTGAAACAAATAATCTTTCCATCAATAATTTTGTTGCACCATATGTATTGAAAGGAGAAACTGCTTTGTCTGTCCCAATTGCAAGAGCAAATTTAACATCATTTTTTAAACATGCATCGACAACATTTTGTGCACCTTGAACATTTGTTTTAATTGCTTCAAATGGATTATATTCAATTACAGGTACATGTTTTAATGCAGCAGCATGAATAACAATATCAATATCTTCTGTTGCTTTTCCTAATCTTTCTTTGTCTCTTATATCCCCAATCAAAAATCTTAGACGTTCATCATTAAAGCTCTCATCCATTTGGGTTTGTTTTAATTCATCTCTACTAAAAATTCTGATTGTATCTACATTTTTTTCTAATAATTTCTTAGTCAGGGCTGAACCTAAAGAACCTGTTCCACCTGTTATCAATATTTTTTTATTCTCAAACATAAGCATTCATTCTAATTTAGGTAAAATAAGCTTACGGATGAAAGTTTTCTAATATTGTAAACACAGCATCACACATTCTTTAGTTCATAAACATATTCTAATCCGGTAAACCCATTACTTTCAAGAAATTTTTGTGAGATCTTATTTTTAGGACTAACGTTAGCAAGATAACGTTTTCGTGGGTTTAATTCCATCAATAATTTGAATGAAATTCTTGCTATATCATCGAATTCAAAATTATCTAGAATTGAAATTCCAATTTCATCTCTTTTTGATAAATAAATTGAACCAATTTTTTCATTATTTTTTTTAATGATATACCAATTTGTGTATGGATTAGATAAAACAAATTTTTCATGTTCAATTAATGTAGGCATATTTTTATGTGAAATGTTTTGATTTGGATCCCTTTTTTTTAGTAAATCATACAAAAATGTAATATCTCCATCATTGACTTCTTCTAATTTTATTTCCAAATCTGATCCCATATTATTTTTTTATAATTGACAAGTTAAATTTTACTCATATCTGTGACTAACAAAAATTATTCAATAATCTGTTTCTTTATTGTTTCTTTTGGAATTAATTTTTTGAATTTTTGTAAGAATAAATCATTTTTTGGTAGATAAATAATGTCAAATTTGTTCTTATTGAAAAATTCAATCCAATTTTTTGTAAATGTAGGGAATTTTTCAGATTCAAATTCTTTCCTAGTCATAACATAATGTGATGCAGGAAAAACATCAGATATCTCAATTGGTATTATTCCTAAAAATGGATTATAATTGCAAAATTGTATTGAATCAGGATCTTTGAATTTTCTTCTTAATTTTCTATATTCATATGATGAAAATACTGGTTTTATGTTTGGATCTCTTGTTATGACTAGTATATTTTTTTTTGTTCTAAATTTTTTTACATACTCTCGAAATCTTGTTAGTTCTGGTCTATACTGATCTTCTGGACCAAACAAGAAAATTGCTTTTTCTTTAAATTTTGGAGTACCATCTTGTAAGAATTTTGTATTATTTACTACTGCATCGATTGTTTCAAATAATTTTGGATGCGCTCTTGCCTTTTTCATTGTATATTCCCATAATCTTCCTTCTCGAATTGCTTGTTTCACTCTGTCAACTTCTGCTTTAATTGCGTATAAATTGAAAAGTGCGATCTGATTAACTCTGTCTTCTTTTTTCATATCACGCAATTCTTTAGGTTTATACTTTGATGATACTTCGCAATCAAATGGAAAATATTCCAGTTCTTCTAACTTTCGTGTTCCATCTTCTGTAATTACTCTGTCATGTTTAGCATAAAGCATGTATGATGCAGAATCAAACGTATCACACCCTAGTGCAACAGCCAATGGAATTGTAAGTGGATGTCCTGCACCAAAAAGATGCAACGGAATAGATGTTGGAATATTTTTCTTTGCAGCAATAATCATCTCT
>MDSW01134418.1_pt1 | contig 16032 bp, 14 predicted proteins | sample 811171 | NCBI WGS metagenome assembly MDSW01 (sample SAMN05326641, study PRJNA326480) | marine metagenome | isolation source: seawater | place: Atlantic Ocean: North West | collected 2012
TACCTGCAACTGATTATTGGTTTACAGTGAAATACGAAGAACCAGGAACAGAAATTATTAAAACTTTTAGAGCGCACTTTAGCCTGAAAAGATAAATAACATGTTTAAAGTTTTGTCAAAGACCAATATTCTATTTAATAATTATATATTTTTGTAAAAAAATGAGTTTTGAATAAAAGTATCTTATTTTTCCTATGTATTATATCTAATATAATAATATCTCAAAATGAAAAAAAAGAATTATTTGTAAAATATACTCATGATGAAATAATTGTAGATGGAATTCTTGATGAACCTGACTGGAATCAAGCAAAGGAAGCATCAAATTTTTACGAACACTTTCCTGATCACGGGTCAAAATCAAAAAATCAAGCAGTAATTAAGGTAATGAATGATGACAGCTTTATTTATATAGGGATTAAAGTTTTTGGTTCTATGGAAAATTTAAAAACTGATTCCTTCAGAAGAGACTTTCAAGCTGGAAACTCAGATAATATCACAATGATTTTTGATACTTTCAATGATGGAAATAATGCATTTGTCATAGGCAGCAATCATATAGGAATTCAAAGAGATATGTTATTATTTAACGGCGGTAATGGAATGGGAGATTGGGATATGACCTGGGATGTAAAGTGGCTTTCAGAATCTAAAGTTTATGATGATTACTACATAACTGAATGGAAAATTCCCCTTTCAGCTTTTAAATATAGAGAAGGAGAAACTAAATGGGGTGTAAATTCCTACATGAGAAACACCGATAATAATTCATGGAATTCATGGAATAAAGTTCCAGAAAATTTAATGTTTTTTAATCTGGCATTTACAGGAACTATGTATTTTGAAAAACCACTTGGAAAATCAAAACCTAAAAAATCTATTATTCCTTATATTAACTCAATCGCATACAATGATTATCAAAATTTAGAAAAGGGAAGTGACTTTGATTTTGGAGGTGATGCAAAATTTATAATTGATAATTCTATTACACTAGATTTAACCGTCAATCCTGATTTTTCTCAAGTTGAAGTAGATCAACAAGTAACAAACCTTACAAGATTTGAAATAACTTTACCTGAAAAAAGACAATTTTTTATAGAAAATAGTGACCTTTTTTCAGGTTTTGGAAACGGAAGAGAAGCTAGACCATTTTTTTCTAGAAGAATCGGAATTGCTAAAGATAAAAACGGAAATAATATTGAAAATAAAATTATAGCAGGATTTAGACTGAGTGGTAAAATAAATAATAATTTAAGGATTGGTTTATTAAATATGCAAACTAGTGATGATGTTGAGAATGAAATTTCAGCTTATAATAATTCGATTATTACTTTACAGCAAAAAGTGTTTGGAAGATCTAACATTAACCTTCTTTTAATTAACAGAGAAGCAACAGGGGAACATGATTATATTAATGAAAATGATGTTTATAATAGAATTTTAGGTTTTGATTACAATCTTAGATCAAAAAATAGTAAATGGGATGGTAAATATTATTTTCACAAATCTTTTTCTCCTGATAACGATGAAAATTCAACCTCGTACGGTTTAAGTACTTCATATGAATCAAGAAATTTTGGATTTAGAGCTGCTGGTTTATATATAGGAGATGACTTTAGATCAGATCTTGGCTACATAAGGAGAAATAATATAATTAAACTATACCCAGAAATAAGCTATACTATTTGGCCAGAAAAATCTAAATTTCTCAATCACAGATTTGAATTTACACCTGTTTTCATATTAAAACCAGAACTAAATAATAAAATTTCTGACTACTATATAATATCAAAATTAAACACATATGCATTAAATAGTGAAAGAATTGATTTAATGATGTGGAATAATTATACGTATTTGTTTGAGGATTTCGATCCTACCGGTACAAATACCGGCAATCCACTACCTGCAAACTCAGAATACTATTATACTAGTTTTGATATTTCTTTCAATTCTGATTATTCTAAAGATTTTACGTATAAAATTAATCCATCATACGGAAAATTTTATAACGGGACTAAGACATCCCTTGATATTAGATTAAGTCATAGAATAAGGCCAAAATTTACCAGCTCTTTGGAGATAAAATATGATAAGGTGAAATTACCAGAACCTTTCTCTTCTGCAAATATCCTTTTGATTGCACCCAGATTTGAAGTTACATTTTCAAAAAATGTTTATTGGGCAACACTTATGCAATTCAGTAATCAAAGTGAAAATTTAAGTTTAAATACTAGATTACAATGGAGATTTGCCCCTTTATCAGATCTGTTTTTGGTATATAATGATAATTACTATACAGAAAATAGATATAATAGTATCTTTATCCCCAGAGTTAAAAGTAGGTCAATCAATCTTAAATTAACATATTGGTTAGACATATAATGAAAAGGTTTATTATTATTTTTTATTTTATTTTGTTTTCGTGTTTAAATGAAAAAAATAACCTAATCATAGATGGAAATATAAGTGGTGTTAAAAATTCCTATATATATTTATCAATTGTAGAAAGTAATAAAATTGTTGATTCGTCAAAAGTAGTTAATGGTAAATTTACTTTAGAAACCTTCATTAATGAACCGTTAGAAATGTGTTTAATTTTAGATAAAAAAAATTCTGATGATAAGTTTAATTTTATTTCTGAACCAGCAAATATTTTATTTACTAGCTCAAAGAAAAAATTTGAATTTAATGGACAAATAAAAAATTCTTCTTTAAACTCTGAATTTGAGAAATTAAAAAGTCAAATAAATAAATACGAAGACAAAGATCTAGAAATGCTAGGAAAACAAATAGAAGCATCTATAGAAAAAAATGAAAAAAAATATGATTCCTTAAACAAAGAAAGAGTGAGGTTTACTCAAAAAAAAATATTGTTTATTGTTAATTATTGTGTAAATAATAACATGAATAATCTATCTCCTTATTTAGCATATAAATACAAAGAAAACATCAATTATCACTACTTAGAAAATATATTTAGAAACCTTTCTGAAGAAATGAAAAAAACATATTATGGCAGTAGATTAATTTCTAATCCCTAAAATAATCATCTTTTAACCTGACTATATCTTCTTCGTTTGATGGATTATTTTTATCAGTATGAATCCATATTTCAGCTACAATTCCAATTTTTAATAATCCGATTAACCTATGCCTTTCTTGATTCTCAAATTGAATTAAATCCCCCTCTTTATAAACTTTTATTTCATTTTCAATGTCGTTCATAGATCTTACTACACCCACTTCATTTCTAAACACCTTCCAAATTTCTTTTCTTCTATGGTGATATTGCCAAGATAGTTTAGAGTTTGGATTTACAATTAAGATCTTAGGGCTTACCCTTCCATCTATTTTATCAATATGATCAGAGATAAATTCATTTACAAATTTCTCAGATTGTGACTCATTGATTAATAAAAATCCTCCCCAAGGCCTATTAAAATCATAACCTATGATATCATATCCTCTAGATTTAATTTCATTTTGAATTTCTAAAAAAATATTAGACATAGTTAACTATTTAGGTGGATATTTAACAAAATTTCTGGGTGTTTCATATAGTGTAACACAAATATCCAAATCTTTAGAAATCTTATCTCTTAATAAATTATAAATATATATGCATATATTCTCAGCAGAAGGAATCACATTTGAAAAATACTCTAAGTCTAAATTTAAGTTTTTGTGATCTAATTTCTCCTCAACCTCTTGTTTTATTATTTTCTTTAATTCTCCCATATCAATAACATAACCAGTTTCAGGGTTAATTTTGCCGGTAACACTAACTATAAGTTCATAATTATGACCATGATAATTAATGTTATTACATTTACCAAAAATTCTTTGATTCTTTTCATCAGACCAACTTTCGTTAAATAACCTATGTGCAGCATTGAAATGAGCTTTTCTACTTACTGTAATTTCCATTTTTTTAAACTTTCTGAATATTTATTAATTATTATCTTAAACCAAGCTGTGTAATTATCAGGGTTATTATTAATATCATGATATAAAGAATCAATAGAAACCCATTTCCATTGATCAACTTCTTTTTTATTTAAGTTTGGAATTCCATTATAAATACCTGTCAAAATATGATCAAATTCGTGTTCAATCAAACCGTTTGAAAATGAGACTTTATAAATAAAAGAATCAAAGTTTTGTAATTGAGTAGTAAAGCCCATTTCTTCATATAATCTCCGTTTTCCAGCAGTTATATTATCTTCATTATCTCTTTGATGGCTACAACAAGTATTAGACCATAAGCCTGGTGTATGATACTTGGTTCGTGCTCTTTTTTGAAGCATTATATCACCATTATTATTAAAAATTATTACGGAGAAAGCCCTGTGTAAAACACCCTTAATATGAGCTTCCATTTTTGGCATTAAGCCCAACTTATTATTATTTGAATCAACTAAAACTACATTCTCTTGTTGCATAAATCAAAAATAGCAATGGAAAACGAATAAACCTAATAAATTATGCTTCGCCTGTTGGTCCAAAATTCATTTGAAATTTCGGATTTTCATAAGCTTTAATTGGACCAAAATTATTTTCAAATCTATTGATATTATCATTTAATGCTTTTGCTAATTTTTTTGCATGTTGAGGAGTAATAATAATTCTAGATTTTACTTTATTTTTAGGAGTCCCAGGCATTACTGAAATAAAATCAATAACAAATTCTGAAACAGAATGATTTATAATAGCTAGATTTGAATAAACTCCTTCAGCAGTTTTTTCGTCTAATTCTATATTTATTTTCGTGTTTTTATCATTCTTCTTACTCATTGAAATTATCTTTAATTAATATTAATCTCTTCGTCTGTAGCTGAGCTATTGATTAATTTATCATAGCTATCCTTGGAACCAACAATTATATCATCATATCTTCTTAAACCAGTACCAGCAGGTATCTTATGTCCGACAATAACATTTTCCTTTAATCCTTCTAGATAATCAACTCTAGCATTCACAGCCGACTCATTCAATACTTTTGTTGTTTCTTGGAAAGAAGCAGCAGAAATAAAAGATTTAGTTTGAAGAGATGCCTTAGTAATTCCTTGAAGAATTGGAGTTGCAGTGGCAGGTCTTGCATCACGAGCGATTAATAAATTTTTATCTTCTCTTCTAAGAATGGAATTTTCATCTCTAAAATCTCTGGAAGAAATAATCTGACCAACTTTATATGATTCTGAATCGCCAGAATCTTCAATAATTTTCTTTCCATAAATACTATCATTCTCTGCAATAAAATCAGACTTATGTATTAATTGATCTTGAAGAAATATAGTGTCTCCTGAATCTTGAATTTTAACTTTTCTCATCATCTGCCTTACAACTACTTCAAAATGTTTGTCATTTATCTTTACTCCTTGTAATCTATAAACTTCTTGTACTTCATTTACAAGATATTGCTGTACCGCAGAGGGTCCTTTAATATTAAGAATATCATTAGGAGTTATTGATCCCTCAGACATTGGTGTCCCAGCCTTTACAAAATCATTTTCCTGAACAAGGATTTGATTAGATAATTTAATGAGATATTTTCTGATTTCACCAGTTTTAGCCTCAATAATAACTTCTCTATTACCTCTTTTAATTTTACCAAAAGACACAACTCCGTCAATTTCACTTACAATAGCTGGGTTAGAAGGGTTTCTTGCTTCAAACAATTCTGTAACCCTTGGTAAACCACCTGTAATATCACCTGTCTTTGCAGATTTTCGCGGAATTTTTACTAATATTTTTCCTAATTCAATTTTATCACCATCATTAACAACTAGGTGAGCACCGACAGGTAAATTATAAGAACGTATAATTTCATTTTTTGAATTTTTTACAAGTAATGTTGGAATTAATTTTTTATTTCTTGATTCTATAATTACTTTTTCTTGAAAACCAGTTTGTTCATCAATTTCAACTTCATATGTTAAACCTTGTTCAATATTTTCGTAACTAATTTTACCAGAAAAATCTGAAATTATTACACCGTTGTATGGATCCCATTCACAAATTAAAGTACCTTTTTTAATTTTTCTTTTATTTTTTACGTATATGAAAGAACCATAGGGTATATTATTATTACTAAGGGTTAATCCAGTATTAGAATCGGTAATTTTAATTTCTGAAGTTCTTGAAATAACGATTTCAACATCTTCACCTTCATTATTTTTACCTTTAACAGTTTTAAGATCTTCAATATCAATATTTCCGTCGAATTTAGAGACAACACTATTTTCCTCAGAAATATTACCAGCAATACCCCCAACATGGAAAGTCCTCAAAGTAAGCTGAGTACCGGGCTCACCAATTGATTGAGCTGCAACAACTCCAACTGCTTCACCCATTTGCACATCTTTTCCAGTAGCAAGATTTCTACCATAACATTTAGCGCAAATACCTTTTTTAGACTCACAAGTTAATGCAGACCTTACCTCAACTGTCTCAACAGATGAATTTTCAATGTCGGTAGCAATTAAATCTCCAATACCTTGACCAGACTTTACTAAAAGTTTCCCTGAAATTGGATCATATAAATCGTGAAGAGAGGTTCTTCCAACTATTCTTTCAGATAACTTTTCAACAATCTCTTCATTCTTTTTTAACGGAGAAACAGAAATACCTCTTAAGGTTCCGCAATCATCTTCATTAACAATAACATCTTGAGAAACATCTACAAGCCTTCTCGTTAAATATCCTGCATCAGCAGTTTTTAAAGCAGTATCTGCTAAACCTTTTCTTGCACCGTGAGTTGAAATAAAGTACTCTAATATAGAAAGTCCTTCTTTAAAATTTGAAAGAATAGGATTCTCAATAATTTCTCCACCACCAGCAGTAGATTTTTTTGGTTTAGCCATTAGACCTCTCATACCAGTAAGCTGTCTAATTTGTTCTTTAGAACCTCTTGCTCCTGAATCTAACATCATATATACAGAATTAAATCCTTGCTTATCTTCTCGAATTCTTTTCATTGAAAGTTCTGTTAATTCTGCGTTTGTAGAAGTCCAAATATCAATAACTTGGTTATATCTTTCATTATTAGTAATTAAACCCATGTTATAATTAGATTTGATTACATCAACCTGTTTATTAGCACTTTTAATCATATCAAATTTTTCATTTGGAATTATGATATCACCTAAACTAAAAGATAATCCTCCTTGAAATGCAAATTTGTAGCCTAAGTTTTTAATTTCATCTAAAAATTCAGCTGTTTCAGGAACACTGGTAAGCTTTAATATACGTCCAATTATATCTCTTAGAGATTTTTTGGTAAGAACTTCATTTATATATCCAGCTACTTCTGGAACTTTCTCGTTAAAAAGAACTCTTCCAACAGTTGATTCTAATATTTTATTTACAAGATTATTTTCTGAATCTAAATCTTTTGTTTTAACCTTGATCGTAGCGTTAAGGTCAACTTTATTCTCATTATAAGCAATTATAACTTCTTCAGGGGAATAAAAAGTTAAACCTTCACCTAACACTTTATCATTTTTATCAGAAAGCTTTTGCTTAGTCATATAATATAATCCTAGTACCATATCCTGGGATGGAACGGTTATAGGAGATCCATTTGCAGGATTTAAAATATTATGTGAAGCCAACATAAGCAGTTGTGATTCTAAAATAGCTTCAGGACCAAGAGGTAAATGAACTGCCATTTGGTCACCATCGAAATCAGCGTTAAAAGCAGTACATACAAGCGGATGTAATTGAATTGCTTTACCTTCAATAAGTTTTGGTTGAAATGCTTGAATACCTAATCTGTGAAGAGTAGGAGCCCTATTCAATAAAACAGGATGTCCCCTCAAAACATTTTCTAAAATATCCCAAACGACAGGATCTCTTCTGTCAATAATCTTTCTAGCTGACTTAACGGTCTTAACTATTCCTCTTTCCATAAGTTTTCTTATGATAAAAGGCTTATATAATTCAGCTGCCATGTTTTTTGGAAGCCCGCATTCAAAGAGTTTTAAATCTGGGCCAACAACAATTACTGATCTCGCAGAATAATCAACTCTTTTTCCTAGTAAATTTTGTCTAAATCTACCCTGCTTACCCTTTAAAGAATCCGATAATGATTTTAATGGTCTGTTAGATTCAGTTTTTACAGCAGAAGATTTTCTAGTGTTATCAAATAATGAATCTACAGATTCTTGTAACATTCTCTTTTCATTTCTTAAAATAACTTCTGGAGCTTTAATTTCAATTAATCTTTTAAGTCTATTATTTCTTATAATAACCCTTCTGTAAAGATCATTTAAATCAGAGGTTGCAAATCTACCCCCATCCAAAGGAACCAAGGGTCTCAACTCAGGTGGAATTACAGGTACAGCCTTAACAATCATCCATTCAGGTAAATTTTCTCTGTTATGATTACCTTCTCTAAAAGATTCTACAACCTGTAATCTCTTTAAAGCCTCTGTTTTTCTCTGTTTAGATGTCTCATTATTAGCTTTGTCTCTTAATTCATAAGAAAGTTCATCTAGTTTTATTCTGGATAAAAGTTCAATCAAGCAATCAGCTCCCATCTTTGCAATAAACTTTTCTGGGTCACTGTCATCTAAATACATGTTCTCTTGAGGTAAAGATTCAAGAACATTTAAATATTCTTCCTCTGTTAAAAAATCCATTTTTTTCAGAGGCTCACCTTCAATATTTTTAGCAGAACCTGCTTGAATAACAACATATCTTTCATAATAAATAATCATATCAAGCTTTTTGGAAGGTAAGCCTAAAAGATAACCTATCTTATTTGGTAGAGATCTAAAGTACCATATATGAGCTACGGGAACAACTAAGTTGATATGACCAATTCTATCTCTTCTTACTTTTTTCTCAGTAACCTCAACACCACATCTATCACAAACAATCCCTTTATATCTAATTCTCTTGTACTTTCCACAAGCACACTCATAATCTCTGACTGGGCCAAAAATTCGTTCACAAAACAAACCATCTCTTTCTGGCTTATGAGTTCTGTAATTAATTGTTTCTGGCTTTAAAACCTCACCCCTTGATTTTGATAATATAGATTCAGGAGAACCTAAACCAATGGAAATTTTATTAAATTTTATAGCGGTATTATCTTTATTTCTACGCATAATTTGAGTGTATGTAATATTTTAATTTATTCTTCTAATCTGATATCTAATCCTAATCCTTTTAATTCATGCATCAATACATTAAATGATTCAGGTAAACCAGGTGTTGGCATTGATTCACCTTTAACAATTGCTTCATATGTCTTTGCTCTTCCTGAAACATCATCAGATTTAACAGTCAGAATTTCTCTTAATGTACTTGACGCACCATAGGCTTCTAGTGCCCATACTTCCATTTCTCCAAATCTCTGACCACCAAATTGAGCTTTACCACCTAGTGGTTGTTGGGTAATTAACGAATAAGGTCCAATAGATCTTGAATGCATCTTATCATCTACCATATGACCTAATTTTAACATGTAAATTACACCAACAGTTGCTGCCTGATCGAATTTTTTACCAGTTCCACCATCATACAGGTATGTATGACCAAATCTAGGTAAACCAGCTTCATCTGTTATTGAATTAATTTCGTCTAGAGAAGCGCCGTCAAAAATAGGTGTTGAATATTTTTTATCAAGTTTTAAACCAGCCCAACCTAGAACAGTTTCATATATTTGACCAATATTCATCCTAGATGGAACTCCTAAAGGGTTTAGAACAATATCAACAGGCTTACCATTTTCTAAGAAAGGCATATCTTCTTCTCGAACAATTTTCGCAACGATTCCTTTATTACCATGTCTTCCTGCCATTTTATCACCTACCTTTAATTTTCTTTTCTTGGCAATGTAAACTTTGGCTAATTTTAAAATACCAGATGGTAACTCATCACCAACAGAAATGGTAAACTTTTCTCTTCTAAGAGATCCTTGAAGATCATTTTCCTTAATCTTATAATTATGGATTATCTGAGAGACCGTATCGTTAAGCAATTTGTCAGTAACCCATTTAGTTGAAACCAAGTGAGCAAAATCATCTGCAGAATTCAACATTTTTTGTGTGAATTTTTTTCCCTTTGGAAAAACTTCTTCACCCAAATCGTTAAAAACCCCTTGTGAAGTTTTACCATTTAAAACGCTGTACAGCTTTTCAACTAAAATATCTTTTAACTCAATGAATTTTGCATCATAAACTTCCTCTAAAGATTTAAGATTTTCTTTATCTTCAATTCTTTTTCTTTTGTCTTTAACAGATCTCGCAAATAACTTTTTGTCAATAACAACTCCATGTAAAGAAGGAGGTGCTTTTAAAGAAGCATCTTTAACATCACCTGCCTTGTCACCAAAAATTGCTCTTAAAAGCTTTTCTTCAGGCGTAGGATCACTTTCACCTTTTGGTGTGATTTTTCCTATTAAAATATCACCTGCGTTAATCTCTGCTCCAATTCTGATCATTCCATTTTCATCAAGATCTTTTGTTGCTTCTTCTGAAACATTAGGAATATCATTTGTTAATTCTTCGTTACCAAGTTTTGTGTCTCTCACCTCAATAGAATATTCGTCAATGTGAATAGAAGTAAAAACATCATCTTTAACAACTTTTTCGGATATTACAATAGCATCTTCAAAATTATATCCTTTCCATGGCATAAATGCTACTTGAACATTTCTCCCAAGTGCGAGCTCACCATTATTTGTAGCATAGCCTTCACATAACACTTGACCTTTTTCTACTTTATCACCCTTTGAAACGATTGATTTTAAATTTACACATGTACCTTGATTAGTCTTTTTAAATTTTGTCAATTTATATGTAACTATGTCAGAATCAAAGCTGGTTAGAACTTCGTTTTTATTTCTGTTGTATTTAATAACTATTTCGTTAGCATCAACATACTTAACAACTCCATTAGATTCAGCATTTATAAGAACTCTTGAGTCAGAAGCTACTTGTTTTTCTAATCCAGTTCCGACAATTGGCGACTGAGGCAATAATAATGGAACTGCTTGTCGCATCATATTTGAGCCCATCAAAGCTCTATTGGCGTCATCATGTTCCAAAAATGGAATTAATGATGCTGAAATTGATGCAATTTGATTAGGAGCAACATCAGTGTAATCAACATTATTTGGTTCCGTTAAAGGGAAGTCACCTTCTTGTCTAGCAATTACTTTATCATCTGTTATTTTTCCTAATTTATCAACTTTAATATTAGACTGAGCAATAAGTTTATTTTCTTCCTCTTCGGCACTTAAATATATTGGGGCTGATTTTAAATCAACTATTCCATCCTTAACTTTTCTGTAAGGAGTTTCAATGAATCCCATATTATTAATCTTAGCAAAAACACCAAGAGAAGAAATTAAACCAATATTTGGACCTTCTGGTGTTTCAATTGGACATAATCTTCCATAATGAGTATAATGTACATCTCTAACCTCAAATCCAGCGCGTTCTCTTGACAAACCACCTGGTCCAAGAGCCGATAATCTTCTTTTATGTGTAATTTCCGCAAGTGGATTAGTTTGATCCATAAATTGCGAAAGTTGGTTAGTGCCGAAGAAAGAATTAATTACAGATGATAAGGTTTTAGCATTTATCAAATCAATAGGAGTAAAAACTTCATTATCCCTGACATTCATTCTTTCTCTTATTGTCCTTGCCATTCTGGCAAGACCAACTCCAAATTGAGATGATAGTTGTTCTCCAACTGTTCTTACTCTTCTGTTGGATAAGTGATCTATATCGTCAATTTCTGCCTTTGAATTTATTAATTCGATAAGATACTTAATAATAGTGATTATATCTTCTGTAGTAAGAACTTGCTTATCCATTCCAATGTCCAAGCCTAGTTTTTTATTCATTCTATATCTTCCAACATCACCAAGATTATATCTCTGATCGCTGAAGAATAATTTATCGATTATTCCTCTAGCAGTTTCTTCATCTGGGGGCTCTGCATTTCTTAATTGTCTATAAATATGTTCAACAGCTTCTTTCTCAGAATTTGTAGGATCTTTTTGAAGGGTATTATGAATTATTGCATATTCACCCTGATTTGATATTTCCTTGTGAATTAAGACAGTTTTAACCCCACATTCAATAATTTCATTTACATTTTCTTTATCAATCTCTGTATCTCTATCAAGAACAATTTCGTTTCTTTCTATTGAGACCACTTCACCTGTATCTTCATCAACAAAGTCTTCATGCCATGTATTTAAAACACGTGCTGCTAATTTTCTTCCATAAAACTTTTTTAAGTTAGCCTTAGATACCTTAATCTCTTCAGCTAAATCAAAAATTTCTAAAATATCTTTATCTCTTTCATATCCAATAGCCCTAAACAATGTAGTAACAGGAAGTTTCTTTTTTCTGTCTATGTATGCATACATAACACTATTAATATCAGTTGCGAATTCAATCCATGATCCTTTAAAAGGTATTACTCGAGCAGAATACAGTTTTGTCCCATTAGCATGAAAAGATTGACCAAAAAATACCCCAGGTGACCTATGTAATTGTGAAACAACTACCCTTTCTGCGCCATTGATACAAAAAGTACCACTAGGGGTCATATAAGGAATTGTGCCTAAGTAAACATCTTGAACAATTGTTTCAAAATCTTCATGTTCAGGGTCAGTACAATACAATTTTAATCTTGCTTTTAAAGGAACACTGTATGTTAAGCCTCTTTCGATACATTCTTGAATTGCATATCTAGGCGGATCAACAAAATAATCAAGAAATTCTAAAACGAATTGATTCCTAGCATCAGTTATAGGAAAATTATCCTGAAATGTATTATATAATCCTTCCTCAGCACGTTCGTCTGATTTAGTTTCTAATTGAAAGAAGTCTTGAAAAGATTTTATTTGAATATCCAAAAAATCAGGATATTGACTAGCGTTTATTATCGAAGAAAAATTTATTCTTTCAGCTAATTTAGATGACATATAAGTTTGTATTTAAAAAATGAGTTATAAAAATCAGTTAAGTACACCAAAAGGCATAGTTATAAATTTACCTTTATAACTATGCCTCATTGTAGTTTAAATTGAACTTATTTAAGTTCAACCTCAGCTCCAGCTTCTTCTAAAGATTTTTTAAATCCTTCAGCTTCGTCTTTACTTACTGCTTCTTTGATTGTCTTTGGTGCTCCATCAACAAGTTCTTTAGCGTCTTTAAGACCTAGACCTGTTAGTTCTTTTACCAATTTAACAACCGCAAGTTTTGATCCACCTGCTGCTGTTAAAACAACATCAAATTCTGATTTTTCTTCTGCGGTATCTCCACCTGCACCACCCGATGCTGCAGGAGCTGCTACTGCGGCTGCTGCTGGCTCAATACCATATTCATTTTTTAAAATATCAGCCAATTCACTTACCTCCTTAACGGATAAGTTAACCAGCTGTTCTGCGAAAGTTTTTAAATCTGCCATTTTTCTGTTTTTATTTTTTACTTAATTATTATTTAATTGATAATGTTTGAAGTATTCCTGAAAGTTTACCGCCACTTGATGAAAGGGCAGAAATAACATTCTTAGCTGGAGATTGCAGTAACATAATAATATCTCCAACTAATTCTTCTTTAGACTTAATTGCAAATAATATTTCTAACTGATCATCACCAATATAAATATCTTCTTCAATCATTGCACCTTTTAAAATTGGTCTTTCAGACTTTTTCCTAAAATTCTTAATAACCTTTGCTGGTGCATTACTTACTTCAGCAATCATAACTGAAGTGTTACCTTTAAGCGAATCCCTTAGATCACCAAAATCTTTATCGGAATTTTCCATTGCTTTTTCAAGCAGAGTATTTTTAACCACTGATAACTTAACACCAGCTTTAAAACACATTCTTCTAAGATTCGATGTCTCAAGTGCATTTAATCCAGAAATATCCGTCAAATAAATATTTTTATTTGACTTTAATACATCATGAATTTCATTAATTGCTACTGATTTTTCTTCTCTTGTCATAATTACAAATTATATATTAGGGTCAATAGCTAAACTAGGGCTCATAGTAGAGGATATAAATATACTTTTAATATACGTACCCTTGGATGATGTCGGTTTCATTTTAATTAGTGTCTGAAGTAATTCATTAGCATTTCCTGCAATTTTATCAGGGGAAAAAGAGACTTTTCCGATAGGGGCATGAATAATACCTGCCTTATCTACTTTAAAATCAATTTTACCAGCTTTTACATCAGAGACTGCCTTACCTACATCCATGGTAACAGTACCAGTCTTAGGGTTGGGCATTAAACCTCTTGGACCTAAAATTCTACCCAAAGGTCCGAGTTTACCCATAACACTAGGCATAGTAACTATTACATCAACATCTGTCCACCCACCTTTAATTTTATCAATATATTCATCAAGTCCAACAAAATCAGCTCCAGCATTTTTAGCTTCATCTTCTTTATCTGGTGAAACTAATGCTAAAACTTTCATGTCTTTTCCAGTTCCATTTGGAAGAGAAACTACACCTCTTACCATTTCATTGGCTTTTTTAGGATCAACTCCTAATCTAACAGCCAAATCAACTGAGGCATCGAACTTAGTAGTGGTTATATCTTTTAACAATGAACAAGCTTCATCAATATTATAAAGCTTAGACTTGTCCACTTTTGCTTCCGATAATTTTCTATTCTTTGTTAATTTTCCCATTTTGATTAAATTATTCAGGCGCTTTACCTCCCTTAACATTAATACCCATTGATCTTGCGGTTCCTGCGACCATTTTCATAGCAGATTCAACAGTGAAGGCATTTAAATCTACCATTTTGTCTTCTGCTATTTTTTTCACCTGATCCCAAGATACCTTAGAAACCTTATTAATATTTGGCTCACCAGATCCCTTTTTAACCTTTGCTGCTTCCAAAAGCTGTACTGCAGCTGGAGGAGTTTTGATTACAAAATCAAATGATTTGTCTTTGTAAACTGTTATAACAACAGGTAAAATTTTTCCTGGTTTGTCCTGAGTTCTGGCGTTGAATTGCTTACAAAAATCCATAATATTAACTCCAGCAGCACCTAATGCGGGACCAACTGGGGGTGATGGATTTGCAGCACCTCCTCTAACCTGTAACTTTAGAACCTTATCTATTTCTTTAGCCATATTACCAATTTAAATTTCAATTGATTTTATTATTGGAAGCAATAAAATCAATGTTATTATGTAACATTTATAATTTTTCAACTTGCATATAACTAAGCTCAAGCGGAGTTTTTCTTCCGAAAATCTTAACCATAACTTCAAGTTTTCTCTTTTCTTCGTTTATTTTTTCAATAGTACCATCAAATCCATTAAAGGGACCATCGATTACTTTTACATTTTCTCCATGAATGAAAGGGATAATTATATCTGATTCTTCTTGTAACGAAAATTCGTCAACTTTTCCTAACATTCTATTAACCTCTGACTGTCTTAACGGAACTGGATCTCCTCCTTTAGTTTCTCCTAAAAAACCTATAACATTAGTTACAGATTTAATTACGTGAGGGACTTCACCAGAAAGATTAGCCTTGATCATTATATATCCTGGAAAATAAGTTTTGTCTTTTGTAACTTTTTTACCTTTTCTAATCTGAACTACCTTTTCGGATGGGACAAGTATCTCTTCAATAAAGCTATCCATGCCTAAGTGAGCAACTTCATTTTCAATGTATGTTTTTATTTTGTTTTCTTGACCGCTTACAGCCCTAACAACATACCATTTAAAAAGTGAATTTTTATCAGACATATACTTATTAATTAATGAGATTAAAAAATTCTTTAATAATCCTACTGAACACGGAATCCAATCCCCATATAATCAGTGAAAAAATAATCGAAAACACAGCAACTAAAACTGTTAAATTCAATCCTTCATTAAAACTAGGCCAACTTACGTGAGACCTTAGCTCTTCAAAAGATTCTTTTACATATTTAACAATTTCTGTCATATTATATTATTTTTTGCACGGGTTGAGAGACTCGAACTCCCGACACCTGGTTTTGGAGACCAGTGCTCTACCAA
>MDSW01176232.1_pt1 | contig 16027 bp, 15 predicted proteins | sample 811171 | NCBI WGS metagenome assembly MDSW01 (sample SAMN05326641, study PRJNA326480) | marine metagenome | isolation source: seawater | place: Atlantic Ocean: North West | collected 2012
CGAACTCGACCGTGAAAGCTGTTAGCGCCGATGGTACTTTGTCTTAAGGCATGGAAGAGTAGGTCGTTGCCAGGATTATTTTCTTTAATTATTTTTTAATTTCAAATAGAAAATATCAATGTTTTCAATTGTAATACCTTTATTTAATGAAGCTGAAAATATTTCAAATCTCATAGATGAAATATCAACAAGCCTAGAAAAATATGATGATTATGAGATCATTTTGGTAAATGATTTTAGCACTGATAAAACGACTGATATAATAAATACAAAAAAAAACAAAAAAATTAAATTAATTAATAATGAAAAAAATTATGGGCAAAGTTATTCTATTCATAAAGGTGTAAAATCATCTTTTAATGAAATTATTGTAACTCTTGATGGAGATGGACAAAATGATCCCACTGATATTCCAAATCTTTTAGATATATTTTTATCTAAAAATAAAATTGAATTAGTAGGTGGTTTAAGGATGAATAGAAAAGATAATTTAATAAAAGTTTTATCTTCAAAAATCGCAAATTATATTAGACAATTATTACTAAATGATGGTTGTTTAGATACAGGATGTTCATTAAAAGTATTTAAAAAGGATATTTTTTTATCATTTCCTTACTTTGATGGTATGCATAGATTTTTACCAGCACTTTTTAAAGGTTATGGTCATAATACTATTTTTATAGAAGTAAATCATAGAAAAAGAAAATATGGAATTTCAAAATATGGAACTATGAATCGTCTTTTCAAAGGGATAAGAGATATCATAAGAATTAAAAAAATTCTAAAAAAAAAATATAATGGATAGTTTTTTAGAAATACTCGGTTTGAACAATTTAAGCTATAAAGAATTTCTATGGGTAACCTTTGGCACTATTGGCCAATTAGTTTTTTTTAGTAGATGGATTATTCAATGGCTTTCTTCTGAGAAATCAAAAGCAAGTATTATCCCAGTGACTTTTTGGTGGTGTAGTTTAGTAGGTGGAATAATTACTTTAATTTACGCTCATCATATTGGCAGCTTTCCTTTTATGCTAGCTCAAGCAATAGGTATAATTGTTTATTCAAGAAATTTATTTTTAATATATAAGGGATTTAATGACTAAAATTAATAATTATGTAAATGGTTCAAGTTTAGCAATTTCAAAAAATAAACTTCCAGTAGATGATCCCTCTACTGGAGAAAAAATTGCTGAAGTTGTACTTTCGTCAAAAGAAGATTTTGTTAAAGTTATTGAAAGTTCAAAAAAAAGTCAAATTGAATGGGCTAATACAACACCTTTAAAACGATCAAGAATTCTGTCAAATTACAAATCATTGATTGAAAAAAATATTGATGAACTTGCATCTATAGTTTCCAGAGAACATGGTAAAACTCTAGCAGATGCAAAAGGTTCGGTTACAAGAGGTTTGGAAGTAGTAGAATTCGCCTGTGGTATCCCACATTTACTGAAAGGCGAGTTTTCTCAAAATGTCGGAACAAACATCGACTCTTGGTCAATTAGACAGCCTTTAGGAGTCTGCGCCGGAATAACCCCTTTTAATTTCCCTGCAATGGTCCCTATGTGGATGTTTCCAATTGCAATTGCCTGTGGAAATTCATTTATTTTAAAACCATCTGAGAAAGATCCATCCTGTTCTATCAGGCTTGCTGAATTATTTTCTGAAGCTGGACTTCCAGATGGAGTTTTCAATGTAATTCATGGAGATAAAGAAGTTGTTGATTTAATTTTAAAAAGTAAAGATATTTCATCAGTAAGCTTTGTAGGCTCAACCCCTGTTGCAAAATACATATATGAACAATCAGCAATATATGGAAAAAGAGTTCAAGCTCTTGGTGGTGCAAAAAACCATTTAGTAGTTATGCCCGATGCTAACTTAGCGCAAGCAGTTGATGGAATTATTGGGGCAGGTTATGGATCAGCTGGTGAAAGATGTATGGCTGTATCGGTTGCTGTTGCTGTTGGCGAAATTGCTGATGAGTTAGTTGATAGAATTCATATTGAATCGCAAAAACTGAAAGTTGCTCCGTGGACAGATCCTGATTCTGATATGGGTCCAGTAATTTCGAAGGATCACAAAGAAAAAATTCAAAAATATATTGAAATTGGAGTTAAGGAGGGTGCTAAGCTCATCGAAGATGGCAGAAATTACAATATCCAAGGTTACGAAAATGGTTATTTTATCGGACCTACTTTATTTGATGAAGTTACAAAAGAAATGCAAATATACAAAGAAGAAATTTTTGGCCCTGTAGTCAGTGTTGTCAGAGCAAAAAATTATGATGAGGCATTAACTTTGCTTAATGAACATACTTATGGAAATGGGACTAGTATATATACTTCAGATGGCGAAATTAGCAGACACTTTACAACATATACAAATATTGGGATGGTTGGGGTAAATGTTCCAATACCTGTTCCTATGGCCTTTCATAGTTTTGGAGGCTGGAAGCAATCCTTATTTGGCGATCATGCTGTTCATGGCATGGAAGGAATTCACTTTTACACAAAATTAAAAACTATAACTAGCAGGTGGCCTAAGAGTATCAAATCAGGTCCTGAATTTGTTATACCTACAAATTAATGACTGAGAATTCAATAATTTTTGACATAAGATTATTAATTAAATTTATTAAAAGATTTTTTTTATTATTTAGTGCAATAACAATTTTATTAGTAAGTATACCTATCTTTATATATTTGAATGCAAAAACTAAATATACTTCAGTAATTACTATTGAGCCACAAAACTCAATTAAGTTGTTACAATTTGAAAAAATATGGATAAAATTTCATGAGGCATCGGAAATTATTGTACCATTTGCTCATATAACTGATAGTGCTACAGATTCAGAATTTTCAAGACGGATATTTTCAGAATTTATTTTTAATATAAAAAGTTCGGTAAATTTATCTAGAATTTATCAAACCTTTGTAAAAGAAAAAAACAGTAACTTAGAATTTTATGATATTTCTAATAATATTGAGTTCACGCGAGATGTTAGAAATGAAAGATTTATAATTTCTTATTCTGCCATAGATAAAGAGCATTCATCCAGCTTTTTAAATTATTTTGTAAATCAATCATACTTAGATTTTGAGACTCAAATGATGGAAGTTTTAGATAATCTTATTTATGTAGTTAATTTGAGTCAAGGAAAGAAAATTACTACGTTAAATATTGATAAAGTAATGATTGAAAAATATTCTCAGTTTAAGGATAAAAATCAATTAAAGTTAGTTAATTTTAATCTTGATATTATAAGAACTGAAGTTGACAAATTTAATTTAATTAATTCATTTATAGCTTTTATTATTATTTCAATAATTATAAACTTTGTAATCTTAATGTTATTGGTAAAATTTGTTAAAAGAATTAATTAATTTTAATTATAATGATAAAATTTCTAGATAAAACAATTCTAGTTTTAGTTTGTTTAATACCATTAGCTTTAATTACTGGGCCATTTCTTCCAGATCTCTTTTTGAGTTTGGTAAGTATATTTTTCTTATTTATATCTTTCTTAAAAAAAGATTATAAATACTTTCAAAACAAATACTTTGGTATATTTTTAATTTTTTACTTTTATATATGCATTACATCTTTTTTTGCTACAGATTTTCTATATTCTTTTGTGAATGCTATTTTATATATACGGTTTATTATTTTTCCAATCGCTGTAATTTATTTAGTTGATAATTATAAAAAAATATTACTTTATTTTTTTATTTCAACAGGCCTTTCTTTGTTAATTGTTTTGTTATCTGGATATTTACAATATTTTTTTCATTATAGTGTATTTAATTATGATTATGATGGCAAAAGATTATCTGGCATTTTTGGCGAAGAACTAAAACTAGGGAGTTACTTAATAAGACTATTCCCAATATTTCTTGGTTTGTTATTTTTATTAATTAAAAACCGTTATTTACAAATTTGTATTTTTATCTTTTCATTTTTAACCATAAGTGTACTAGTATTTTTAAGTGGTGAAAGAGCTGCTTTTTTTTATACTATTTTATCAACAATAATAGTTGTTATCTGTTTAAATAGGTTTTTATTAATAAGAATTGGAGTGATGATAATGGCGGTATCATTAATTTTCTTTGTCCTCTCTAATGATAGCAAAGTTAGAGAACGTATGATTGGAGATACAGTTAGACATTTAAATTTATCAGGCCTACAAACTGGTGAACTAAATATATTTTCCCCAACCCATGAAAAAATTATGCTTACGTCATTAAAAATTTATAAGGATAATTATATTTTTGGCACTGGAGTTAAATCTTTTAGAATAGAATGCAAAAAACCTAAATATTTTGATAAATTAGGATGCAGAAACCATCCTCACAATACTTATGTTCAATTACTTAATGAAACTGGTATATTTGGTTTTATATTTTTTACTTTAATATTTTTTTATATTTCAATTTTATTATTCAAACATTTTGTTCATATTTATTCAAGAAAAAAAATTTTTTCTAATAAATATGAATTAGATAATTTCCAAATATGCATTTTACTCTCAATTATAATTACTTTATGGCCATTTATTCCAACTGGCAATTTTTTTAATAATTGGCTTTCTGTAATTTATTATTTACCTATAGGATTTTTATTAAGCCATAAGAAAATAAATGAATATCTCTAAAAAAATATTATATATTTTAGATAAATATAGAAACCAATTACCATTTATTTCCATATTGTTATTATTTAATTCAATAATAGATGTAATTGGAATTAGTTTTTTGCCATTAATTATTAGTTTTATAATTAATGATAATAATAATGAATTAATAATTTTTTCTTATAAATTACCATTAAATATCCATGATCTTCTTGGCGCTTTTTGCATATTTCTTGTGATATTCTTTTTTGTAAAATCTGTAATTTCTTTTTATATACAAAGAAAAATTCTTAAATATGCTTATTCAGTAAGAGTTAATATAGTTTCAAAAATTGTAAATAATTTTAATCAAATTAGTATTGAGAATTTTTTTAGAAAAAAAACATCTGATTTAATTTTAAATTCAATTACACATGTGGGAGTATTTACTGATGGAGTTTTAATTCCAGTTGCTAGATCAATATCGGAAATTCTTGTATTAGTAGGACTTTTTATTTTAATATCATTTCAAAATTTTATAGTAATGCTTTTGCTCTTGTCTATCATTATATCAATTTTTACCTTGTATTTTTTAGCCATAAGAACAAAACTTTATATCTACGGAAAGATAATGTCTGTGAGTGAAGGCGATATAATTAAAAATTTAGCTTACTTAATAGACGGCTTCAGAGAAATAAAATTATTAAATAAAATTTATTACTTTACAGAAAATATTCTTAAAAATTTAGATAAATATTCACATTCTGGAGTCAATTCAAGAAGTATTCAACTGATACCACGTTATATTTTTGAGTTTAGCATAATAACATTTGTTTTATTTTTAATTTATTTTTCCCTTACATATAATTTTATCTCAAATGAGGAGTTAATCACTTTATTAGGTTTTTTTGTAATTGCATCAATTAGAATAATTCCATCAATTAACGTCATTAGTTTGAGTATTTCAACAGTTAGATCAAGTGCTTATGCCATAGAGAGTATATATAAAGATATAAATCAAATTAAAATTGATAAAATGTATTTGGAAGATAAAACAGAAGCAAATAAAAATTTTAATTTTAATAAACTTAATTTTAATAATGTATCATTCAAATATATTGAAAGTCAAAATGATATACTAACTAACGTAAATTTTGAATTAAAAGATGGAGATATAATTGGAATATTTGGTAAATCTGGAGCTGGCAAATCAACTTTTCTTGATCTATTATTAGGTCTACTTAAACCATCAAATGGTGATATAGAAATAACAGATAAAAATAATAATATTTTTTGTAATACAAAAAGAGATGAAGTCATTTTTTGGCAAAATCAAATTTCCTATTTGCCTCAGCAAACTTTTTTGATTGACGACAGTGTCTATAATAATATTACACTAGATAACAAAAATCGAAACTCAAACTATAATCAAATAAAATATTCTATTAATAAAGCTCTATTAGATGATTTATTTAAAAATGAGTTTGATTATCTTACAAAAAGCATTGGTGAAAGAGGTGAATATTTATCAGGTGGACAAAAGCAAAGATTAGCTTTTGCTAGATCAATTTATTCAAAAAGAAAAATACTTGTTTTAGATGAAATTACCTCATCTCTTGATGAGGTTACGGAGAAAGAGTTGTTTAATTTTATTTATGGATTAAAGGGTGAGTATACAATTATATTAATATCTCATAACATTAAAATGTTACAAAAATGCAACAAACTATATGAAATAAAAGATAACAAAGTTACACAAATAAAATGAATTTGAATAATAAAATTATATTTATAACTGGTGGCACAGGTTCTTTTGGCCATGGTTTTGTTGAATATATATTAAAAAATTTTAAACCAAAAAAAATTATAATATTTTCTAGAGATGAAATGAAACAATATGAAATGCAAAAAAAATTCAATTTAAAATTTATGCGATATTTTATTGGAGATGTTCGAGATAAGGAAAGATTAAATAGAGCAGTTGGCGATGGAGCTGATGTTTTAATTCATGCTGCAGCATTAAAAATCGTTCCAACAGCAGAACTTGATCCTCTGGAATGTATAAAAACAAATATCTATGGAGCGGAAAATGTAATTTCAGTTGCTCTTGATAAAAATATAAATAATGTTGTGGGATTATCTACTGATAAAGCAGCGAATCCAATTAATTTATATGGGGCAACTAAATTAGCAGCTGATAAATTGTTTGTTTCAGCAAATAACATAAAAGGTTCAAAAAAAACTAAATTTTCAATTGTAAGATATGGTAACGTTTTTGGATCAAGGGGCTCAGTGTTACCTCTCTTTTTAGAAATTTTAAAACAGAACAAGAACGCTAAGTTACCACTTACACATGAAAAAATGACGCGATTTTTTATGAAAATTGAGGATGCTGTAAGATTTGTATTGCTCGCTTTAAATGAAATGAAAGGAGGAGAAATTTTTGTTCCTAAATTGCAGTCCTTTAGAATAATAGATTTAATATTTGCTTTGAAAAATGAAAAAAAAGGTTTTAGAAAAATTGGACTAAGGCCTGGTGAAAAAATGCATGAAGTAATGATATCTGAAGATGATTCTCTTAACACATTAGATTTTAATACTTATTATAAAGTTTTGCCCTCAATTAAATTTAATGATTTAAAACTTAATTATTTGTTGTCAAAAAATGGCAAAAAAGGAAAAAAAATACTTAATTCTTTTGAATACAATTCCTTGAATAATAATAGCTATATGTCTTTAGAAGAAATTAAATTTCATTTAAAAAATTATAATGAAAAATATAAATAGATTTTCAAAATTAGAAAAAAAATATGTTTTAAAAGTTTTAGAAAATAGTTTTTCCACATCAAAATCAAATTACTATGTATCAAAACTAGAAAACGAATTTGCAAAAAAATATAATACAAAATTTGCAATTTCTTTTTGTAATGGTACCGCTACAATGCATTCAGCTTTGTATGCTGCTGGAATAAAAAAAAATGATGAAGTAATTGTAACTCCTTTAACAATGTCTAGCACTTCATTTGTAATTAAATACTTAGAAGCAATCCCTGTTTATGCTGATGTAGATCTCGACACATTTCAGATACTACCAGAAGAAATAGAGAAAAAAATTACAAAAAAGACAAAAGCAATTATTACTGTTGCTTTATATGGTGGCGCACCTAAATTGGATTTAATAAAAAAAATTGCAAAAAAGCATAATTTGTTTCTTCTTGAAGACAATGCAGAAACTATGTTTTCAAAATATAAAAATAAATTTGTTGGAAATTATGGAGATGCTGCAAGTTTTAGTTTTCAAAGTAGCAAGCACTTAACATCTGGTGAGGGGGGTATGATAATTACCAATAATGCTCATCTTGCAGATAAAATTAGAAGATTTAATAGTTTGGGATACGCTAATGTTGGTGCAAAAAAAAGTAAAATTTCTAAAATTGATATTCAAGATCCCTATTTTGATAGACATATTGATTTCGGTTATAATTTTAGAATTTCTGATTTATGTGCTGCAGCAGTTTACGGACAACTTAAAAGGTCTAACAAATTAGTTCAACAAAGAATAAAAGTTGCTAAATTATTTGATAAGATTTTAAAGAACAGCACTTTGTTGCAACCTCAAAAAAACTATGACAATTCAACCAATTCTTATTGGTGTTATTCTGTTAAGATTTTAAATGATAGAATTTCTTGGCATGAATTTAGAGATAAGTTTTTAAAATTTGGAGGAGATGGAGTCTATGCTGCTTGGAAACTATCTTATGATGAGCCATATTTCAAAAAAATATTAAAGAAAAAAAACACATGTAAAAATGCAGAATATTTACAATCTAGAATTTTGCAATTTAAAACCAATTATTGGAATTTCAATAAAGCAAAAAAACAGGCAATTATATTAAAAAAAACAGTAGATTTTTTTAAATGAAATTTTGTCTAGGCACTGTTCAATTTGGCCAACCATACGGTTTAAATAGAGAATATTACAAAAATATTAATTTAAAATTTAAAAAAATATTAGAATGGAACAGAAAAGCAAAGTTCTTTAATTTTCTTGATACTGCACATAACTATGGGAAAGCTGAAAAGATAATTGGTAATAATTTAAACAAATTTGATAACATAAAAATTATTTCTAAAATCTCTTGCAATAAAAATAACTATAACTTTAATGATCTGTATTCTAATTTTTCTCAAACTTTAGAAAGATTAAAAATGGATAACCTTTATGGAATTTTGGTCCACGATAAGTCTATGTTTAAAAAAAATAGAATTGATTCAACATTAGAATTTTTAAATTATGTTAAGAAAAAGAAATTTGCAAAAAAAATAGGTTTATCAGTTTATGATAAATCAGAATTAGAAGAAAATTCAAAATTTTTTGATTTTGATTTAATTCAATTGCCAGTAAATATATTTAATCAAACATTTATAAAATATAATTATTTACAAAATATTTCAAAAAAATATGAGATTTTTGTAAGATCAATATTTTTGCAGGGACTTTTGTTAGAAGATCAGAATAAAATAAAAAAATATTTTAAAAAACATAAAATTTTTCTCAATCAATATTATAATTTTTTAAATAAAAATAAAATTACTCCTTTAGAGGCTTGTTTAGGGCTTTTTTATTCCCTTGATTTAAATATAAATATTGTTTTTGGAGCAAATGATCTAAGAAATATTATCCAAATGAAAAATGTTATAAAAAATATTGATATGCATAAAATTAAAAAGCTTAAATATAAAGTACTTAGCTGTAGAGATAATGATTTAATCAATCCTTCATACTGGAAAATTTAAAAATGATTGCCATACTCCAAGCAAGAACTGGATCTACAAGATTTCCAAAAAAAATTTTAAAAAAAATACAAAATTTAACTATTTTAGAGCATATAATAAATAGATTAAATTATAGTAAAAAAATCAAAAAAATTATTGTCGCAACAACAACAAATATTTCTGATGATATTGTTGAGAATTTATGCATCAAGAATAACACTCTTTGTTTTAGAGGAGCAGAAAATAATGTTTTAAATAGATATATTGAATGTGCAAAATTTTTTAAAGCAAATAATATAATTAGGTTAACAGCTGATGATCCTTTTGTAGATCCCTATCTTATAGATGAAATGGCAAATAAGTTCACAAAAGGAAAATTTGATTTTATATCAAATACACCTAACAAAACCTTCCCTTTAGGTTTGGATGTAACAATTGTAAAATATAAAATTATGTCAAAAATTCCTAATTTAACAAATAAGAAAAAACATTTTGAGCATGTTGTAAATTACTTATTTGAAAACAAGCAAAAATATAAATATTTATATTATGACAGACCTTTTGATAAATATAGTCAAATGAGGTGGACTGTTGATTATAAGTCAGATTTACAATTTGTAAGAAAAATTTATAAAAATATTTATAAAAAGAATAAAATATTTACTTTTAAAGATATTATAAATTACTTGAATAAAGAAAAATGATAAAAATATTAATTGCAGGCTCTACAGGTACACTTGGATATGGACTCAATAATTATATGTCTGCTTTAAATCGATATAAAATTATTCAACATGGTTTTAAGAATGCCTCTAAATTTAATATCAATTTTACAAAAAAGAATGATGTTTTAAAATTTTTAAAAGATATTAAACCAGATATTATAATAAACTTATGCTGTCTATCTAATGTAGATGAATGTGAAAAAAAATTGCATAAAGCTCTAGAATATAATTCTGAAATTATAAAAAATTTAAACTTATGGGCTGTAGAAAATAATTCTAAAATTATTCATCTCTCAACAGACCAAGTTTATGATAAGAAAGATCATTATAACAAAGAGGAAGAAACCAATATTAAAAATAATTACGCTTATTCCAAATTTATTGGCGAAAAGAATCTTAATAAAGAAAATTGCTGCATTCTTAGAACAAATTTTTTTGGATATTCAAAATCAAAAAAAACACTTAATGAATGGTTATTAAATTCTATAGAAAAAGAAAACGATATAGACTTGTTTTATGATGTTCAGTTTAATCCTGTCCTAATGGATACTTTATATGAATGTATAGATTATATTATTCAAAATTTTAGAGGAGGCATATTTAATTTTGGATGTGAAATTGGATTGGCAAAATCAGAATTTTGTAAACTATTATTGAAAAAACTTAATATTAATTATAATAAAATAAAATTAGTTTCTGTTGATCAATCAGAACTTTTTGCCTATAGACCTAAAGGTATGATGATGAATAATCAAAAGTTTATAAATAATTTTAATTTTAAAATTCCAAATATCAATGAAGAAATAAAAAAATATATTCAAAATTATTGTAATTAATATGAAAATTAACAAAAAAAAAATTGGTTTAAACAAGCCAACATATTTTATTGCTGATATTGCCGCAAACCATGATGGCAATTTAAATCGTGCAAAAGATTTAATTTATAAAGTTGCTGATCTAGGAGCTAATGCTGCTAAATTTCAACATTTTGAAGCTAAAACAATTGTGAGTGACTTTGGATTTAAGAACTTAAAAAATATTCAATCACATCAATCTAAGTGGAAAAAGTCTGTTTATCAAGTTTATAAAGAAGCAAGTTTAGATTTTGATTGGACTTCCAAATTAAAGGAAACTGCAGATAAGGCAGGCATCGATTTTTTTACAAGTCCTTATTCTATTGATTTAGTTAAAAAAGTAAATCAATATGTAAGTGCTTACAAAGTGGGCTCAGGTGATATAACATGGCATGATATCATTTTATCTATGGCAAAAAAAAAGAAACCTCTTATTATTGCTACAGGAGCATCAAACATAGGTGAAATACAATTAGTTACCAAAAAACTAAAAGAAATTAATTTTAACAATTATGCACTATTGCAATGTAATACTAATTATACTGCTTCATTAGAAAACTTTAATTATATTAATTTAAATGTTTTGAAATTATTTAAAAAGAAGTTCCCTAATACAATACTTGGGTTAAGTGACCATACACCTGGGCATTCAACGGTTTTGGGCGCTATAGCATTGGGAGCTAGAATAATTGAAAAACATTTTACTGATGATAACTCTAGAAAAGGACCAGATCATTTATTTTCTATGAACCCCTTTTCTTGGAAAGAAATGATTTTAAGATCTAGGGAATTAGAAGCTGCATTAGGAAACGAAAATAAAATAGTCGAAAGAAATGAAAAAAACTCAATAATAGTGCAGAGAAGATCTTTAAGAGTTTCCAAAACTATAGAAAAAGGTCAGATATTAAAGCATGATGATATTATAGCATTAAGACCTTGTCCGAATAATGGGATTCCTCCTTATGCAATCCATAAAGTTATTGGAAAAAAATTAAAAAAGAAAATATTAAAAGGCGAGCATCTAACTTGGAACATAATAAATTAGCTTTCATTATAACTGCTTATAATGAAGCTATAACTATCTCAAATGTAGTAATGAACTGTAAAAAGTTTGGAGATGTTTTTGTTATTGATGACTGTTCTACAGATAATACTTTAGACATAATTAAAAATTTAAATATTGCTTATATCCAAAATAACATCAATCTAGGCTATGAAATTTCTCTATTTAAATGCTTAGAATACGTTCATAAAAAATATGATTATGATTTTTTTATTACCGTAGATGCTGATAATCAATTTGATTTGAATACAATTAATACAGCTGTAAAACAAATAAAAAAAAATAAAATTTTTATTTCTTCAGTTAGAGATGTTAAAAATAGAAATATAGAAATAATAACTGAAAAAATATTTAATCTATTTTTTAATATAAGAGACCCTTTGTCAGGTTTAAAAATTTACTCAAAAGAATTAGTTAATCAAATAGATAATAAAAAATTTTCAGGATTATTGGGTATGAATTATATATTATATTGTCTTATTAAAAATTTAAATATCCGCCAATTTGATATACAAGTTCAAAAAAGGAAAGGAAATTCTACCTTTGGAGGTATTTTTAAATCTAATGTTTATATAATAACATCATTATTTAAATTTTTTTATAAATATATATTGTTTAGAATTAAATATGATTGAAAATAAAATCTATAAATTAATTGAGAAAATTTATAATTATCCCAGAAGTTTAACAGGTATCGGCAACTTAAAAACATTAAAGGTGTTTAAAAGAATACTTCCAGAAATTAAAATTATAAAAGAAAAATCTGGAAAAAAAATTAATGGATGGATAGTTCCGGATGAGTGGAATTTCAAAAGAGCTTACATCAAAGATTCTAATGGAAAAAAAATTTTAGATACAAATAATTCGAATCTACATGTGGTTAATTTCTCGCAACCTATTAAAAAAAAAATAAATTTAAAAAATCTCAATAAGAAAATTCATTCAATTAGCACTTATCCTAATGCGATTCCATATGTGACCTCATACTACAATAAAGATTGGGGTTTTTGTATGGAGGACTCAAAAAAGAAGAAATTAAAAAAAGATATTTATGATATTAATATAGACACTAAACTAAAAAAAGGTTTTCTCCATTATGGAGAAATCGTAATAAAAGGTAAATCCAATAAAGAAGTTTTAATAAGTAGTTATATATGCCATCCTTCTATGGCAAATAATGAGTTATCTGGTCCATGCTTATCTTTGTATTTAGCAAAACATATCAAAGCAAGAAACAACTATTATACATACCGTTTTATCTTTATCCCAGAGATTATCGGCTCAATAGTATTTATAAATAACAATCTGAAAAAATTAAAGAATATTAAATATGCTTTTAATATTACTTGTGTTGGTGACAATAAAAATGTTTCTTTTTTACCATCAAGAACGTCAGAAACAATAACTGATAAATTGTCTATTTTTGTACTTAAGAGTTTAAAATTGAAATTTCAAACTTATAATTTTATTAAAGATAGAGGTAGCGATGAGAGAAATTTTTGTTTTCCAAATGTAGATTTGCCAATGGTATCAATAATGAGATCTAAGCATGGTACTTATAAGGAATATCATACATCAAAAGACAATTTAAAGTTTATATCAAAAAAAGGTTTAAAACTATCTTATGATATACACGTAAAATGTTTTGAGATGATAGAAAATAATTTTATATATAAATCAAAATTACTTGGAGAGCCTTTTTTAACATCTTTCGGTCATGGATATAAATTAATTGCTGGTAGGAAGACTTCAAAAAGCAAAGATTCTCAATTAATATTAGATGTTCTCATGTGTATTGATGGTAAAAATGACATAATAGACATTGCCAAGAAATTGAATATTAAAATTGATATATTATTAAAGATTATAAAAAATCTGTTAAAGAATAAATTAATTAAAAAATTAAATTAATGATTATCGCTTCAGTCTATCCTTATCCATTTGAAATAGAAGTGCGACATGATAGCAGTAGTGCAATTATTAAAAAAAATAATTTGTACGCCTATGAAGAAGCAAAGCTTACCAAATTGAAAAGAGATGGAAATTATCCAGAACGATCTCTTATGATGGGATTGAAAGAGCTTAGAGTCAATCCAAAAGATGTAAATCATTGGGTTTTTCCAAAAACAAAATCTTCAATATCTTCACATAACCTTGAATATTATTTTAAAAATTATTTAAAAGCTATTCCATTTAAATACGATTTCCAAAAATTTAAAAAAAATAGAGTTCATTTTGTAGAACATCAAATGTCCCATATTGCATTATCAGTAATTGGTTCTAATTTTGATGAATGTATGTTCTTATCTACTGATGGTGGTGGTGATATTGGTGATCAAAGAGGTTTAGTTTTCGGTATTTATAAAGATAAGAAATTTAAAATTTTAAACCAGTCTTATGGTTTAAACAATCTAGCAAATTATCATTCTTTTGTAACAGACTCACTTGGATTTTCTGGAGAAGATAGTGGCAAGACTTCAGGATTATCAGCTTATGGTAAAAATATTCTAGAGTTAGAAAATGATATTGATAAATTATTAGAAATTAAAAAAAATAATATTTATTTTGTAAGAAAAAGATATGGGCAAACTGAAATTGACTTCAATAAAATTAATTCAGACTCTTTTAATAGAGAAAAAATCTTTAATACCTATCCTAGTGATACAAATGTTTTAAGAAAAAGTATTGCGTATCTGCCACATGATATAGCATATACATGTGAAAAAATTATGCAGAAAAAATTTTTAATTTTGTTAAATAAATTAACAAAAAATATAAATATAAATACAAATAAAATAGTTTTTAGTGGTGGTTTATTTGAAAATGTATCTCTTAATAATAAAATAGTTGAAAGTAATCTTTTTGAAGAATGTTATTTTTCACCAGCTGCTTCAGATAATGGACTATCTTTAGGTGCTGCTCTTTTTTTATCTAATAAATTAAAATCAAAAGAAAAAATATCTTTCAAGAGTCAGCTAAGTCCTTATCTTGGCCCATCCTTTTCATCAAAAGATATTTTAAGTGAAATTATAAATTTTAGATTAAATTATAAAAAAATTAGCAATCCATCAAGTTTCGCTGCCAAGAAAATATATGAAGGTAAGATAGTTGGTTTTTTTCAAGGAAGAGCTGAATATGGAGCAAGATCATTAGGTAATAGGTCTATCTTAGCAGATCCCAGAAAATTAATTTCAAAAGCAAAAATCAATCAGTTTTTAAAAAAAAGAGATTGGTTTATGCCCTATGCACCAGCTATATTGTCTTCAAAAATAAATGATTGGGTTACAAATCCTGCTAAAAGCCCATATATGCAAATAGCTTTTAAAGTAAAAAATGATCTAATTAAAAAAATTCCATCTGCAGTTCACGCTGATAATTCCTCAAGATTCCAAACAGTTAGCAAAAATTCAAATTTAGTTTTTTGGAAACTTATAAATAGTTTTTATAAATTATCAAAAATACCTATGGTTCTTAATACTAGTTTTAATAGACACGGTATTTCGACTATTGCATCTCCAAGAGCAGCTATTGAACATTTGTTAGAAGGAAATATGGATCTACTTGTAATAGATAATTATGTTATTGAGTTTTCAAAAAACAGAAAATTTAATCACAAAAATCAGATATTTAAAAGTGAAAAATATTTATTAAAATTAAATTCAATAAAGAGATTAAATGTTTTTAAAAAATTTGGAAACGATAAAAATTTTAAAAATTACTTGTTGCAACTTTCAAAACTACTAAGTATTAATATTGTTGGTTTAAATCAAAAAAAAGCAAGATTAAATGGAAAATTATATAATTTAAGTGAATTAATTGAAGCATTAGAAAAGCAATTAAAATGATGAAAATATTTGGAATAAATGGCTTTGGGAGGTTTGGAATTCATCTATTAAGATTTTATCTTAAAAATCAAAAAAAAAATAAATTTTTAATAAAATATATAAATGATAAATCCCTTACTTTTACTAAAATTAAACAAATAATTTCGAATGATGAG
>MDSW01038871.1_pt1 | contig 16025 bp, 11 predicted proteins | sample 811171 | NCBI WGS metagenome assembly MDSW01 (sample SAMN05326641, study PRJNA326480) | marine metagenome | isolation source: seawater | place: Atlantic Ocean: North West | collected 2012
CTGATTGCCCCGATCGCCATGGATGAAGGTCTGCGTTTCGCCATCCGCGAAGGCGGCCGCACCGTCGGCGCCGGCGTCGTCTCCAAAATTATCGAATAATTTCGGTAAGGCCAATAAAAGCACGGGGCGGAATTTTCCGCCCCGCTTGCGTTCCAGCCAAGGGTTCGGAAATTTTTTTGAAAGTGGCATCATTTTCGCATTGAACTTGAGATAATGCCGCTTTATAACGTGCCCACGAACTGGAGGAGTGTAGCTCAGTTGGTAGAGCACCGGTCTCCAAAACCGGGTGCCGGGGGTTCGAGTCCCTCCACTCCTGCCATTTCGTGATGTCCAATCCCGGCTTTGTGGTGATGTGTCGCCTGGACTTTCGGGATTTGACGAAGGGGGTATACCCAAACAAACGGATTATTGAAAAAATGGCAAAAACCAGCCCTGCAGAATTTGTCCGGCAAGTCCGGCAGGAAGTGTCCAAGGTAACCTGGCCGACCCGCAAGGAAACCATGGTGACCACGGTTATGGTGTTTATCATGGCGGCATTTATGGCTCTTTTTTTCCTGCTTGTTGACCAGGGGCTGTCTTATATCGTTTCGCTTATCCTGGGGCTTGGAGGTTGATCATGGCGTCACGTGCACGGTGGTATATCATTCAGGCATATTCCGGTTTCGAGAAAAAGGTGGCGCAGAGCATCAAGGATCAGGCGGCTCAGCACGGCTTGGAATCCCTTGTTGAAGAAGTGATTGTGCCCACGGAGGAAGTGGTGGAGGTCAAGCGCGGCCAGAAAGTGACCTCCGAGCGTAAATTCTTTCCTGGCTATGTGTTGGCCAAGATGATCATGAATGACCAGACCTATCACCTGGTGAAAAACACGCCGAAAGTTTCCGGTTTTCTGGGGGCTGGCGGCAAACCGACGCCGATTACGGATAAAGAGGCCGAGCGGATTCTGCATCAGGTTGTTGAAGGGGTCGAACGGCCTCGCGCCAAAGTCTCCTATGAGGTTGGCGAAGAGGTTAAGGTGACCGACGGACCATTTACCTCCTTTACCGGTATTGTGGAAGAGGTGGATGGCGAGCGTTCCCGGCTTAAGGTTTCCGTGTCCATTTTTGGACGGGCTACGCCGGTGGAGTTGGAATTCAGCCAGGTGGAAAAAGCTTAACGCGGAAGGTGGGAGTCAAGCCGCGCAAGTTCTGTGAAAAGGGCTGGCGTTTTGATCAAAGGGCTGCTATAAGCCTGCCTTTCACGAGTCGCGCTGTTGATGGCGTGAGACTCAGCCCCTGGGAGCCGGGGCGGGTTTTTACCTAAAGGTTCCCAGATGGTGTGGGAGGTCCGCCATGACTGCACCACGCCCCCTTTCGGCGGCCCTCTGGGGTCAGGTTTTATTGATTTGTCAAAGGGAAGAAAATGGCAAAGAAAATTGATGGATATATCAAGTTGCAGGTCCCCGCGGGGGCTGCAAATCCGTCGCCGCCAATTGGTCCGGCTCTGGGTCAGCGCGGCGTGAATATCATGGAATTCTGTAAGGCGTTTAATGCCGCCACGCAGGATATGGAAAAGAATATGCCCATTCCGACCATTATCACTGTGTATGCGGATAAAAGCTTTACTTTTGTCACGAAATCTCCGCCGGCATCTTTCTTGCTTAAGAAGGCGGCGAATTTGAAGAGCGGCAGCAAAACCCCGGGGCGCGAGACGATTGCGACCATCTCCGCCGACAAGATTCGTGAGATTGCCGAAATGAAGATGAAGGACCTGAATGCCAACTCTCTTGAGGCGGCGATGGAAATCATCAAAGGCTCTGCCCGTTCAATGGGCCTGAAAGTGGAGGGGTAAGACCATGGCTCGTGTCAGTAAACGTGTGAAAGCGATGCGCGAGGGCCTGAACCCGAACGCGATGCTGCCCATTGAAGAAGCGATCAAGACGATCAAGGAAAGGGCTTCTGCGAAATTTGACGAAACCGTAGAGATGGCCGTTGCGCTGGGCGTTGATCCGCGTCATGCCGATCAGATGGTGCGCGGCGTTGTTTCTCTGCCCAATGGCACCGGGAAGACCGTGCGGGTGGCGGTGTTTGCCCGTGGCGATAAAGCCGAGGAAGCCAAGGCGGCTGGGGCCGATATTGTAGGCGCCGAAGACCTGATGGAGGCTGTGCAGAAAGGCGAGATCAACTTTGACCGCTGCATTGCGACTCCGGATATGATGGCGATTGTTGGCCGTTTGGGGAAAGTGCTGGGCCCGCGGGGGCTGATGCCGAACCCGAAACTGGGGACTGTAACCCAGGATGTGGCCGGCGCCGTCAAGGCGGCCAAAGGCGGTCAGGTTGAGTTTCGTGTGGAAAAAGCCGGGATTGTCCATGCCGGCGTCGGCAAGGTCAGTTTCAGCGAAGAGGCCCTTGTGGAAAACGCGAAAACCCTGATTGATGCTTTGTTGAAAGCCAAGCCGGCCGGAGCCAAGGGAGCGTATATGAAACGTATCTCTGTCAGCTCCACCATGGGGCCGGGTGTGAAGGTGGATGTGGCTTCCGTTGCGGGAGCCTGATGTTGCCGCGAATAGAATCTTTGGCCTTTTCCCGCATGTTGCGGGAAGGGGCCGATAAAAGAATTCCGTTGGGCTAGCCTGACGGAAACGCAAGGCTCCTGAAAGCAAGCAGCTTTGATGTACAGAGTAAGGTGTTTGTGGATCGGGAGCCGCCTGTCCGAAACTGCAGGTGTCCGGAAGTCGCGAGATGAAAGGGCCTAAATGGTGAAACAGCCTGCAATAGATGGGGATGTGCCGCCTGGTCGGTGCAGTTTCCGTTTTCCCTTTCCTTTTGGGGTAAAGGGAGAGATGACAGGTGTAAAACGATATGACGGGTACTCCGTCATATCATGGCTCAACCGGCAAGGGTGTATACTCTTGCGTAACTGAATCGGAGACGAGAATGGATCGAGCCCAAAAGAAGGAATCTGTTGCCTTCTTGAAGGACGTCTTCAGTAGCTCGGCTTCCGTTGTGGTGGTCCGCAACGGCGGTTTGAGTGTGGCTGAGATGACGGACCTGCGGAACCAGATGCGTGAAGCAGGCGCCAGTATCAAAGTGGCTAAGAACCGTCTTGCCCGTCTTGCTCTTGAAGGTTCCGAAATTGAGTCAATCGGAGAATATCTGACCGGTCCAACCGCCCTTGGGTTTTCCGAGGACCCGGTGGCGCCGGCCAAGATTTTGGTCCAGTTCGCCAAGAAAAACGACAAGCTCGAAATTCTTGGTGGTGCTATGGGGACGACCTCTCTTGACGTGAATGGCGTGAAGGCGTTGGCGGAACTGCCGTCCCTTGACGAACTGCGCGGAAAGATTGTTGGTCTGTTGCAGGCGCCGGCCGGCAAGCTGGCTTCTGTCACCCAGGCTCCGGCCGCTCAATTGGCTCGTGTTTTCGGGGCTTATGGTTCACAGGGATAAGTGAACCGGGCAACGTGCACTGGTTTTTAGGTTTTGTACGAATTTATATTTTTAAGGAAATGAACAATGGCTGATCTTGAAAAGCTTGTTGAAGAACTCTCAACCCTGACCGTTCTGGAAGCCGCAGAACTGTCTAAAATGCTCGAAGAAAAATGGGGCGTGTCTGCTGCGGCGCCTGTCGCTGTTGCGGCTGCTGGTGCGCCGGCTGCTGGCGGTGAAGCGGCTGCCGAGAAAGACGAATTTGATGTTGTTCTGGCGGCTGCCGGCGACAAGAAAATCAACGTCATTAAGGAAGTCCGTGCCATCACCGGTCTTGGCCTGAAGGAAGCTAAGGACCTGGTTGAAGGGGCGCCGAAGACCCTGAAGGAAGCTGTGGCCAAAGCTGAGGCTGAGGAAATCAAAGCCAAGCTTGAAGCCGCTGGCGCAACGGTCGAGCTGAAATAAGCTTAATTATCCGGGTGGCTGGCCTCAGAGGAGGCCGGCCGCTTTTCCTCTGAATGAAGGGGAGGATGCTGTCAGGCCGCTTTTGATTTTGGCAATTCTGGTGAAAAAACAATATATTGCCGTTGAAATTGATAAAAAATTAGTTCATTTTTAGACTGCCGTTTTCAGATTTCCAATCTGAAGCGGTTTCTGGCGTCTTGATGGTGGTGGTTTCAATTGACCTCAAAAAAAGCTGTTTCCGGTGACTGTTTGGGGCAATTTTCTTTAAATACTGTGGCGAGGATTGAGCATGGCGACTTCCTATTCCAGTCGTAAAAAAGTTCGCAAGAATTTCGGTCGTATTCAAGAAGTAACGGAAATGCCGAACCTGATCAAGGTTCAGGTCAGTTCTTATGACCAGTTTCTGCAGGCGGACGTTCCCCCTGAAGAACGGGTCAATGATGGCCTGCAGGGTGTTTTTAAATCCGTCTTTCCGATTACGGATTTTGCCGAAACGGCTTCCCTGGAATTTGTGTCATACGACCTGGAAGCGCCGAAATATGATGTGGAGGAATGCCAGCAGCGGGACATGACCTATGCCGCGCCGCTGCGCGTGACGCTGCGCCTTATTGTTTTTGAGGTGGATGAGGAAACCGGCGCCCGTTCTGTTCTCGATATTAAGGAGCAGGACGTCTATATGGGCGATCTGCCGCTGATGACCGACAATGGTACGTTTATCATCAATGGTACCGAACGTGTGATCGTGAGCCAGATGCACCGCTCACCGGGTGTGTTTTTCGATCATGACAAGGGGAAAACCCATTCTTCGGGCAAGTTTCTGTTTGCCGCCCGGGTCATCCCCTATCGCGGGTCCTGGCTGGATTTTGAGTTTGACGCTAAGGACATCGTGCATGTGCGCATTGACCGTCGCCGCAAGATGCCGGTGACGACGCTGTTGTATGCGCTGGGCATGTCGTCCGAGGATATTCTGAATTATTTCTATAACGTGGCCAGCTACAAACGCCACAAGGACGGCTGGGTTATTCCCTTTGACGCTGAAAAATGGCGGGGCAGCAAGCCCAATTTCGACCTGATTAATGCAGACAATGGCGAAGTGGTGGCCGAAGCCGGCAAGAAAATCACCCCGCGTCTGGCCAAAAAGCTGGAAAATGCAGGGGTGACATCGCTGCTGCTGCCAAAAGAAGAACTGGTGGGCCGGTTTGCTGCCGAAGACATGGTCAATGGCAAAACCGGTGAGATTTACATCGAGGCCGGCGAAGAGATCACAGAAGATCATCTGCAGGTGTTCGAGGATGCCGGTTATGATGTGATCAATACGCTGGACATCGACCATGTTAATGTCGGGCCCTATATCCGCAATACGCTGATGGGGGACAAATGCGAAAACGAGGAAATGGCGCTGGCGGAAATTTACCGTGTTATGCGGCCGGGTGAGCCGCCGACCCGGGAGACCGCCGATGCCCTGTTCCACGGTCTGTTCTTTGATCAGGAACGTTATGACCTGTCTGCCGTCGGGCGCGTAAAAATGAATATGCGTCTGGGGCTGGATGTGGAAGACAGTGTGCGGGTGCTGCGCAAGGACGACATTTTGGCCGTGGTCAAGACCCTGGTGGAGCTGAAGGACGGCAAGGGCACGGTGGATGATATTGACCATCTGGGCAACCGTCGGGTGCGTTCTGTGGGCGAACTGATGGAAAATCAGTACCGCATCGGCCTATTGCGCATGGAGCGCGCGATCCGGGAGCGCATGAGCAGCATTGATATTGATACTGTGATGCCGCATGATCTGGTGAATGCCAAGCCGGCCGTGGCCGCCGTGCGGGAATTCTTCGGGTCTTCACAGCTCAGCCAGTTCATGGACCAGACCAATCCGTTGAGCGAGATTACCCACAAGCGCCGTCTGTCGGCGCTGGGTCCGGGCGGCCTGACCCGTGAGCGGGCCGGCTTTGAAGTGCGTGACGTTCATACCACTCATTATGGCCGGATTTGCCCGATTGAAACGCCGGAGGGGCCAAACATTGGTCTGATCAACTCCCTGGCAACTTTTGCCAAGGTGAATAAATACGGCTTCATCGAAACCCCTTACCGCAAGGTTGTCGACGGCAAGGTGACATCCGAGGTGATTTATCTTACGGCCATGGAAGAGGAAAAATACACCGTGGCTCAGGCCAACACGCCATTGAATGAAGATGGCACCTTTGTGCCTGAACTGGTGGATTGTCGCGAGGCGGGGGAACACCACCTGAAACAGCCGCAGGATATTGACCTGATGGACGTGTCGCCGAAACAGGTGGTGTCTGTGGCGGCAGCGCTCATTCCTTTCCTGGAAAACGACGACGCCAACCGCGCCCTCATGGGATCGAACATGCAGCGCCAGGCCGTGCCGCTTGTGAAGGCGGAATCCCCCTTTGTGGGCACTGGCATGGAACGGGTTGTGGCCCGGGATTCCGGCGCCGCTGTTGTGGCCGAACGGGCCGGGATCGTGGACCAGGTGGATGCCACCCGTGTCGTGATCCGGGTGACCGAGGAAGTGGAACCGGGAGCGTCCGGTGTGGATATTTATACCCTGCGCAAGTTCCAGCGCTCAAACCAGAACACCTGCATCAATCAGCGTCCGCTGGTGAAAGTGGGGGATGCGGTCAAGCGTGGCGACGTGCTGGCCGACGGGCCGTCCACGGATATGGGCGAACTGGCCTTGGGTCGGAATGTGCTGGTGGCCTTTATGCCCTGGAACGGGTATAACTTTGAGGACTCTATCCTGATTTCCGAACGTATCGTGAAAGATGACGTCTTTACGTCCATTCATATCGAGGAATTCGAGGTGATGGCCCGGGATACCAAGCTGGGGCCGGAGGAAATCACTCGCGATATTCCCAATGTGGGCGAGGAAGGTCTGCGCAATCTGGATGAGGCCGGCATTGTCTATATTGGCGCCGAAGTGCATCCCGGAGACATCATGGTCGGCAAGATTACGCCCAAGGGCGAAAGCCCGATGACGCCGGAAGAAAAACTGTTGCGGGCGATTTTTGGTGAGAAGGCCGCTGATGTGCGGGATACTTCCCTGCGCCTGCCGCCAGGGGTTGCCGGAACCGTGGTTGAGGTCCGGGTGTTCAACCGTCACGGCGTGGACAAGGACGAACGTGCCATTGCCATCGAGCGGGAAGAAATCGAACGTCTCAGCAAAGACCGCGAAGACGAGCAGAGCATTCTGGACCGCAATATTTACGCCCGCTTGAAACCGATGCTGCTGGGGCATGTGATCACCAGCGGTCCCAAGGAAGTGAAAAAAGGCGAAACGGTTACGGAAGAACTGCTGGAGAATCTGTCCCGGGGACTGTGGTGGCAAATTGCCGTCGATGACGAAAAAACCATGGAAGATGTGGACAGCCTGCACAAGCAGTTTGAAGAGGCCCGCAACCGTCTGCGTCTTCGTTTCGAGGAAAAGATCGAAAAACTGCAACGTGGTGATGAACTGCCGCCGGGCGTGCTGAAAATGGTCAAGGTCTTCGTGGCCGTGAAACGCAAGCTTCAGCCCGGGGACAAGATGGCCGGCCGTCACGGGAACAAAGGGGTGATTTCCCGTATCCTGCCGGTCGAGGACATGCCGTATCTGGAAGACGGGACGCCGGTGGATATTGTATTGAACCCGCTGGGTGTGCCGTCCCGTATGAATGTGGGGCAGATTCTTGAAACCCATCTGGGCTGGGCATCTCGTGGTCTTGGCGTTCAGATCAGCGAGTTGCTGGATCAGGTCGGCAAGGACAACAGTGAAAAGGCCCGGGAACTGCGGGAGCAGTTCAAGATCATTTACGGCGAAGACCAATATAATGAGGAGATTGCCGGGCTGAACGATGACGATGTCGTAGAGCTGGCGGGTAATCTGCGCAATGGTGTTCCCATGGCTACCCCGGTCTTTGACGGGGCGCGCGAAGAGGATATCGTCAAAATGCTGGAACTGGCCGGCCTTGACGGTTCGGGGCAGGTGGATCTATATGACGGGCGGACCGGGGAACGGTTCGACCGCAAGGTGACGGTGGGCTATATCTATATGCTCAAACTGCATCACCTGGTGGATGACAAGATTCACGCACGCTCCATCGGTCCGTACAGCCTGGTCACCCAACAACCGTTGGGCGGTAAGGCGCAGTTCGGCGGACAGCGTTTCGGGGAGATGGAGGTCTGGGCCCTTCAGGCTTATGGGGCCGCTTATACCCTTCAGGAAATGCTCACGGTCAAGTCCGATGACGTCAGCGGACGGACCAAGGTTTATGAAGCCATCGTTCGTGGCGATGACAGCTTTGAAGCCGGTATCCCTGAATCCTTCAACGTTCTGGTCAAAGAGATGAAATCTCTCGGCCTGAATGTTGAATTGATCAGCAACTCTTAACTAGACCGGAAGAGATTTAGGAGTAAAAAGGTTATGAGCCAGGAAATTATGAATTTCTTCAACCCGGCTGCGAAACCGGAGACCTTTGATAATATCAGGATCTCCATTGCAAGTCCTGAACAAATCCGGTCTTGGTCTTACGGCGAGATCAAAAAACCGGAAACCATTAACTACCGGACTTTCAAGCCGGAAAAGGATGGCCTGTTCTGTGCGCGTATTTTTGGCCCGATCAAGGACTATGAATGTCTTTGCGGCAAATACAAGCGCATGAAATATCGCGGCATTACCTGCGAAAAATGTGGTGTGGAAGTGACCCTCAGCAAGGTGCGCCGTGACCGCATGGGCCATATTGACCTGGCGGCGCCGGTCGCGCATATCTGGTTCCTGAAATCTCTTCCCAGCCGCATTGGCTTGATCCTGGACATGACTCTGAAGGATCTGGAGCGGGTACTGTATTTTGAGCAGTATATTGTGATCGAGCCGGGGCTTACGCCGCTGAAGATGAAGCAGTTGCTGAGTGAGGAGGAGTATTACCGCGCTCAGGAGGAGTACGGCGAGGACAGCTTTACCGCCGGCATCGGGGCGGAAGCCATCAAGGTTTTGCTGGAAAATGTTGATCTTGAAGCGGATCGGGAAGACCTGCGCCGGGAACTGGCTGAAACCAAATCTGAACTGAAACCGAAGAAAATCGTCAAGCGCCTGAAGGTGATTGAAGGGTTTCTGGAATCCGGCAATAAACCCGAATGGATGATCCTGGACGTGCTGCCGGTTATCCCGCCAGAGCTGCGCCCGTTGGTGCCGTTGGATGGCGGGAGGTTCGCCACTTCCGACTTGAATGATCTGTATCGTCGGGTGATCAACCGGAACAACCGCCTGAAGCGGCTGATGGAATTGCGGGCGCCGGACATTATTGTGCGGAACGAAAAACGCATGCTGCAGGAAGCGGTTGATGCTCTGTTTGACAACGGTCGGCGTGGCCGGGTGATTACCGGGGCCAACAAGCGGCCGCTGAAATCCCTGTCTGATATGCTGAAGGGGAAACAGGGCCGGTTCCGTCAGAACCTGCTCGGGAAACGCGTGGACTATTCCGGACGTTCGGTAATCGTGGTCGGGCCGGAATTGCTGCTGCATCAGTGCGGTCTGCCAAAGAAAATGGCCCTGGAGCTGTTCAAGCCGTTTATCTATGCACGGCTCGACAAGCTGGGAATTGCGACCACCATCAAACAGGCCAAGAAGCTGGTGGAAAAAGAACGGCGCGAGGTTTGGGACGTTCTGGACACGGTGATCCGCGAACACCCGATCATGCTGAACCGGGCGCCAACGCTGCACCGCCTTGGCATTCAGGCCTTTGAACCGGTCCTGATCGAAGGCAAGGCGATCCAGCTGCATCCGCTGGTCTGCGCCGCGTTTAACGCCGACTTTGACGGGGACCAGATGGCCGTTCACGTGCCGCTCAGCCTGGAAGCGCAGCTTGAAGCCCGTGTGCTGATGATGTCCACCAACAACATTCTGAGCCCCTCCAACGGCAAACCGATCATCGTGCCGTCCCAGGATATTGTTCTGGGGCTGTATTACATGACGTCGGAAAAGGTTGGCGAACCGGGCGAAGGCATGGTGTTTGGCAGCCTTGAGGAAATTGAACAGGCTCTGTTCAACAAGGTGGTGACCCTTCATTCCAAGATTTCCGCCCGTTATGAAACAGTGGATGAGGATGGTAATCCCAAATCTATCCGCGTGGAAACCACGCCGGGCCGCATGCTGCTGAGCAAATATCTGCCCAAACATGTCAATGTGCCCTTTGACCTGATCAACCGTCAGCTCACCAAAAAGGAAATCTCCCAGGTGATTGACGTGGTCTATCGCCATACGGGGCAGAAGGAAACCGTGCTGTTTGCGGACGCCATCATGCGCCTTGGCTTCCAGGAAGCCTGTAAGGCCGGGATTTCCTTTGGTAAGGACGATATGGTGATTCCGAAGGCCAAGACGGAGCTAATTGCCGCGACCACCAACGAGGTCAAGGAATTTGAAGCCCAGTACAATGCGGGGCTGATCACCAAAGGAGAAAAATACAACAAGGTGGTTGACGCTTGGTCCCAGTGTACCGACCGGGTGGCGGACGCCATGATGGCGGAAATTTCCCAGAGTGGCGTGGATCCGGAAACCGGCCGGTCCCGTGAAATCAATTCCATTTACATGATGGCCCATTCCGGGGCCCGTGGTTCTGCGGCGCAGATGAAGCAGCTGGCCGGAATGCGCGGTCTGATGGCGAAACCGTCCGGGGAGATTATTGAAACCCCGATTATTTCCAACTTCAAGGAAGGCTTGAGCGTTCTGGAATACTTTAATTCCACCCACGGGGCCCGTAAGGGGCTGGCCGATACGGCCCTGAAGACGGCGAACTCCGGATATCTGACCCGCCGTCTGGTGGATGTGGCACAGGATTGCGTTGTCGTGGAGTATGACTGCGGCACCCAGGCCGGGATCGACCTGACCGAGGTCGAGGAAGGTGGCGATGTGATTGTGTCCCTGGGTGAACGGATTCTCGGACGCTGCGTGGCTGTGGACCTGAAAGATCCGGTTAGCGACGAGGTGATCGTTGAGGCCGGGACGTATCTGGACGAAAAGCTGGTTGAGAAAATCGAACAGGCCGGCGTGTCAACAGTCAAGGTCCGCTCTGTACTGACCTGTGATTCCAAAAACGGCGTCTGCACCAAATGTTACGGCCGGGATCTGGCGCGTGGTATTCCTGTCAATATCGGCGAGGCTGTGGGGGTCATTGCCGCCCAGTCCATCGGGGAGCCGGGAACCCAGCTAACCATGCGGACCTTCCACATCGGTGGGGCGGCATCATCCGTATCCGAACAGTCGTCCATCGAAGCGTCTCATGACGGCCGGATCAAGCTCAATAACCGCAATGTGGTGACCGATTCTAAAGGTCGGCTGATCACCATGAGCCGCAATATGGAAGTGGTCATTGTGGATGAGGAGGGGCGCGAACGCGTCAAACACAAGGTGCCCTATGGCTCACACCTCATTCATGATGAAGGCGCTGAAGTCAAACATGGCGACAAACTTGTGGAGTGGGACCCCTATACCATTCCGATCATTACGGAAAAAGGCGGTACCGTGCGGTATGTTGATCTGATCGAAGGGGTCTCCATCAGCGAGAAGATCGACGAAGCCACCGGTATTTCCAGCAAGGTGGTGATTGACTGGCGGTCTCAGCCCAAAGGCGCGGATCTGCGGCCGCGGATCACGCTGCGCAACGAAGCAGACGAGGTTGTGGAACTGGCCAATGGCAGTGAAGCCCGCTACTTCATGTCTGTGGGCGCCATCCTGTCCGTCAATGACGGGGATCAGGTGCATGCCGGTGATGTGGTGGCGCGTATTCCGCGTGAAGCGGCCAAAACCAAGGATATCACTGGGGGTCTGCCGCGGGTGGCTGAATTGTTTGAAGCTCGCCGGCCCAAGGATCACGCCATTATTGCCGAAGTGGACGGATATGTGGAATTCGGGCGGGATTATAAAAACAAACGCCGCATCACCATTCGTCCGGCCAATGAAGATGAAGCACCGGTGGAATATCTTATTCCCAAAGGAAAACATATTTCCGTGCAGGAAGGGGACTTTATCCGTCGGGGAGAATATCTGATCGACGGCAACCCGGCGCCGCATGACATTCTGAAAACCATGGGTATTGAGGCGCTGGCCAATTACCTGGTTGACGAGGTTCAGGAAGTCTACCGTCTTCAGGGTGTGACCATTAATGACAAACACATCGAAGTGATTGTCCGCCAGATGCTTCAGAAAGTGGAAATCACCTCTCCGGGTGAGACCACCTTCCTGCTTGGCGAGCAGGTGGATAAGGAAGAGTTTGAAGAGGTCAACGCCAGAATGGAAGAAGAAGGCCGTCTGCCGGCCAAGGGCGAACCGCTTCTGCTGGGGATCACCAAGGCGTCCTTGCAGACCCGGTCCTTTATTTCCGCAGCCTCTTTCCAGGAAACTACCCGCGTGCTGACCGAAGCGGCCGTTTCCGGCAAGAAGGACAACCTGATCGGATTGAAGGAGAACGTGATTGTGGGTCGCCTGATTCCGGCAGGAACCGGGGCAACGATGAACAATTATCGTCGGATCGCCCAGAAGCGGGATGCCGGTGTGGCGGTATCGGACGCCGCCCAGGCCGAGCCGCTGCCGCTTGAAGGAGGCGACTCAGCACAGGCGGAATAAAGCCGCAAACACGGCGAAAAATGCTGGAGTCAGGGTTTTGAAGGGATTTCCCTTAGAAACTTGAAAGAAAATAACAAATTTTAAGGCCGGATCTTCCAAAAAATGTGGAAAATCCGGCCTTTTTTCCTGAAAAGGTCGCCTTGAAACAGGTGTCTGAATTTTTTCTTGACTGTACATAGTTGCGAACATAGTATGCGCTCACTCTTTGAGGGGCAGGTGGTAGGTCTTGTTTGAACGGCCTAAACGCTGCGCCTAGGTACTCAGAGAATGAAAATTCAGGTTTAAGCTGATCAGCCGGAGCAGGCGAGTGCTGCTCTTTTGCTTTTTTTTAGGGAAAGTAGGTGGCTGGTCTTTTTGCTGTACGTAGAGAAACGAACGACTAAGGAATCGAGATGCCGACAATTAACCAGTTGGTACGTAAACCGCGTAAAAAGCCCGTAGCCCGTAACAAGGTTCCGGCGCTGGAGGCTTGTCCTCAAAAGCGTGGCGTGTGTACACGCGTTTATACGACTACGCCGAAGAAACCGAACTCGGCCCTGCGTAAGGTAGCCCGTGTGCGCCTGACAAACGGCTTTGAGGTGACCAGTTACATTCCCGGTGAAGGGCATAACCTGCAGGAGCACTCTGTGGTGCTGATCCGCGGTGGGCGCGTGAAGGACCTTCCCGGTGTTCGTTATCACATCCTGCGTGGTGTGCTGGATACACAGGGTGTGTCCAACCGTCGTCAGGGTCGTTCTAAGTATGGGGCAAAGCGTCCCAAATAAGGGGCGGTTTATCTCAGGATGTAAAGGGAATAGGATATGTCTCGTCGTCACGCTGCTGAAAAGCGCAAAGTTCTGCCGGATCCCAAATTTGGGGATGTTGTGCTGACGAAATTTGTCAACAACCTTATGGTTGACGGTAAAAAATCCGTAGCTGAAAGAATTGTTTATGGTGCGCTGGATCTGGTTCGGTCCAAGACGGGCCGTGAGCCGATGGAAGTGTTCCATGAGGCGCTGGACAATATAAAGCCTGCGGTTGAAGTGCGGTCCCGCCGTGTCGGGGGGGCGACCTATCAGGTGCCTGTTGAGGTGCGCGCTGATCGTGCGCAGGCGCTGGCGATCCGCTGGTTGATTGAGATGTCTCGTAAGCGCAATGAAAATACCATGACCGAGCGCCTTGCTGGTGAATTGATGGATGCGTTGAACAATCGCGGCGCTTCAGTGAAGAAGCGTGAGGATACGCACCGTATGGCCGAAGCCAACAAGGCATTCTCTCATTACCGCTGGTAATAGACGACTTAAGGAATCAGGAAGATGGCACGCACAACCCCGCTCGAAAAATATCGCAATATCGGTATTATGGCGCATATTGATGCCGGTAAAACCACAACAACGGAACGTATTCTGTTCTATACCGGCGTGAGCCACAAAATTGGTGAGGTGCATGATGGCGCTGCCACCATGGACTGGATGGAGCAGGAGCAGGAGCGGGGGATTACGATCACCTCTGCCGCGACCACCTGTTTCTGGAACGATCATCGGATCAATATCATTGACACCCCGGGTCACGTGGACTTCACCATTGAGGTGGAACGGTCCTTGCGGGTTCTTGACGGTGCGGTGGCTGTGTTCGATTCTGTGGCCGGCGTGGAGCCCCAGTCCGAAACTGTCTGGCGTCAGGCGGACAAATACAAAGTGCCGCGCATGTGTTTTGTGAACAAGATGGACCGTATGGGAGCCAACTTCTTCCGCTGCGTGGAGATGATTAAGGACCGCCTCGGGGCAGTTCCGTTGGTGACTCAGCTGCCGATTGGCGCAGAAGCCGAATTTGAGGGTATGGTTGACCTGCTGAAAATGAAAGCCATCGTCTGGGACGATGAAAGCATGGGCGCCAACTATGTTGAAAAGGACATTCCGGCGGATCTGCAGGATGATGCAGACGCTTATCGCATGGAGCTGATTGAAACCGTGGTGGAGCAGGATGAGGCCGCCATGGAGGCTTATCTTGAGGGTAATGAGCCGGATATGGCGACATTGAAGAAGCTGATCCGCAAAGGCACCATTGCCGGCGATTTTGTGCCGGTGCTGTGTGGGACTGCCTTCAAGAACAAAGGGGTTCAGCCGCTGCTCGATGCCGTGGTGGATTATCTGCCGTCACCGGTTGATGTGGAAGCCATTCGTGGTGTGTCTGTGGATGGGGAAAAGGAAATCCTGCGTAAATCTTCCGATGACGAGCCTTTTGCCGCTCTGGCGTTTAAGATCATGAACGACCCGTTTGTGGGGACGCTGACATTCTGCCGGATTTATTCCGGGGTGTTGGAGTCCGGCACTCAGGTCACCAACTCCGTCAAGGGCAAGAAAGAAAAAATCGGCCGCATGTTGCAGATGCACTCCAATTCTCGTGAGGACATCAAGGAAGCTCGCGCCGGGGATATTGTGGCGTTGTGCGGTCTGAAAACCACCACTACCGGGGACACCCTCTGTGCCAATAATGACCAGGTTATTCTGGAACGCATGGAATTCCCTGATCCGGTGATTGAGGTGGCCGTTGAGCCGAAAACCAAAGCCGACCAGGAAAAGATGGGGGTTGCCCTTAATCGTCTGGCGGCCGAAGATCCCAGTTTCCGGGTGAAAACCGATGAGGAAAGCGGTCAGACCGTGATCGCCGGCATGGGCGAGCTGCACCTTGATATTATCGTGGATCGCATGAAGCGGGAATTCAAGGTGGAGGCCAATGTGGGGGCGCCGCAGGTGGCGTATCGTGAATCCATCGCCCGTGAGGTTGAGGTGGATTACACCCATAAGAAACAGTCCGGTGGTTCCGGTCAGTTCGGTCGGGTGAAAATAGTTGTCACCCCGGGTGAGCGTGGGTCCGGCATTCAGTTTATTGATGAAATCAAGGGCGGAAATATTCCGCGTGAATACATCCCCGGTGTGGAAAAAGGGATCCGGGATGTGGCCGACAGCGGTGTGCTGATCGGTTTTCCGATCATCGACTTCCAGGTGCGTCTGGTGGATGGGGCTTATCACGATGTTGACTCCTCTGTATTGGCGTTTGAAATCGCCGGTCGCGGGGCCATGCGTGAAGCGGCCCAGAAGGCCGGTATCAAGCTTCTGGAACCGATGATGAAAGTGGAAGTGGTAACGCCCGAGGAATATATGGGTGACGTGATCGGGGACCTGAACTCACGTCGCGGCCAGATTGCCGGCACGGAAGCCCGCGGTCCGGCCCAAGTGGTCACCGCGATGGTGCCGCTGGCCAATATGTTTGGTTATGTCAACCAGTTGAGGTCATTTACTCAGGGACGTGCGCAGTACAGCATGTTGTTTGATCATTATGCGGAAGTGCCGCAGAACGTCGCTGAGGAAATCAAGGCGAAATATGCCTGATCATCGAATTGAATATTAACACGCAACTAACTTTTCCCGTGAGGATAAAGCGGGACGCTTGAATATAAGTGAGAAGGTAACGAAGATGGCAAAAGAGAAGTTTGAACGTACGAAGCCGCATTGTAACATTGGGACAATCGGCCATGTTGACCATGGGAAGACGACGCTGACGGC
>MDSW01100014.1_pt1 | contig 16009 bp, 9 predicted proteins | sample 811171 | NCBI WGS metagenome assembly MDSW01 (sample SAMN05326641, study PRJNA326480) | marine metagenome | isolation source: seawater | place: Atlantic Ocean: North West | collected 2012
CCCCCCCCCCCGCGGCGGCGCACGTGTGCGCCAAAACCTTCGCGATCCCAAAGTCGCACACCTTGGCGCGCGCGACGCGGGGACGTCGGTCCGTCCGGTCGGTCCGACCGACCCGATCCCTCGCCCGCTCGGCGCTCGGGCGGTCGTCTTCCGTCAGGAGCAAGACGTTGCGGGACTTGAGGTCGCGGTGCACGACGCGCCGCGCCGAGAGGTACGCCATCGCCGCCGCGACGTCGCGCGCGACGCGGAGGACGTCCGGAAGGCGCATCGGCGGCGGCGGCGTCGGCGTCGCGTCGGCGTCGGCGTCGGCGTCGTTCGAACGCGAACGCCCCCGGGCGGCGACGAAACAGCCGCCGCCGTGGATGTGGTCGTACAGGCTCCCGCCGCGCGCGAGCTCCTCGACGAGGAACACGTCGGGCGGGTGTAAGCACGCGCCGAGGAGCTTCACGACGCACGGGTGGTCGAGGCGCGAGAGCACGGCGACCTCGCGCGCGAGCGCGACGAGATCGCGCCGCGACGCGCCGGACATCGCGTGCAGAGACTTCACCGCCACCTCCAAGCCCCCATCGGGGGGCGCCGCCGCGCCGCTCGGACGCCGCCGCCACGTCGCTCGGCGGACGGCGCCGTACGCGCCGCGTCCCAGCGCGGGGCCCATCTCGAGCTCGCCGGCGACGACCGAGGACCCGACCCCGAGCGGGTCGAGCGTCCGCGAGTCGTAAAACGTTCGCGAGTCCATCCGCGTTCGCGAGTCCATCCGCGCACGCTCGCCGCGGACCGACGAGGCGTCTTCCGATTCTTCTTCCGAGTCTTCTTCCGCGCGCGCGCGCCGTGCGAACGGTTCGGCGTCGTCGTCTCCGTCGTTCGTCCCCGTCGCTCGCTCGGCGCTAAGGCGCTCCCTCGCGAAAACGACACTCGGCGCGACGGGGTCGAACCCGCGCGCTCGGACGACGACGCGCCCCTCGGCGTCGTCGAGCGCCGTCGCGGGTGCCTGGCCGGGGAGCATCGCCGTCCGCTTGCGACGCCCGCCGATCCACGCGCCGCCCGACGCGCGTGACCCGCCGCTGACGCCGCGGCCTCCGCCCGAGGGGGTCGCGTTCCCGCCGGCGCCGGCGCCGGCCCCGGTTGTCCCGAAAAAATCGAAAAACATCCCTCTCGCCGCGAATAAAAATCCTTCGCCGCGAGTCCGAGCCTCGTCCTCGTCCTCGCGCTCGCGCTCGCGCTCGCCCTCGCTCGACCCTCCCCCGCCCGTCCCTCGTCTCCCCCGCGCGAAGACGGCGTCCCTGAGCCTCGCGAGGCAGACGAAGGCGAGGAGCGCGGCGGCGGCGGCGAGGGAGGCGAACGCGGGCGACGCGGCGGACGCATCCCTACCGGAGGAAACTGCCGGGAGAGGGGATGATATGGAGGGGAACGGCGGCGAGGGGACCGGCGAGGCGAAGGGGAAGTCGACGCGCCGCGGGGGAGGGGCGGGCGCGGCGAGCGGCGCGAAGCGGGGGAGGTTCGGGGGAGGTTCGGGAGGAGGTTCGGGAGGTTCGGGAGGTTCGGGCGCGGGGTCGACGACGGGAACCGCGGCGCCGCAACAGAAGCGGGCGAACGGCGCGGCGCAGGAGACGGGGTTCCCGTCGTCGAGGAGGTCTTCTTCTTCTTCTTCTTCTTCTCCTTCTTCGGCGGAGGAGGAAGAGCCGACGATCGCGGCGCACACCGCGCCGTCCAGGGTGACGTCTCGCGCGGGGGTGAACGCGCCGGGTCCCGCGGCGGGCGGCTGCGTTCCCAGGGAACCGGGGGCGCCCGGGGGGATTCCGCGGAGGGCGGTGAAGTTGAAGACGACGCGGCCCCCGGCTTCGGGGACGACGTCGCCGAACGCGTTCACCACCCTGGCGGGGGCGCCGCGCGCGGCGTCGCCCGGGGAGACGAGCATCGCCGCCCCGCCGCGGAGGGCGGTGAGCCACCCGCCGTCGTCTCCGCGCGCGATGCGCTCCCTGTCGTGGAGTGACCAGGACATCTGCCAGCTTCGCAGGGGGGCGTCCGGGTCGTGGTTCGCGACCGTGAAACTCACGTCGAACGCCTCCTCGAGCGCGTCGACGGAGACGCGCTCGGCGCGGTACTCCACCTCGAGCGCGCATCGCGCGGGGCAAGACGGCGCGTCCGTCGCGCACCACGCGCCCGACGGCCTCCCCGAGCACGCGCGCGACGCCATCGCGCCCGAGGCGCGAACGCCGGTGGCGACGCGCCCGAGGCGCGCGGCGCCTAAAAGCGGAGGGAAAGGTGGAAGCGAGCCGCCTCGAGCGGAGCGAAGGCGCGCGAGCGGAGTGCCGGTTTCCAGCGAGGACGGCGAGCGTGATCGAGGACGTTGAAACCAGGGAGCGCGTCGCGAAAGCGAGACCGCGGACTGAACCTAACCTTTGAAATGAACCGGCGCGACAGGGGAAAATTTAAAAGAACCGTTGGTGCCCAAACGCGCGTTCGCCTCCCCCTCCGCCGCGCACATCCACGCACAGCGCGCCGCGGCACACCCCCCGCGCCGACCGCTGTGCTCTTCGCGCACCGCGCCCTCCTCGACACGTCGGGAGAGAGCACGCGCGCGCGCGGTTCGAGAGAAGCGGAGTCGCTTCGCGCGTCGTCGCGCGCGTCGTCGTCGCGCGTCGCGTTTTCCTCGCCGCGGAAGAGCGAGCGCTCGGGTGTGAAGTTTAGGCGCGATGGTCCAGGTGTACGTGGAGCCCATCGCGAGGCGGCACTACGCCCCCTTCGTCTCCGTGGCCTTCCTGTACAGGCCGTTCTGCATCGGTGCGACGCCCCTCCCTCGCGGACGTCACCGCGTCGAGTCGAAGCGTCCTCGTGGATTCAAAATGTCACCCCGCTCGAGACGACGCTCGAGATGTCGCGTCTTCCCTCTCTGACCTTCTTCTCCCCTCGACTCTCCGTCCCCTTCGTTCCTCACCCTTCGCCGCAGTCGTCTCGCTGATCATCGCGTTCGTCGTCGCCCTGACCACTGGGGGATTATGGGTGAAGACGCACACGTACATCACGCAGCCGAGCGTGCGGTTCAAGTACGACATGATGCTCGTCTTCGAGGGCTCGATGCCCGGCAACGAGCGCGTCTGGTCGACGTTCGAGAGCGTGAACGCTCTCTACGCCGGCTCGCTCGCGGCGGTGGACGTCCAGGCCTCGGAGCAGGACCTGAACATGGACGGGAAGATGGACATCATCGACGTCAAAGCCGTGGCGAAGGGTCTCGGGGACGTGCACGGGGTGAAGGCGATGATGGCGTTTGACTACGCCCTGGGCGGCCGCGTCGACCTCGCGCTGAACGGGATGGCGTACGCCTCGCACGTCTCCCCCCTCGCCGGCTCGGGCCTGTACGTGGACGGGTACCTCAAGCTGGAGCAGAGGGACGCCATCCAGGCCGGCACCACCCGCCTCGATTACAACCGATCCGTGTTCCCCTTCGCCGAGCACGGCGAGATGGCCGGGGACACGCGCGAGGCGGCGAGTCTGCGCATCCCCGTCATCCTCAACGCGTACAACTTCAGGAACGAGACCACCTACCTCGACGCCAAGACGCCGGTGTGGGAATCGTCGCGGAGCGAGGATTTCACCTTCCACGCCCGCGTCAGGGTGCCCACGAGCCAGCCCGTGATGTACAGGCCCAGCTTCCTCGAGCTGTGCAAATTCGCGTGGGTCCAGATCCTCGCCGTGTACGTCATCTTCTGGTGGATCTTCACCAAGTTCGAGTACCTCGTCTTCCACCACAGGATCGTCCAGACGCGCGTCGTGTCCGACATCCAGCCCAAGGCGCACAGGTTCTGAGCGAAGCGAAGCGCGTCGGGACCGCGGTGAGAAGAGGCGTATCGTATCGCCGCGCGCTGTCGGTCGCGGGAGAAGAGGGGACGAAGGTATTTTCGTTGTTATTAAAATGTCGTCCCGGGCTCCGAGGTTCCGTCGCGCGCGCGCCCGCGTCTCTCTCGCCGCCCCTCCCTCCGCGCGCGTCGATCACTTCGAGAAGGCCGTCTTGGCGCCGTAGATGACGACCGCCCACCCGCCGAGGATGGTGAACACGACCTGGGAGTATCGCGGGGGGAGAGGGGTGATGAGCGGGAGCGGTGAGCGAGGGCGTCGGACTCCGCGTTCGAGCCATCGTTCGGGGGTCGCCGCCCAACCCTAGGGCGGGCGGCGTCGGCGTCGGCGGGGGGACCGACCCACGCGCGTCGATCACTCGACGCGCGCGAGGTCTCCGGCGTCCTTCCCGCGTCTCGATCACCGCGGGCGTCGGGCGCGGGGTTCGGGGGGGGGAAACGAGGGTTCGGGACGGCCGGGAGACGCACGTGCTCCTCCTTCCAGTTCTGGGGGTTGCCGGGGTCGAGCCACGGGTAGGCGACCTTGGGCGGGGCGTTGGGGTCCGCTGCGAAGAGGAACGAGCGAGGGGGAGGGTTCAGCCGCGGCGCTCGAGGGGGCGCGCGGGGGCGACGACGCGAGGGAGGCGCGGGAGAGGGGGGCGCGCGGGAGGGCGCCGAGGCGAGGCGACGCGCGCGCGAGACGGGGGACGCGAGCGGCGCGACGCCCCGATCGGCCGCGGGAGGGAAAATATCCGAGCGGCCCCGCGTGGTCGGCGCGGGAAACGGGCGACGCGGGACGCACCGGCGAAGCCGCGCGTGGCCTGGGTCACGGGACCCTTGGGCACCGCGTTGAGGCGGCGGGCGAGGGGGGCGGCGGCGCGAAGGATTCCGGACATCTGTGCGTGTCGTGCGCGCGACGATGAGTGGGGCACGCGGACGCCCGAACGCGAGAAGCGACGGCGACTGCAGGAACGGACTCGGCGGATGCGACGCCGGGCCGGTTGAGTCAGGCCAGGACCCGGCTAGACCGGCTTCTCGCCGGCCAGGGTGGAACGGCCGGGTTGAAAGGCTGGGTTTCACCGGCTTGCCTCGCTGGCAGCATTGCGGTCGTGTCCCACTTCGCGACCGAGCGCTGCCCTCCCTCGCACGCCCCCTCGGGGACCAAGCACCGACGACGTCGGCGGGCATGCTCGCCACCCAGACCGGTCTCGCGGGCGCTCGCGCCGCGGCGCTCGGCGGGTGCGCCTCCCGATTCCCCCGCGCGGTCCTCCCCCGACGACGGCGATGGAATCCGCGGGCGATTCGTCGATTTCCCTGGTGTTTGTCGAAGCGGCGCGCGGGTTTCTGACGCGCTCCCCTCGCCCTCCCCTCGCAGCTCGCGAAGCGTCGCCGCGCGCGGCGTCTCGCTCCCCTCGCGCCCGATCGCGCCTCGCGCTCGCCGCGTCTCCGTCGCCGCTCGCGCCGCCCTCTCGGTGCACACCGTGCAGAGCGGCGAGAATCTGTGGGCCATCGCCCGCGCGCGCGGCGTCGCGTGCGACGAGCTCGTGGCGGTGAACGCGTCCGCGCTCGGGGGAAGCGACGTGATCTACCCCGGCCAGCAGCTCGTGATTCCCTCGGGCGGCAAGCCCCCCGCCCCGGACGCGTTCAAGCCCCCGTCCTCCTCCTCCTTCAAGAGCTACGGGAGCTCCGCGCGATCGAGCGCCGGATTCGATCCCGCGCGCCTCGTCGAGGGGAAGGGCCTCGGCCTCGTCACCGCGGGCGCGTTTTTCATCGCCCTCGCCGTCGGCATCGCCGCCTTCAAGGAGGACCCGTACAAGCGGCCGCGGGACACCCGCGGCGACGACGGCGGGTACGACGACCGGGGGTACGACGACCAGGCGGGCGCGGCGGGTTACGGCCAGCAGCAGGGCTACTACGACCAGTACAACCGAGGGGAGTGGCAGCAGTACGAGGGCACGTGGAGCAGCCGGCCGGCGAACCCTCCCACCGACCGAGGGGAGCAGTACCCGGGACAGGGGAACCCCAACATCTGGTGAACGACGAGGGGGTGAAGAACGAAGAGTCGTCTCGAAACGCATCGCACTAGAAGGGGGGTCGATCGGGCGCGACGCGACGAGCCGAGCCGAGCGCGCGCGAATGAAACAAACAAACGCGCGACGACAAAGGTCGAGGCAGCAGACGCGACAGTAGACAGACACGCCATCCCCTTCCCGCTCATCCTCACCCCATCTTCTCCCTCGTTCCCTACTTGGGCGGCGGCGGCGGGGGAACGGTCATGCCCTGCGGCGGCGCGACGGCCATTCCCTGCGGCGGCGGCGGCGGCACGCCCATCATGCCCATCGGCGGTGGCGGCATCACGCCCATCGGCGGCGGGGGCATCATCATCCCCGGCGGCGGCGCGCCCATGGCGCCCATGGCGCCCATGGCGCCCATGGCGCCCATCGGCGGCGGCGGCATCATCCCCGGCGGGGCCCCCGCCGCGCCCGCGCCCGCCATCATCGGCGGCGGCGGCACGCTCATCATCCCCGGCGGCGGCGGCGGCATTCCCATCATCCCCGGCGGCATCGGCATCGGCATCGGCATCGGCATCGGCATCGGCATACCCGGCGGCGGCCCCCCTCCCCCCGGCGGCCCGACGCCCCCCGGCCCCCCCGTCGGCGCCTGCCCCGGCCCCGCCGAGAACATGGTGTGCGGGCGCCGGAGGAACGCGCCGCCCGCTCCCGCGCCCCTCTCCGCGTTGATCTGCGCCGCGAGCATCCGCTCCGCGGGCGTCCCGTGGCGCTCCCCCCTCGTGTCCTTCTTGTACGCGAACGTCACCGAGACCGGGCGGTTGCACAGGAACTGTCCGTTCATCGCCTCGATGGCGGCGTCCGCCGCCTCGAACGAGTCGTACGCGACGAAGCCGAACCCGCGCGAGTTTCCCGTCTCGGGATCCCTCGCGATCTTCGGCGTCTGGACGATCGCCCCGAACGCGCTGAACGTGTCGTGCAGGAGCTTCTCGTCCAGCTCCGGGTCCAGGTTGCCGACGAACAGGTTCGCGCCCACGTCGGTCGCCCGCTCGTCCTTGCTCGCCTTGCTCACGCGCATCGGCTTGCCGTAGACCTTGATCATGTTGAGCGTCTTGGTGGCGTAATCCGCATCCTCCTCGCCGCGGTACTCCACGAAGGCGTAGCCCTGGTGCGCGTTACTCACGCGGTCCTTCGGCATGTACACCGTCACCACGGGGCCGGCCTGGACGAAAATCTCCCAGCACATCTCCTCCGTGACCTGAGAGGGGGAAGGCGGGGGAGGAGCGTGAGCGGAGGGCGCGGGGCGGGGTTTGTCGCGCGCGGGGCGGGAAATCCGCGAGTGGGCGGGGGGGGGTGCGCACCTGAGGGTCGAGATTGCCCACGTACACCGTCGCCTCCTGGTTGCGATCCGCGGCCTGCTGCCCCAGGAGGTTCGCCCCGGCGCCGGCGGTGATGCGACCGCCCGCGAGTCCCGCGGTCGCCATCGCGCGTGCACGGCGGAGGCGGGATCTGAACGAGGCCGCCCGAGAGCGACCGGACGCCCGCGACTTTTGGCCGACGCCGTGGCGGCTTCGACTGACAATCGGTCGGAATGCGCGCCGTTTTCAGCGGCGGGGCGGCTGTCTGTAGTCCACTGTGAGTGGTGGCTGACCCGGGGCGGCGGCGGCGGCGGCGTCGTTCGCGCTCGTCACACGCGACGGCGCGCGCGCACGCGACCGACCGCCGCGCTCACGCGCCGCGGTTGCCCTCAGCCCGCGAGTTTCGGCGCCACCTCGCGTCTTCGCCTCGCCCGCGGCGCCACGCCCCGAACGCGGCGTCCTCCCCCGGGTGGCGTCGCCGCCGACGATGCGGCCCCTCGAGGAGTCCGAGATCCAGCAGGTGTTCGAGAAGCTCTTCAAGTTCGTCGGGAAGAACCTCAAGAACATCGTGGACCGGGCGGACCAGCCGCACTGCTTTCGCCTGCACAAAAAGGTCCGCGCGTCCCGGACCCGCGCGTCCCGCCGGGGTCGCCCGCGCTCCCGCGTTCGCGCGCTCGCGGAATCTCCCCGAACCTCGCGCGAGTCGTCGAGTCCTCAGGACCCACCCGCCCGTGTGCACTTTTCGTCCGATGGGTTCGATCGACCCCGCCCCCCGACCCCCCGATCCGCGATCCGCCCGCGGCGCTCGCGAACGACGGTGATGAGGAAATATCCGCGCTTCCGAACGGCTTCGGTCGATGAGGCACACACGATATCATGGTTGAATTTCTTCGGCTGAGTCGTTCGCGAGCGCCCGCGTCGTCGCTTCAAACGACGTCGCGCGGGTCGACGGTTTCGGGGGAACCCGTCGCCGGTCCCCGCCGAACCCGTCTCCACCCCTCGCGTGGGTCCCGCTCACCCGTCTTCCCCCTCTTCCCCCATCGCGTGCTCTCGATCGTATCGCAGCGCGTCTACTACGTGCGGGAGGATATCATGAAACGCGCGACGAGCGTGTCTCGGGACCAGCTCGTCTCTCTCGGCGTCTGCGTGGGGAAGTTCACGCACTCGGATAAGTTCCGGCTCACCATCGGCGCGCTGGAGCTCCTCGCCGCGCACGCCAAGCACAAGGTACGGAGGAGACGACGAGCGATCGAGGAGACCATTACCACTCTCGGCCCTCGCGCCGCGCGACCCACACCCCTCTTCCGTGCTATTTCGGCGGCGGCCCGATGATGCGAGCAAACGATATCTTCAGTCTTCATTCTGAACCTTCGTGAAGACGACGCGACTCGACGCGGCGCCCGCGTCGCGGTGAGGGCGCAAAAAAAAGCCGATTTTCGCGGGACTCCTCGAGGCGTTCACGCGCGTCACTCGTCGTGCCCCTTCCTGAGCTGACCGTTCGCTGACCGCCCGCGTTCGTCCCTCGTTCGTCGCGTCCTCGCGCAGATGTGGGTGAAACCGACGAGCGAGATGTCTTTTCTTTACGGGAACCATCTCCTGAAATCCGGTCTCGGGCGGATCACGGAGAACACCCCGGCGAATCAGGGCGTGGTGGTGTACTCGATGTCGGACGTGCCGCTGGGGTTCGGCGTCGCCGCGAAGAGCACGCAGGACTGTCGCAAGCTCGACCCGAGCTCGATCGTCGCGTTCCACCAGGCGGACGTGGGGGAGTACCTCAGAGCCGAGGACGACATGGTGCAGGGTAAGAAGGAGTGACGAGCGAGGTGGTTTTTAACGAAAATTTTGACGAAAAGCATCCTGTGACTTGCCCAGAAACTCTGACGGAGTTGTCGCCCGGACGTTCGAACTCCGTCCGTCGCGTCGCGCGTTCGCGTCTCTCACTCGGCGGCGCGCGCGGCCTTCCCCCTCGCGTCGGCTCGCCCCCTCATCCGCGCGCGTCGCGTCGCGCCGCGCGTCGCGTCGCGCCCGCCGTTCGCGCGATGACGTCCCTGGTGTGCTTACCCGTGGTGGTGTCGAACCTGGGCTCGGAGATGTTGTACATCCTGGAGCAGCGCCTTCGCGCGCAGAACGTGGCCGGGGACAAGTCCGTGAAGGTGCTTCACGACGTCGTGGGCGCGATGTTCGACCCCAAGTTCGTGGACGAGCTGTTCAAGCCCCAGGAGGTGTACACGCAGAAGGCGACGCGGCAGATCTTCGACAAGCTCGCGCACTCCTCCATCATGCGCCTCAGCGAGAACTCCATGGACAAGCTGTACGACCTCATGACGATGGGCCTCAAGTACCAGCTCGTGACGTGCCGCGCCCCCGAGGACGTCCTCCAGTTCACCCTCCTGCACCTCGCCACGATCCGGAGCTACCTCTCGGACGAGCGTGTCATCGCGCGCGTCGACGCGTTCGACGCCGAGCTCAGAGCCACCTTCGGCGGGTTCAAACCGTGGGAGTGGCACGCGCTCAGATCCACCCTGTTCCGATTCCTCGGCGACAGACGCGTCAAGGTCTCCCTGTTCCTGCAGGAGAGCCTGCAGAGGAACGACGGGCGCGTCAAGCTCCCGACCCGGCGCACCGAACCCGGCGCCCTGGGCCCCGTGGGAACCGTCCGCCGCGGCCAACGCCCGGCGCCGTCGCTGGACGTGCGCTACCCCCCGGTGAGAGACCCCGCGCCGACGTTCCCCATCCCGCCGGGAGGGAACATGTACTCCAAGGACAGGCAAGCCCCCGCGCCCCCCGCGCCCCTGAAAAAAACACACACCGCCGACGAGGACGAAAACAAACGCCTCCCCTCGGAGACCACCTCCTCCGGGCGCGCAGCATCCCAGCAGCCCGCTCCCTCGAGGCGCCCGCCGCCTCGATCGCCGTCGCAGAAGGGCGGCGCGGACGCCATCGCCGAAAACGCGGGTCTCGGCGCGGCGTCCGAACTCAACGCCCTCGCGGGGTTGATTCGACCCGCCGCCGCGCCCGCGAACGACGACACGTTCAAGCTCAACCTGTTCGGCGGCGGCGGCGGCGGCGGCGGCGGCGGCGGCGGTGGAGGGTCCGGGGGAAGAAGGTCGGGCGGGGCGGGGGGGAACGCGCGCGAGGCGGACGTGATCGAGTTCGACGGCGACGCCGGGAATCGCGCGTCGGGGCTGGCGGACGTGATGCGCTCGTTCGACATCGGCGGCGGGAAGGGGGGCGGAAGTGACGGGGGAAGAAAACCGACCGGGGCGGGGGCGGGGGACGAGGAGGAGGAGGAGGAGGAGGACGATCTCCTCGCGCTCATGGACGGCGCGTGAGCGCGAGCGCGGATGGGCGCGGAGCGGACGAAGGTCGCGGCGAGACCGCGGAGCCCTCCCTCTCTCGCGACGCGCGACGCCGGGGTTTATTTTTTTTATGTGAAAGTATCGCGAACCCGCGCGACGGTATCCCATCAGATTAACAGCTCAGCTCCGGCACGGGCATGGGGCACTCGGGCGCCTCCTCCTCGAAGTTGAACGCCTGCGTCTCGCCTCCGTCCCCGGGCGCGCGCCACGCGCGGAGCACGTTCGGGTGTCCCCCGAAAGGCGGCGCCGACGAGGTCGCGTTCGCGCGCGCGTCGGCGGCGTCGGCGGCGGCGGCGGCGCCTTCCGACGTTCCGAACGCCGCGCGCCGCGCGTCCTCGTCGCCGACGAGGGTCGCTCGCAAGAACGCGACGGTCCACCCGAACCAGTAGTGCGGGCCGAGGTTGTGCCCCCCCCCGCGGACGACGCCCATGAGCTTCGGCCCGAGCGCGGGGTCGAACACTTCCCGCTTCGTGTTCTCCCAAGGCTCCGCGACCGGATCGTCCGCGGACGCGAGCGCGAGAAGCGGCGCGCGAACGGCGGCGGACCCGGGTCCCGCGCCGCCGATCCCGGGACCCCACCAGTTCCCCCCGAGCTCGTTCCACCCCTGGATCGTGATCGCCGAGCGGCAGAGAGACGCGACGCACGCGGCGGACGAATCCCCGACGAAACCCCCGCCGCCGCCGCCGCCTTCGAAACACCGCCCGCGCGCGGCGTCGCCCCGCCCGCCGCCGAGGAGGCGGCGGCGGCGGCGGGAGGGTGCATCCCGTCTTCTCGAGGCGTCCCGACGCTTCTCGGGACCGTCGACGTCTCTCCCGGAACCTTCGACTTCTTTCTCGGAACCGTCGACTTCTTGGGCGCGCGCTCGGACGCGAACTCGCGCCGCGTCGCGTTCGTTTTTGAAAGTAAAAGGTTCGTCGGTCGACCCTCGCGGCGCGGCGGCTTTCGTCTCGCCCGCCTCCCTCTCCGCCTCCTCCTCCGCCTCCCTCTGGAGCACCGCGAGCCCCCTGATGACTCGCCCGCCGCCGAGCGAGTACCCCGCGACGCCCATCGCGTCGACGCGCACTCTTCCGTGTATGACGGATCCCGGGTCTGCGTTTTCGTCCCTCGCGAAACGCAGGAGGGCGAAGAGGACGCGCTCGTCTCCCGGGTAGGGTTCCGGGAGGACCTCGGGGCACAGGCTCGCGACGCCCCACGACGCGAGGTGGGTCATGAGCTCCACGTTATCCCCGTGCGCGCACGTGTTGTGCGCGCCGGAGCCCCACGCGATGAGGGGAACGGAGGCGAGGGCGATCGAGGGGTCGTCCGCGGGGCTCGGCACGGGGCGGGGGGGGAAGTAGCCGAGGACGCGAGAGAAGCCGTACCTCGGCGCTCGGAGTCCCGCGTCGAGTGTGACCGCCGCGACCTCTCCCGCGAGCGGCCCCGGGCGTTCGTACCCGGCGGCGAACGCGGGGAAGAACGTGGGGGTCTGGCGCCAGGGCACGCCGATGGGATCGGGGCTCCCGGGCGCGGTCTCCCCGCCCCTCGCGGGCAGGGCGCGCCCTCGCGGGGGGAGGTCCGGGAGGTCGTGGTGCACCGGGGGGGGGCTCGAGGTTCGGGCCGGGGGGGCGGAGGCGTCGCGGCGCGCGGACGCGGCGTCCGCGGAGGAGACGCGACGGGAGGTCGCGCGCGGCGACGCGTCCGCGCGCGTCGACGCGAGCGACGCGAGGAAAGCGGCGACGAGGAGGACGCGGCGGGGCATCGCTCTCGAGGTCGCGCGCGGAGGGGGAGTGCCGGGGCACGACGCGAAACGCCCGACGAAACGAGGGCAGCTGTCGTCATAATCCCGACGTCGTCGCCGCTCGCGCGTGCGTTTCGCCGAGGGCGCCCCACGAGCGTCGCTTCCTCGGACGCGACACACGCGGCGGCGCTGATGGGTCGGCGGGCGCGAGCGCGGGACTCCGCGGCGTCGGCGGCGGCGCCGGCGGCGCACGCCCCCTCGCGGGTCACGGCCGCGACGCCGCTGCGCTTCGACGCGGACGCGAGCGGTCCCGCGGCGGCGAGGGCGTTCGCGGCGCGATGGGCGTCGGCGCGCCTCGTCTGGATGCGCCGCGGGGGCGCGCGCGACCCTTCTTCCCCCGACGACACCGCGCGACGCGTCGCCGCCGCGGTCGCGGCGCACGCCGCCGGGGAGTTCTGCGTGGAGAACGCGGGCGAGCGCGACGCCGCCCCGAGCCCGCGCCCCGAGCTCGCCCCCGAGGCGGTCTTCGCCGTCGTCGCCGACGCCCGAACCCCCGCCGACGTGACCCGCGCGCGCCTCCCCGCGAGGTTCTACGCCTCCACCGTCGTGAACCACCCCGACGTCGCGACCGCGCCCTGGCGCGAACCCCCGAGCGCGCTCCGCGCCGTCGACGCCGCCCACGGCGACCCGACGTGGATCTTCGTCGGCGCCAACGACGCGCGCGTCCCCCCCGAAGCGGGGGCGACGCGCGCGCGCGAGCCTCGCGACGACGCGCATTCTTCGCAGGAGGGCGGACGCGCGTCGGAGGGCGGACGCGCCGCGTCCGCTCGATCCGCTCGATCCGCTCGATCCGCTCGATCCGCTCGATCCGCTCGATCCGCTCGATCCGCGTCGTCGAAGGTTGCCCCCTCTCGCGCGCTCCCCCCCCTCGCCGGTCGCCCCGAGCACGTCGACCACGTGCGAGCCTCGGGGACGTGGCACCGGCAGATCAGCGGGCGCAAGACGTGGCTCCTTCGACCGGCGCTCGACGCCGCGGCGTGGTCCTCCCGGGGCGAGGGGGAGACGAATCGGAAAAAGAGGAAGAGGGGACCCGGAACCGGTCGGATCCGCGTGGACGCCGAGCCCGGGGACGTCCTCTTCATCGACACCACCGCGTGGTGGCACGAGACCGCGCTCCCGGCGACGGGCGCGCGGGCTTCGAGCGGCGTCGTCGGCGGCGGCGGCGACGATTTGTTTTCTCTCTCCGTCGCGCGCGAGTTTTTCCTCGCGAGCGAGCGCGGCGGGTCTCTCGCGCGCGCCTCGGAGGCGGCGGCGACGTGTTCGTCGGGCGGAAACTTCACGAACGTGGACGGCGCGTACGCGACGCGGGACGCGGTGGCCGGGGAGGTGGTGTGCGTCGCGAGCGACTTCGCGGAGGACCCGGGGGCGTTCCGGGTGGGACGATCGAGCGAGCCGAACTGCGTCCTCGCAGAGGACCCCGAGACGGGCGAGGCGGCGCTCGTCGTGCTCCGCGACGTGCGCGCGGGGGACGCGTTCACGATAGAGCACTCGGACGAGGAGGAGGGCGACGAGGAGGGCGAGGAGGAGAGCGGCGAAGAGGCGGAAGAGGACGACGAGGGGTGACGTCTGAGGGTTGAGACGGACGACCGCGCGGCGACGCTCATCAGAGTACGCATAAAATAAAAAACTCCCATCTCGCGCGTTCGGCGCTCCGTCACGCGCGTCTCGAGAGCGCGGGAAGGCGAGGGACCGTGACCGTCGCCGCCGTCTTCGTCCTCGTCGCCGCCCTCCCCCCCGCGCCCCGTCGCGCGAACGCGGTGTCCCCGAGGACGGAGAGCGCTCCACCGCTCGAGCTTCGGCCCGGGGTCCCGTCGAGCGGCGGCGGCGGCGCGGCGGCGGCGGCGGCGGCGGCGACAACGGCGTCGACAAGCGTTCGAAGCGCCTCCTCGAGCGAGTCCTTCGCGCGCGCGGGAAACGGGGGCCTCCGCGCGGTCAGCTCCGCGAGGATCGACGCTTCGGCGCGCGCGGCGTTCGTGCGCGGGAGGAGGTCGTCGTCCGCGAGCGTTTCGCGCCGGAGCGCCTCGAGACGCGCCCGGAACGCGGCGTCGCGCGCCTCCGCGTCGCGGTCGAGGCGCTCGCGCGCGACGCGCGCGCGCCGCTCCAGCTGGACGCTCCCCTCCGCCGCGAAGGATCCCACCGAAGACTCGACCGCGAGCAGCGCCCTGACGGCCCAGTCCTCCGCGGGGCGACCGAGCGGGGTCTCCCACCGAAGCGCGGCGAGGTCGCGGCGGACGGACGAGGCGGATCGAGGCGCGGAAGAGGCGGAAGGACGCGCGTCCGCGTCGGGGTCCTCCTCGGCAGCGGCGGCGGCGGCGGCTTTCATTTTCGCGGCTTCGGCGTCGCGCGCGGCGACGTCGTCGACGCAGGGCGCCTCTCGCGACGCCGCGAGCGCTGCCGTGAGCCACCACCCCTCGAGCGCGCGGCGCATCCTTCGGCGCGTTCGCCGCTCGCTCGCCTCGCGCGCCGCCCGGGCGCGTCCGAGGGCGTTCGCGCGAACCAACTCGCGCCAGCGCGTCGTCGCTCGCCGCGCCCTTCTTCGCGTCGAGCGGTCGCGAAACGCGTCGAGCGTCTCATTCGTCGCCGCCGCGGCCCGGCGCCACGCGAGGAACGCGGCGCGCCGAGGGAACGCGTCGTCCGCGGCGGCCCGAAACGCCGAGAGGAACCGCGCGAAGCCGGGGTCCGCCGCGACCTCGGCGCCGACGACGAGCGACCACGCGGGGGACGGGTTTTTAACTTTAACGCCCGAGAGCTCCGCGTTTTTTTTTCCTTTTCCCGCGACGCGGCCTCGCGGCGGACCTCCGGAGGAACCCCCGTCCCTCCCCCACGCCGCGCCGGCGCCGAACGCGCGCGCGAGCAGACGCATCCGCCGCGTCAGAGATCCGTCGGCGTCGCCCGCGTGCCGTCCGAGGCCGAACCGAACGCCGCTCAGCGTCTCGCGCCACGCGGCTCGAACGCCTCGCCGAAGCGGCGCGCGTCTCGACGCCGTCGCGTCGCGCCATCCGCGAAGCGACGACGCGACGAGGCGAGAGCGGAACCGCGCGACGCCCTCGGACTCGCCCCTCGACCTCGCCGCGCACCCTTCCCACGCCGCGACGCGCCACGCGGCGAGGCGTCGTCTCAGGTGTGACGCGGCGAACGCCTCGCGCGCGTCGGCGACGGCGGCGGCGTCGCGAGCCGACGCGACCGCGGCGAGCGCGCGCCAACGCGTCGTCGCGTCGCGCGTCACGCGCGACGACCAAAACGTCCGCGCCTTCTTCGCGAGTGTCGCCTCGAGTCGCGCCGCCTCCATCGCCGCGGCGCGGCGCCTCGCGAGCGCGTCGCGCGTCTCCGCGCACCACGCGCGAAGCGCTTCCGCGGCGCGCAGGCGAACCGCGTGTTTCGCCAAAACGTCCTCGACGTGTTTCTTGGCGTCTTCCTCGCGGCGGCGTTTGGCTTCCGCGCGCGCGAGGCGCTTCTCCACGCGCGCGTTCGCGAACGCGCGCCAGGCGTCCACGCAATCGCGCACGAGCCCGCGCTTGAACGCCACGCGCGACCGGAGGCGCGTCAGGGCGAGCGCCGCGGCGAGTCGCGCCTTCGCTTTCGCGGCGGCGGAGGAAAAGCGCTCGGCGGCGCGGCTCGCCGCGTCCGCCGCGTCGCGCGACGCGCCGACGACGCGTTCGCGGCGCCGACCCTCGGC
>MDSW01213314.1_pt1 | contig 16008 bp, 18 predicted proteins | sample 811171 | NCBI WGS metagenome assembly MDSW01 (sample SAMN05326641, study PRJNA326480) | marine metagenome | isolation source: seawater | place: Atlantic Ocean: North West | collected 2012
ATGGCGGATGCAACCGAATGACCATCACCAATTGAACCGGATAAAATTACCGTACCTTCATACCATTTCTTTACTTCTCTAAGGAGTGCGAAAGGTGATAGAGCTCCTGCATGACCACCAGCGCCTGCGCAAACTAAAATTAATCCATCAACACCTTGTTCTGCTGCTTTTTTAGCATGTCTAACACTAATAACGTCATGATACACAAGCCCTCCATAACTATGCGCAGCTTCAACAACTTCTGCAGGTGGCCTTAGTGAAGTAATAATAATTGGCACTTCATGCTTTACACATGTTTCCATGTCTTGCATCAACCTATCATTTGAGGCATGACAAATCTGATTAACTGCAAAAGGAGCAACCTTTGCGTCTGGATTTTGTTCTTGATATTCAGCTAATTCCTTTTTTATTCTTATAATCCATTCCTCAAGAACATGTTGAGGTCTTGCATTTAGTGCCGGGAAGGATCCAATTATGCCCGCCTTACATTGGGCTATTACTAAATCAGGACCAGAAACTAAAAATAATGGCGCCCCAATTACTGGCATGGTTATATTTTCTTCAATATGTTTGTGAATAGGCACTTTAAAACTCCTTATTAGTAATATTATTAAAATTTAGTAGGGTAATCGTCTATGAGATAGACAAAAGCCTTAACGCCCTTATCTAATGCAGAATCATCAACATAAAAATATGGAGAATGATTGCCAGCAACATCTGTTCTTTCACCAAAGTTAGAAGATTCTATACCAACTCCAGGCTTATTAATCCCAAGCCAAAAATACATTCCTGGTATTTCTTGAGAAAAATATGAAAAGTCTTCAGCTCCGGTTACAGGAATATTTGATTCATAAAATCTTCCAGGTGAAGCATTCATCAAAGACTCTTTCATTGCATCTACTAATTTAGGCTCATTAAATGTCACAGGATAAAACCCCCCAACATCAAATTCAACTGTTACATCAGTTCCTGTTCCAACTGCAACACCCTGAGCAATCTGTTCTATTTCATCATATATTTCTTTTCTTAGTTCAGGGTCAAATGTTCGAATAGTTCCCATGATCAATGAATCCTCTGGGATAATGTTATTTCTTGTCCCTGCCTGTACAAGACCTACAGAAATAACAGCAGGGTTATTAATTATATTAATTCTCCTGCTTACAATTGTATTTAAAGCCTCTATCAATTCTGCAGTTGCCATTATTGGATCAATGCCAGTCCATGGAGTAGAGCCATGAGCTTGCACACCTTTAATTTTAATTCTATATGCTGATGCTGCTGCCATTGCTGGACCAGATTTAACAGAAAGAACTCCATTAGGGATATTGGTTACATGCAATCCAAAAATAACTTCAGGGTCATATCTATCAAAAACCCCTTCGGCTAACATCATTTCAGCTCCACCGCCCTCTCCTTCTGGAGGGCCTTCTTCAGCGGGTTGAAAAATAAACATAACATTTCCTTTAAGGTTTGATTTGTTTTTTGATAAGAATTCTGCAACTCCCATTAAAATTGCTACGTGTGCATCATGTCCACAAGCATGCATGACGCCAACATCATTTCCAAGATACGTAGTTCTTACCTTAGAGGCAAATGGAAGCCCTGTCTTTTCTTCAACTGGCAAAGCATCCATATCAGCTCTTAAGGCCATTGTTGGTCCTGGCAAGTCACCCTCTAGAAAGCCAACAACCCCTGTATATGCAATATTTGTTTCCACCTTGATGTCCAACGATCTGAGGTGATCCTCTATTTTTTTTGCAGTCTTAAATTCTCTATTGCCAAGCTCAGGATTCTGATGAATATCATGTCTCCATTCAATAACTTTTTCCATTAAATCATCTATATCTTTATCTAGAGCTTGCTTTAGATCAGCTGAAACATTTAAAGACGCTATTATTAAGGTAAATAGTGTAATTTTTTTCATATTGGGGATTATTATAAGTAATTAACCAATTAATTAGTATAAATTGAAAATAGTTTTATAAATGCCTAAAAAACTCTCATCTCCACTTATTGAACTAATTTTGATAAAATAAAGAATGCAACATTATCTTTTTGCCTTATTAATTGCTTTTTCTTCATTCTCTTTTTCAGAAAATGAGAAAAAAGATGACTCTAATGATTTTAAATACTCTTCGCTAGATATTGGCTTTATTCAAACAGATAAAACAGCTATTGATGCAAAAGCCTCTTTGCCACTACCAGGTGGTTTATATGTCGTTCTAGAAAGAAAGGCAGAGGGTATAGATACCTCAAATGATTCTTATGATCGAATTATCAATGCAGCTAGAATTGGTATTCATGGCGGTATCGGTGACATTTTTAGTTCTATTTCAGCCAAAGGAGTAAAACTAAATGTAAAAAACATCTTTGATGTTTATGCTGAGTTTGGTGTGAAAAGCACTGCTTACGATAGTGAAATTAATTCCTTTTCAGAGGATGATGCACAGGCAAATATAATTGCTGGATTAAGATTCGGAAATAGTTCTGGATGGGAAGGAAAACTTTTTGTAGATATATCAAAAGATTCAGAGCTTAAAATCAAAACTTGTCCAATTGGGCAAGTTTGCACTGAAGCAATAGAGTATGAACTAGATGATGAAACGGACCAAAAATTTGGTGCTGGTGCTCAATATAATATTAATAAAAGAAGTGCTGTATATTTCGAGATGTCTTCAAGCAAAATATTTGATTCTTCTATGAAAATTGGCTACAAACTCAAATTCTAAAAATAATTCTAATCATTAGTCTTTTTTAGAAAGTTCATTTTTAAGATCTTCCATTTCCTTTGCTTGTTTTGCTTTCAACCTTTCTATTTCTTTTAGCTCTTGGAGCTCTTTTTCTTGTTTTTCTTTTAAATTTTTAATTTCTTCTGTTTCTTCATCATCAACACCAGACTCATCCTTTTGAGCGTCATTGTTTGTTGATGCATCGTTAGCTTCAGAACTGGTTACTTCATTTATCATTTTTATATCATTAGATTTTGTATTTACAGGTTCATCGTTTTCAGTAGCAAGAAAATACGCTTCAACATAAATCATATAAGTAAATGGATAAATAAGGATACTTGCGATATTAAACGTAAAGGTATTAAGAATGAATGAAGCAACGGTAATTATTAAAAGTAATGCAAATAATTTAAACCATCCGATTTTTGAGACAAGACTCATCGACATGCTTATTGCGTCAGTAACAGTTACGTTAGGATTATCTGCTTTTACATACATAGCAAAAAACCAAGCGACACTTAAAAATACGCCAGGAATTATGAAAAATAAAAAACCAAAAAATATCCCTAAAAAAAGCAATAAAGACAACCCTAAAAATGAGCCGAAATGATTAAAGCCATATGTAAAAAAGTCTCCTATCTGAACATCTTCCCCTCTTCTTATTCTTATAAGAGATTCTATGTACCCTCCAAATATAGCTGGAATTACTATTAAACCAATAATTGTTATAGCAGCAAGAACAGAGGCTAGACCTGCAATAATGCCATTAACCCAAATCACTAAAAAGTTATCCTTTGCAACGTTAAGGCCTTGAGTGATAGCTTTTTCTATTTCAAAATTCATACTTCTCTCCATTTATAGTTAGCTACTTATTGAATCTAATGATAACTTTATCATAAAAAGGCATGTCTAAATAAAACACATGCATGTCTATTTTTATGGCTCTTTCTTAAAATACGCTACTGAATTTTTATCAAATTCTTTTTTTCCTATTTTTTTAAACCCAAAATCATAATGAAAATCAATTGAGGGTTGGTTTTTTGGAATAGTATTTACCTCACAACAGAGTGAATATTTTTTCTCAGATGCGATTTTTTGGATTCTTATATAAAGATTCTTGGCTATTTTTTTTCTTCTAAAGTTTTTTTTAATTGCGATTCTATCAATATAAATAAAATTCTCTTCTGTTTTACAAAAAAATTCATAATTCTTTGACTGATATTCACTTCCTTGCTTAAAACATACAACAAAAGCTATTATTTTATTAGCTTCTGTGACATAAAAGTTTTTATAGCTCATGTCTAAAAGATTTTTAAAGTTATCGGTAGAATTTAAATCTCCAACTTCTGGTATGTTTTCTTGGTTTAGCGTAAAGATTTGTTCTAGTAGGCCTTTTTCAAGAGTGCTGGAAAATTCTTTAGTAATAAATTTAAATTCATTTGCCACAGATTAATTATTTAATATTTTTTTCAAGATCGTTCATAGCTTCATTAATTTTAGACATAGGCTCGGCTATAAAAAGCTCTTTTGTAAGTGAGTAGCTTGGGTGTCCCATTGTGGCAAGATCTTTGGCTTTTTCTATAGCAACGCTAATTAATTCATCTTGATTAACAACTTCATCGATCAAGCCTGCATCTTGAGCATCTGTTAATGAATACATTTCTGCTCCAAGAACAGCTCTATATTTATGAGAATCGTTAACTCTAAATTTAATAAGTTCTAGAATTGGGGTTGGTATTACCATATTAGTTCTCATTTCATTTGCTCCGAGCATAAATTCACCCTTAACGCCTATCCTATAGTCACAGCAACATAAAAGAAAAGTCCCCAAGGCAATTCCATGTCCAGAACATGCTGCAATTACCGGCCTTGGAAATGAAAATATTCTTGCTAATAATTTAAATGCACTAACTGACATTTCTTGTATCTTTTCTATATCTCCACCTTGAATTGTCTTTAAGTCTAGACCAGCAGAGAACATTCCTTCTTTACCAGTAATTATTAGGCATCCTGATTCTGTTTCTACCTGATCTAAACAAGCATTAACTTGTTTTGACATTTCTGATGAAAAAACATTAGCTTTTCCATCATCTAGAGTAATTGTTGATATGTTATCCTCTTTCTTAAGAGTGGCTATTTTTTCTGACATAATACGAATAATAATTAAAAGGAAATTCTAACATGATTAAAAAAATTCTTAAGTACGCTAGGAATTTATTAATTCTTATCATTGGTGTTATATCTATATATCTTATAAATCTATTTTTTATGAAGCCATATTCAATAGATCATTTCTTAGGCAAAGAATTAGCTATGAGCCTTGTTGATTCACCTGAAGCTCTTACTTATATTGGAATATTTGACAGATTTAACTGGTTAACAAAACATAACTCAAAGTTATCTATTCCTGAAGAAAATGATTTAGAGATTGATATAAAAGGATTGGAAGATAGTATAAAGACTCTATATAAATATAAAGATTCCAACCTATCAGATACTCAAAGAATTACTAAAAAAATTGCTATATTTGATTTTGAAAATAACTTAAAAGAACTTAAAGAATTTCCATACTTAGACTATCCGCTTAACCAAATAGGAGGCATACACTTAAATACAATTGAATTTATGAGCGATATGCACCCTGTAAGAACAAAATCTGAAGCAGATGACTATATAAAAAGGGTTAATTTAATTAAAGATGTTTATGAAGGGGTTTTAAAAGATCTAGAAAAGCAAGCAGAGAATGGAATATTCCCGCCTGAATTTGTTTATGGTCATGTAATTAGTCAATTAAATAAATTTATAGATTATTCGTATGAGGAGCATCCTTTGTATACACAGTTTATGAAAAAGGTTAATGAATTAGATATTACAGATGATGAAGTGAGCAATTTTAATTATGAAATTAAAAAGGCTATAGATGAAAGTGTAACTCCTGGCTTTAAGCTCTTATTGCAATTTATGCTTAAAACTGAAAAAAATGCTAATAAAAATCATGGTATTTGGTCTCAGCCAGGCGGAGATGAATATTACAAATTAAGAATAAGAACCTACACAACAACAGACTACTCACCGGAAGATATTCATCAAATGGGGCTTGATGAGGTTGAAAGAATAACAAATAGGATGAAAGAAATTTTGACTGAGCTTGGGTACGACAGTTCTAAAAGCGTTGGAAACTTAATGAATGAGCTAAATGAAAATCCTGATTTTTTATATGCTGACACGCCCGATAGAAAAGAGATCGTTGTTAATGATTATACGGAAATGGTTAATGAAGCTATTGATGTAATGTCTGATTATTTTCATACTATGCCAAATGCAAAGGTTGTTGTAAAAGCAGTTCCTGAATATTCTGAACAAACGGCTGCAGGCGGTTACTACCAATCTCCAGCTCTAGATGGAAGTAGGCCGGGAGTTTTTTATGCAAATCTATACGACATCAGACAGACACCAACATATAGCATGAGAACATTAGCCTATCATGAGGCAACGCCAGGACATCATCATCAAATTGCACATTCGCTAGAAAATGATGATTTAACAATGTATAGAAGGTTCGGTTATAGGACTTCTGCATTTTCAGAGGGGTGGGCATTATATGCTGAAAGATTAGCACTTGAAGTTGGGTTGGCTGAAAATCCTTATGACGAACTTGGTATTCTCCAAAGCGAGTTATTTAGGGCAGTAAGATTAGTGGTTGACACTGGAATGCATTACAAAAGATGGACTCGTGAAGAAGCAATGGAATATATGAAATCTATAACAGGGATGTCAGATACCGAAGTAAGAGTTGAAATTGAAAGATATATTGTATGGCCGGGACAAGCGCTAAGTTATAAAGTAGGAATGATAAAAATCCTTGAATTAAGAGAAAAGGCTATAAATGAATTAGGTGATAAGTTTAATATTAAAGATTTCCATTCTGCAGTTCTTGATCATGGGAATCCGCCATTATTTATTGTCGAAGAAATGGTTAATAATATGATTGAAGAATCTAAAAACTAGTAATTTTCTGGATGTTTTGGTACAAAAACACTGTAATATTTTTTTAGATCTAAAATATCTTTAATTTTATTTCCTGATGGAATAAATGCTTTTCCAAGAACAATCTCTTTCTTAGAAAAATCTAAAGATGCGGGGACAATATGAGCATTAATCTCGCTAGCAATTCTCAAAAAACCTGTCTTCCACTCCTTTACTTTAGATCTTGTTCCTTCAGGTGATATTGCAATTAGAGACCCTTCAATATCTTTAATCTGATTAATTGCATCTTGAATAATTCCACCAGGTTTAGATCTGTTAACTGGAATTCCTCCCATATATTTTAAAAATTTACCAAGTCCATATCTGAATACAGTATGTTTTCCTATAAAGGTTATTCTTGCATCAAGCCCAGCAACTGCTGCAACTCCAAATATTCCATCCCAATTAGAAGTGTGAGGGGCCACAGTTACTACTAGTTTTTTGCCAGAATATTCATCTGATATATTACCTTTTACCTTCCAACCAAACATAGAAAGAACCGTTCTTCCAAGCCATTGAAGCGCCTTGGGTCTATTAGCCCTAAAACTTAAAGGTATCTGTGTGTTTGAGACACTTTTCATTAAGAACTCTTGGTGATAATAATTTTATCTTTTATAAAGTAAGGCAGATATATTAAATAACATACGATTATTGCAAGAATATAGATATCAATCATATGATATGGAGGATCTCTCATAAACTCAGTTACATTTAAACCTGGAGGTTTTTCAATCACATACCAGTAGTTTGCTGGAGATCCTATTAAGTAATTAATCGGGTACATTAAAAGGAGAAAAATTGATACTACAAATAAGACTCTATGAACATCTCTTAATTGAGGTCTTTGACTATCAATAATGATGGCATAAGCTACGCCCATTATAATCATAGAGTGTCCTATCATATGTCTTATGTAATCTATATGAGGAAATGAATATAGTGTATCCGGGGTCAATAAAGCCATGCCCGCACCAGAAATTCCTGCGAAAAAAGCAAACAAAAAGAATTCTCTTTTTTTTGTTATGAAGTATAAAATTATTGCTGCAGATGAAAAATCACATAAATGTAGTGGCAGTCCAAGCCTCCACTCATTTAATCCATACCCTTCCCTAAAAAAATCCATGCCTTGGTTTATAAGAATTAAGGAAATAATAGATGTGACTAATACTTTCTTTGATATATCACTTTTTGTTGCAAAGAACTTTGGAAGATAAATAATTAAAAGAAAACATATTATTGTAATAATAATATGTGATGGGCTCGAAAGGCTAAAGAGCTTCATTTGTATTTAAAATTATTTTACGGTGATTCTGGTAAGCTATCGTAATTTAATTCATCGTAAGGATTTTGGATGCCAATTGCGTCTGGATGTACTACTGAAATATCAATATCACTTCCATAATCTCCAGCAATAAAACCTCCTAGCGTTCCTTTAGGTGCAAGATATATAGTCGCATACCTTCCTGATTTTTCATAAACAAGAGTAATCTCTTCTCCAACTTTAGAAGAAATTAGTTTCCAACCAGTTGTTAAAGTTTCAGTTCCATAAAAAATCAGATTTTCTGCAGGGCTAAAGCCTGAAGTTAATATTATTCTTCCAGAAATTGATTCTCCAGTTCCAAGCAAAACAGTTGGAGCTTTAATTATTTTTGCGTCATCTGGTAAAGGGAGATCCTCTAATAAATAAGCAATTACTTTCCTTTGATTTTTTTGATACTCATCTGTAAAGATGGCGCATCCAGAAATAATTATTAAAACAAATAGTAGTGAAGAAAGGTTTTTTATGTTCATATTGATATCTCTCGTAATTTATTTTCTTACGTAATATTAAGCATATACTTGACCAAATTTATTTTCAAGGAAATCATTCCAAGATAATGATTCTTGTTTTACAAACCCTTTGTTTGATATTTTCCCATCAAGATACATTTTAAGAGCACTACATACGCCTGATGCCGTTGTTAGCTGTATTGCACTATATTTATCATCACCATAAATCTTCCTTAGATAAGTTTTTTCTTGAAGAACCCCATCTATTAACCCAATAACTTTAACAAAGAAGATAATTACATCATTTTTTGTTCTTGGTACTTCTTTATCAAATAATTTTTCTAGGACTTCTTTATTTTTCTTTAAATGCAAGTCGTTAAAAAGAAACTTCATATGGTTTAGATGTCCAGGATATCTAATAGTTTTATAGGAGAGGGTTTCAACCCTGTTCTCATATGTTTCACACATGGTTGCGCAACCGCCGCTTGTATTAAATGCTTCAAAACTTTCACCATCGATAACAATTTTTTCAGCTCCCTCTAAGGGCATTGTTTTAATAGCCTTACCTTCATATATTGCGTCTGCTTCATTACAGTATTCATTTATTAGGCCATTAGTTGACCAGCTTAAATAATAGCTCATTTCGTTAGTTGTAAATCTAGGCAATGCTCCAACCCTCATCATAACCTCTTTCACACTATCAAATTGTTCCATCATGCTAGCTGCACAGATATTAATAGCTCCTGGAGCAAGTCCGCACTGTGGCATTAAAATATTTGTAGATTTTAAAGATTTTATATATTCAGTTGTATCAACATCTTCGGTTAAATCAAAATATCCTATGCCTTCTTCTGAGGCTGCTTTTGCTACAGTCTTGTTAACAGCAAAAGGTCCAGCTGAAATAACTGCATTGCTACCATTTAAAAATTCTTTTACTTGAGAAAAGTCTGTAGCATCAAAGCCATCAGCAATATCACCTTGAACTATATCGTAGTCATCTTTTAATAATTGTTTTAATGCCCAGCCAATATTTCCACTTCCAACAATTGCTATCTTAGCTTTCATCAAATTCAACTCCTTGAGCAAGAGGCAATTCTTCGCCATAATTTATAGTCGCTGTTACCCTTCTCATATAATTTTTCCATGCGTCAGAACCAGACTCTCTTCCTCCTCCAGTATCTTTTTCTCCACCAAAAGCACCACCAATTTCAGCGCCACTTGTTCCGATATTAACATTGGCAATTCCACAGTCACTTCCAGATTCGCTTAAGAATAATTCTGATTCTCTCATATCATTTGTAAAAATAGAGCTGCTCAACCCCTGGGATACATTGTTTTGCATGTGGATTGCATCTTTAAGATCTTCATATCTTTTTACATATAAGATTGGTGCAAAAGTTTCTGATAACATCTCCTCGACAATATCATCAACAAGGACTAGAGCTGGTTTAACATAATACTCTTCTGGACTTTCTATTTCTAATCTTTCACCGCCTAAAACTTGAACTCCTTTATTCCTTAGTGAGTCTAAAACTTTTTGCATAGAGTTATAACTTTCTTCAGAAATTAAAGGCCCTATTTGTGAATCCTCTTTTGTTGGGCATCCTATTATCAGATCATCAAAACATTTCTCAAGCCTTTTAACACAGTCGTCATAAATCTCTTTATGAACAAACAGCCTTCTTAGGGAGGTGCATCTTTGACCAGTTGTTCCGCATGCAGAAAAGGCTATTCCTTTAATTGTAAGGTCTAGATTTGCTGAAGGGCATACTATTGCAGCATTGTTTCCGCCTAATTCTAGAAGAAGCTTTCCTAACCTTGCTGAAACTATTGGGGCTAAATCTTTTCCCATTTTAGTACTTCCTGTTGCAGAAACTAATGTAATTCTATTATCTTTACAGATTGAGACCGCTTCTTCATTGCCTCCCTCTAAAATTAAGATTAAATCAGAAAAATCACCGCTTACTTTATCCCATGCTGCTTTTATGCTCTTTGCACATTCATTTGAATGAGGGCTTGGTTTCCAGATAACGCTATTGCCACAAACTGCAGCTAAGCAAAAATTCCATGCAAACACTGCCATAGGAAAATTAAAAGCAGTTATGCAACCTACTACTCCAAGTGGATGCCAAAGCTCCTGTAACCTATGATTGGGTCTTTCGCTAGGCATGGTTAATCCATATAACTGTCTACTTAATCCCACTGCAAAATCACACATATCAATAGCCTCTTGAACTTCCCCCAATGATTCTGTTTTAATCTTTCTAGCTTCTCTTGTGATGGTTTGAGCTAAAGCTTCTTTTTGTAATCTAAGCTCTTCTCCAAATTGTCTTATAAATTCTCCCCTTTGAGGAGCTGGAATATCTCTCCACTTTAATGACACCTCTTTAGATTTTTTAACGATACTATCAATATTATTAGTCATTATAAGAACCTCCTTTAATTAAAAAGATTTGGTATATTGCAAATAAAGAATAGATTATAAAGTAAGCTATATAAAAATTAAGTACTAAAGGGTCTTCCAGTGATTCCACAAAAGGGTCATTTGGTGGAAGTCTTTTAAGGATTTCTGCTGTAGTTGGAAGCATGCTAAAAAAAACAGTTACAGATAAAGCAAGTTCTTTTGCATAAACAGTTAAAGAGCCCAATAATTTATTCTTATCTAAGATAAGCGCCACAGAAATTGCTAACATTGTTAATATTGATAGCAAGTGTGCATCATTGAAGCTACCTGTTGCACTATAAATGAAAAGCGATGAAGCTGATGCGATAAAAGTACAACCAAGATAAAACATACCTAAATTAGATTTAGGATTAATAAACTTATATCTAATTAATAAATAAAGGCCGGATAAGATTCCTGCTATTCCAATAACTGTGTGGAACCAACCTATTAGTGAAATTCCCCCATACATTAACTGCTCCCTAAAAATAGTGAGGTTATTTTACTACACTTAAACTAAAAGATTTTATGCTTGCCCTGAAGTATTTCAAAATACATTTTATGGTCCCCTATAAAACTATAGAAAGGATACTTAAAAGTGGCAGGTTTATTTTTTTCAATAAAAAAATGTCCAACCCAAGCAAATGCATAACCTGAAAGAATAGCAAACAAAAGAAATACAAAATTAAAAGATAAAAAAAACTGGATTAAAAAGAAAATACCAATGCTTGTTCCAATAAAATGCATCAACTTGGTATGCTTATTATCATGTTCAGATAAATAATATGGGTAGAAGTCTTTAAAAGTTTTATACTTTTCCATAATCTTATTTCCTAGGAGGCATTCCGCTTACTCTTGTTAATGTTGTAGTTACACTTGCTCTCCTGTGCTCACTTAAAGATTGGTAGTCTTCGCTTAAATACCATGTTTCTGCATGCTTTGCGGAAGGAAAACTAAGCAATATTACTCTTCCTTCCATTGGCTTGTCGCCTTCCATATGCACTATATTGTCATCAAATGTAATAAACTCGCCTTCATATTTCTTAAGTATTGGGAAAAAACCTTTTTCATATTCTCTATACCTATCAGCATCATGAATTTGTAGATTTGCGATGATATAAACTTTTACTTCTTCCATAGTCTAAAACTTATTTAGGTGCTGCTTCAGGCTGATAATCGTAATATCCTTCGAGCGGGATCATTAAATGAACAAACTTCGTACCTTTAAACATTACGTATGGAGCACCTGTAGTATAGTCTGTTGTCTGGCCATCAAGTGATGATGGGTCTTTTGGCATCAACATCATGTGAGCCCCTGATTCTATATAGTGCTTGTGTCCAGCATCTTTTTGACCATCGGTATATGGTTTAAAATTATCCACTCCCAAGTCACCATGCTTCATCCAAATCCAACCATCACTTTCTAATTTAGGGGTTTTGTCTGCAATATATGCCTCTACCCAAGCAACAGCATTTGGATCAGAACAAGCAGCAGCAGATGCATGAGCATCAGCGAATCCGCCATCAGGCATAGGGACAAGATTTCGGCAAGTCCAACCGTTAGTTCCTTGTCTTAAAACTTTACCAGCATCACTTATAACAGTTGCATGGTCTCCTATAAATGCAGGAGCAGCACTTGTATATGCTTTTATCTGCCATTCATCAGAATTCCCATGTAAATGGTTGTCGTGGGCTAAAATGCTGACCGAAAGAGTTAAAATTAAAGTAAATAAACTATTTTTCATAGTCTTCATATGTTCTCCTCTGAAATAACTTAAATATCACTCTTAATTCTAAGTAAGAATGAAACCTAATACAAATATATTAATTTGTCTCTTTTTTTATATGTTGAGCTATTGACCTAAACATGGCTATATGAGCATCTTTTGTGTATTCCTTTTCAGATCTAAACCTGTGATTGGAAGATGTTTTGGCTATTACAATCCCAGATTCAGGATCAACGTAAATAAACTGATTATAAACTCCGTGTGCTGTGTAATCAGTCAATGGATCACCCGGCAGCCACCATTGGTAACCATAACCCCAATCGTTTGATGACAGCTCTCCAGCATTAGGCATTAAGTGAGGTGCATCAGGTGTATGGGATGCTTTTACCCAATCTTCTGGAACAATCTGTTCACCAAACCATTGTCCGTTATTTAAATAAAGATATCCGAATTTCGCATAGTCTCTTAAAGTCGCATTTAAACCGCCAAGTGCCATATCAACACCAGCCTTGTCTGTGATGTAGTAAGCCTCACTTTCCATTCCTATTCTGCTCCAAATCTTTTTAGAAAGGTATTCTCTTAGGGGCATGTCAGAAACAGTTTCTAAGATCATTGCAAGAACTTGAGTATCAATGCTTACATAATGATTATAAGTTCCTTGCTCTTTTCCATTTTCTAAAGTTTTAGCAAAATCTCTAAACGGAGTTCCTCTTGCGGCTGCCCTTCCGAATTTATTTATATCAGAATTTGGATCTGCGTAATCTTCATTAAAGGCAACTCCTGAGGACATTTGAAGGATGTTTTTAATCGTCACCCCCTCATAGCCTGTTCCTTTAAAGTCTGGTAAATATTTTGTAGCCGGATCTTCAATGCTATCAATTAAACCTTCATCAAGAGCTATGCCTATTAATGCAGATAAAAATGATTTAGCCACAGACCATGAAATATGCTTGCTGTAACGATCATTCCCATTCCAGTATTCTTCATATAGGATTTTATCTTCATGCAATATAATAAGACCATCTGTGCAAAAATAATCTAAGGCCTCCTTTAAATTATATTCTTTACCTTCTAGGGTATATATTTCAGGCAGCTCAATAAAATCTTCTTCAAATATATGTGGATTTTCTGATGCAGCGATTGGATCAGATGTAAAAAAGAATTCGTCCATATTTATAAAGTTATAGGCTATGGTGTCTTCATTGTATAAATTTGATAATTTATAGAGTCTTATCAAATTTGGGGCATATATAATTAAAGCAGCTAATAAAATCACTACTATCAAAACTAAAAACTTACTCATCTGTACAAGTTATCATAACTTTAAGCCTATGAATGATATTTAATTAAAATTTAAGATAGAAAATAAAAAATAGTATTAATCCGTTATGTTTTTATTTGTCGTGTAAATCTCGATATCGCCAGAATTATTAATTTTTAATGGAAAAACAACCAGATCTGATGTGCCGTTAGCATCTACGTCAAACATAAAACCCTGCGAGTCATCATTGTAACTATAGCTCGGCCATGCAGATGTGTCTAAGTTAAAGTATGTTATGCCATCATTGATGTATATTTCAGGTATTCCTTTATTATTGTCTTGGTCGTTCCATTGTTGACTAAAAACTTGTGCAACAATATCTTTCTTTTGGTCCTGATTAACATCGACACAATCAAAAAAATTAAAATTATGGTTAATTTCTTCATTGGTTATATTGATATCTGCCTCTTTGAGTTTCTCATTCTCAATTATATAAAAAGCAAACATTACAATCGGTATGGTATCAGCTTCTGAATAGTAACCCCCTTCTACTATTTGTCCTGATATAAGCTTGCTAGCATTAATAGTGGCTATGATAAGACTATCCTTTCTGCACATCTCAGAGATCATTCCATCAAAATAATTTTCTCCTCTTATGTTATAAACACCTAAGTTAGTATAATTATTTGTTCCTGAATTGTTCCAAGTTTCAAAATTTACTTTAAATGATTCCTCCATCATTATTGATGATATGACTTTATTATCTTTAATAAGCTCCAAGCCTTGAGATGAATCTTTCCTAACGCTATTAATAATATAGTTATCGTACAACAAAAAACTAGCGAAGCTTAGGTTGGGGTAATCGTCTGATATATCATTCCAAGATGCATCAATATATTCAAATACCTGGGATGAATGGCCTGCAAAAAATGCTTTACTGCCTTTTATCTGCACAGAGTGACCCCAATCATCAACCCCTAACCTTATAACCTCATAACCAGAATTGGTACTTAAAAGAATTGCAGGTTTGGCATAATTAGAAATTATAGAATCATTGTCAAAAGCAGATCTTCCATCTTCCCAATTCATTGCAAAAGCAAAATCATCCTTTCCATCTCCATTGATGTCTCCTCTAGCATATTTTCTACTTGCTCCGCCTAGCTTGGCTTCTATTTCTCCAAATACATTCACATTTTGTATTGAATATTGTCCAAAATTATTGCTTACGTAAACAACTAATGCATCTGGGGTGGGTTCGTTGTCATATTTAGAAGGTGCAATACTGTCACACCAGAAATGTGCTATGAAATCTATATAACTATCTTCATTAATCTTAACTGGTATTAAAAACTGGAATGATGGATCGTTGCATGCATGAGAATAATAACTAACTGCGTCAATGAGTTTGATTGGGTTAGTGTTAAATAAAGGAGTGGGTTGAACGATTAAGTTTGGATCATTTATTTGAGAAGGTGATGCGGGGCCGCCGCTGCCACAACTAACTATTAATATTAAATAAAATAAGGTTATGAATTTGCACTTTTTTTCCATATAAAAATATTTAAATCCACTCATCATTTGGGGCTGTTAGATCTCCTTCATTATCCCCTGTATTAATTACTCCCGATGGCTCAACCAGCATTATTTTTGCCTCTTCATTAGCATAAGGTTTGTGTTTTGTTCCTTTGGGAACAACTATCATCTCTCCTTCTTCTAGTTCAATTGTTTCGTTTTCAAATTCAATATTGATAATACCTTCAATAACAATAAAAACTTCGTCGGTATCATCATGTTTATGCCAAACAAAATCATTTTTAATTTTTACTAGCTTAAATTGATAGTCATTCATTTCCGCAATGACCTTAGGAGACCATTGGTCATTGAATTTGCTAAATTTTGATTTGAAATTTATTTTTTTCATTATGAGTTTATATTAGTATATTTCTCAGAGTGCTAGAATAAAATATGCAAAATTATATCTTTATATTTATATTTCTTATTGCAACGCCATTATTTTCAGATGAATCTAATAAAACGTATGGCAAAGGGCTG
>MDSW01133750.1_pt1 | contig 16007 bp, 13 predicted proteins | sample 811171 | NCBI WGS metagenome assembly MDSW01 (sample SAMN05326641, study PRJNA326480) | marine metagenome | isolation source: seawater | place: Atlantic Ocean: North West | collected 2012
CGCGATCTCAGGGTCGTTCCATACAAGCGATTGTCGGGGTGGAGTTGAAAGGCGTCAGGTGGAGTTGAAAGGCGCCGATGGCGGGGATTGAAAGCGAGGGGTGAGCGGAGAAAAACGCCGGGCAAAGTCCTTAAGGATCGGCGTTCACCACGCCAACGCGGTCGTATGGGGACCAGTGTATAGAACGCGCCTCATCCGCGGCGGCTATCGCCGCCTTGGTCGCCTTCTCCTCCGCGAGTTTCGCCTTTCGCAACGCCGCGAGCTCAGCCTCGGCGAGGAGCTTCGACGCTTTCTCCGCGGCAGCCTTTTCGACCGCGAGCGCGGCGGCGGCGGCTTGCGCTTTCGCGCGCTCCGCGTCCGCGGCCGCCGCCGCGACGTCGTCCTCGTTCGGGGCTTCCCTCGCGGTCGGCGCGGTCGGCGGCGGCGCGACGGGCGCGACGACGGGCGGCGGCGCGGGCGCGACGACCGGCGCAGGCGCGAGCAACGGCGCCGGAGCCGCCGCGGGCGGCGCGAGCGGCGTCGGCGTCGGCGTCGGCGTCGGCGTCGGCGTCGGCTCGATCGGCCTTGCCGTCGGCGGCGGCGTCGTCGCGCGTCGCCGCGTCATCTCTCGCGACGGCGTCGGTCGCTCTCTCCGCTTGTCCATCCCCGCGGTGTCGCGCTCTAAGTCCTCGAGCGACTCCACGAACGTGCTCCCGGTCGCCCTGCCGAAGTCGCTGACCATCTTCCCCAGGCCTTGCGCGATCGAGAGCTGCTCGCGCACCTCGCGTCGTCGTTCCGCGCCGAGCCAATCGTCCCCCGCTTTGTCTTCGTCGTCGCGCGACGACGACGACGACGACGACGACGACGACGACGGAAGATTCGACGTCGGCGCGCTGATCTCCGCCGGCGCGGACGGCTCGAGAGACCGCGGCGGCGCGACCGCGACCGGCTCGGGCGGCGGCGGCGGCGATCGCCGCGGAGGCGTCCCCTCCTCCGGTCGAAACGTGGGCACGAAGACGTGACGCGCCCCCGGCTCGAACGTCGCCGGCTTCGGCTCTCGCAAGAACGCGTCCACCTTCGGCGGCGGCGGGAGCTTCAAGACGTCCCCTTGGGAGATCTTCTCGCCGTTCGCCGCGACCTCGGGGTTCAGACGCAAGACCTCGTCGTGGTCGAGCGCGTGCGTGACGACGATGTCAAACACGGTGTCGCCTCTCCGGACGTAGTAGTCACGATGATCCCCGTCTCCGTCGCCGCCGTCGCTCGCGGGAGACGTCGGCCGCGGCGGCGGCGGCGACGACGACGACGGAGGCGCGGACGACATCGCGATGCGCACGCGTCCGAGGACCGCACGTCGATCACGACGCGACCGCGTCCAGATGAGTGCGACGACGGGCGCGCGCTTCGAATCGGGCAATCATCTTGAACGTCGGTCTGCGACCAAAATTGCCGACCGAGAAACGCGCTGCTCGCGCCAACGTATGAGCATTTGGTCAAAACCGCGTACACATAGTACGAAAGTGCGCTCGCCCTGCCCGGGACTCCGCGCGTGCAAAACCCCACGAGACGCGCGGCATCGTCCCTCTTTCACGCGCGCCTCGCACGAGTTCGCGTAGTGCCCGCTCGCAAAATGGCTAAGGGTGCGTCCTCGGACTCGTCTCCCTCGCATCGCGCGCGTCGCCGCGCGGGACGCGACCGCGGAGGCGCCTCTCCGAGGCGTCGTCCGCGCGCGCTCCGCGCGCGGCTTTTTTCTCTCGCCGGGCGTCGACGCGGGCGCGCGATGGCGACGACGACGCGACGCGACGCGATCGACGCGCGTCGTCGGCGCGCGCGCTCGCGTCGCGACGACGCGACGCGACGCGTCGTCGCGTCGTCGCCGCCGTCGCGTCGTCGCCGGCGCTCGCGCGCGCGGTTCCCGGCGCCGTGCCCGTCGCGCGAATCACGCATCACCCATCGTTCCGTCCGCCTCTTTTACTGACGACGCGCCCGCGCCCATCGCTCCCCTCGTCGACTCCGCAGAGGATGCTAAGGCCAAGGCGGCCAAGGCCGCGAAGGCGGTTAAGAAGGGGGGTAACAAGGTGAAGCTGCTCAAGAAGCGCTTCTCCCCCACCTTCCACAGGTGCGCGTCCGCCGCTCGCTTCCCGGCGCCCGTCGTCGCTCGGCGTCGTCGTCGGCTTTCCTCCTTCTAGGGTTTCGCCGAAAACTTTTTCTCACCCCGCACGCCGTTCCTCCGTCTTCCCTCCTCGTCTCCCAGGCCTAAGACGCTCAAGAAGTCGCGCGCGCCCAAGTACCCGCGCATCTCCGTCCCGCCCATGTGCAAGATGGACCAGTACCAGATCTTGAAGTACCCGCTGACGACGGAGAGCGCGATGAAGAAGATCGAGGACAACAACACGCTGGTGTTCGTCGTCGACGCGCGCGCCACCAAGAAGCAGATCAAGGACGCGGTGAAGCGGATGTACGACATCGCGACCGCGAAGATCAACACGCTCATCCGCCCGGACGGCGAGAAGAAGGCGTACGTGCGCTTGACGGCGGACTACGACGCCCTCGACGTCGCGAACAAGATTGGCATCATCTAAGGTGTCGAGACGAGGGTGCGCGGCGAATAATCTAGCGGAGAGAGTAAGAGAACGCCCCGAGTTTCGTCGCGAGGGCGAGGATAGCTAGTGAGGACGTTCGGGGCTCGTCGAGAGTTGGTTGGGGGGCGTCGGCCGCACAGCTGTTGTAATAGCGTAAAAGCGGTTCGCGCGAGAGAAACGCACGCGCGCGCGTCAAGTCGCCTCCTCGAGAGAAACTTTTACTGAACGAAACTGCGGGAAACTCGCCTCGCCTCGGGACGTCCGCCCGCGCGCTCCTCGCGCGCCCGTTCGTCTGTCGAACCCGCCGTATCGCGTCGCGTTCGACGCGCGATGCGGGATCGAGTCGATCGCACGAGGCGAAAGCGCGCGCGACGCCCGAATAGGGAACTTGATGGTTCGAGGCGGACGACACTCGTTCGACGCGCGAGCGTCGCCGCGCCTCGCTCGCGCCGCCCCCCGCCCCGCGCGTGCTCTCGCCGCGTCCCTCGCGCCGTACGCGTCGTCATGGCGAAGTCGTCCCGCCGCGCGCCGTCGTCCGCCGCCGCGACGCCGTCGAGGGGCGACGCCGCGCGCGCCGAGCGCGACGCCGCGGACGCCGCCGCGGTCGCCGCGGCTGCGAAGGACGCCGCCGCGTTCGGCTCGCTCGAGCTCTCCGAGGCGGAGCGCGCGGTCGTCACCGCCGCGGACTTCGACGACGCGCTCGCGTGCTTCGCCTCGAACGAGATCTTCCGGATGTCGTACGCGGAGGCGAACGTCGGCGGCGGCGTCGGCGGCGGCGTCGGCGGCGTCGGCGTCGACGATCGCGACTTCCCCGCGGCGTTCGCGGACGTCCTCGTTCGAGGCGTCGGCGAGGCGTGCGAGCTCTCCGAACTCGCGCCACCTCCTCCGGGCGAGGGCGCGGGAGCGCGCCTCAAAGAGGGCGGCGTCGAGCCGCGCGCGCGCGCGAGCGGCAGCGGGATGAGCGCGGGGTCGGGCCAGACCGCGCTGTGCGGCGACGCGATGCGCGGAAGCGCGGGGCGCGCGGAGCGAGGGATGCTCGAGGAGGAGCGACGCGGACGCGCGCCGGGGGGAGCGTTCGACGATTATTTTTTCGACGACGACGCCGCCGGCCTCGGCGGCGGCGGCGGAGGGATCGGTCCCGGCGGCGACTCCATCCCGGTCCTCGCGTCGACGATGGTGTACAGCGCGCACCCGATCCCGCGCGGGGCGTCGTTGCGGTACGAGCATTACGACGAGCGTTACGATCCGTACCTCCGCGCGCCGCCGCCGCCGCCGGCGGCGCCGGCGGCGTTCCGCGACGACCGTCGAAGCCTCGAGGTCGCGACGACGCCCGCGGCCGGGGCGGCGCGTCGCGGCTGTGACGCCAACAACGCCAACGCCAACAAGCGCGGGCGAGCGTGCGGGTCGATCAACGGCCTCCCCGGGAGGGAAACGAAGCGACCGAAGAGCGGCAGCGCGAGGTCCACGTCCCGGTTCCGAGGCGTCACGCACCACTGCCGCACCGGGCGATGGGAGGCGCACATATGGGAAGACGGTGCGCGCGTTCTGTGCGCCGCTTCCCGAAGGACTATCTCTCTCACGCCTCCCTCCGTCGTCTCGCGCGCGCTGACCTGCTGACCTGACCCGACCCACCCCCCGCCCGCCCGCGCGACGCGCGCGCAGGCAAACAGGTGTACTTGGGCGGGTTTGACTCCGAGGACCAAGCCGCGCTCGCGTACGACGTCGCCGCGGTGAAATGCCGCGGCGACGACGCGGCGACGAACTTCGACATGGAGAACTACCGGCAGGAGCTCGCGGCGCTGGACGCGATCGAGAAGGACGAGCTCGTGCTGTCGCTTCGAAGGCAGAGTAAAGGGTTTCTCAAGGGCAGCAGCAAGTTTCGGGGCGTGACGCGGCATCAGAAGGGGCGGTGGGAGGCGCGCATCGGGCAGCTCGTCGGGAAAAAGTATCGGTATCTCGGTCTGTACGACACCGAGGACGAGGCCGCGGTCGCGTACGACACCGAGGCGGTTCGACAGAAAGGGTTCGACGCGGTGACGAACTTCGACCTGAGCGAGTACGCGGACGTCCTCGCGGATCACCACGCGAGCGTCCGCGGGGGGGGGAAGGGGAAACCGGCCGCCGCCGCCGCCGCCGCCGCCGCCGCGACCGCAACTGCGACCGCGACCGCGACCGCCGCGGCGCCGGCGACCTCCTCCCCGCCGTCGTTCCCCGCGCCGGCGTCGATCCAACAGCGCCTGAAGCGCGCGTCTGAGACCTCCCTGGGCGGGATGCGGCCGGGCCCCGCGGCGGAGAAGGAGCCGTCCGACGGCGCGATCGAGACGGTCCGAGCCTTCTTCGACGCCACGAAGGCGAAGCCCGCGCTGGCGCTGGACCCGGTCGAGACGATCGCGGCCGCGAGCGCGGGGAGCGCGGCGGCGGCGGCGGCGGCGGCGGCGGCCGCGCGCGCGCGCGCGAGCGCGTTCGCCGCCGTCGCCGTCGCCGCGAGGGAAGGCACCGCGTCTCCCCCCGGCGGCGGCGGGAGGGACGACGCGACGTCGGACGACGGCGCGTCCGCGCGGCTTCGCGGGGGCAGCCCCGGCGGCGGGGAGTGCAACACGATCCAGGCGCTGAGAGCCATGGTCGAGGAGACGAACCAGAAGCTGCGCAGTGCGCGAGAGCAGCTCGCGGCGTTCGCGGAGACGGAGACGACGACGGCGACGGGCGAAGGCGGCGGCGACGCGGCGGCGTGATCCGATCCGCGCGCGCGTCGACGGAGGTTACGTGTACGATACCGCGGCGGGGCGCGGCGGGGAGGACGAGCGCGCGTGTCGTGTCTCTTCGAACGCGTCGCGTCGGTCTTACAAAAAACGCTCCCTCCTCCGCTCGCGCGTCCTCGTCGCGCTCGTAACCTTAACGCGCGGCGCCCTCGCCGAGGCGCCGCATCCCTACCCTCCTCCGCCTACACCCACGATCGCCGTCGTCGTCCAGCGCGTCGCGTCGCGTCGCATCGCGTCGCGTCGCTTAGGGGCTCAGCTTAGAACGGCATCGTGTCCTTGGGGAAGAATTCCTTGCCGTCCTTGGCTTGCGGGATGACGCGAAGGAGCGTCTGCACCGAGAAGGCGCCGACGGCGATGAGCGGCGAGAACAACACGAGCATGATGGGGCCGAGGCCGCCGCCGATGGAGACTTCGCCGCCGGCCGGCTTCGGGGCCGCGGCCGCCTTCGGCGCGGCCGCCTTCTTCTCGCCGCCGCCCGGGAGCGACGGGAGCGAGAAGGACGGGAGCGAGAACGACGGCCCCGCGGACTTCGCCTTGGCCGCCTTGGGCGCGCCGGAGGAGATCTTCGGACCGCTGAAGCTCGGGAACGACGTCGGCGCGGCGAGCTGCTTGACCTTCTTCGGGGACGAGTCCATGACGACGCCCTTCTTCGCCTGGAGGTCGCCGGCCATCTCCGCGGCGAGCGCGGCGGCCTTCGCCTTCTTGTCCGCCGCGTCGTCCGCGAACGCGGGCTGCGCGATGAAAGACAGCGCGATCGTCGCCGCGACCGCCTTTTGCGCGACGGAGGAGGACTCCGGCGTGTTGGTCGCGGACGCGATCGTCGTCTTGCGGACCGCGTGCTTCTTCGCGGTGACGCGCGCGGCGACGACGGGGGTGGAGACGAGAGACATCATCTTATCTTTCGGGGTGCGTAGCGTGTGCGGGGACGCGCGTGTGCGGTGAGAATGGCGCGCGAGGTCGCGGCGCCGTCGCCGTCGCCCTCCGCAGGGTTCGATAAGGCTAAGGTGAAAAAACGAGCCAGCACCGCTACATCCTCGCGCTCGGCCAATGAGATGCCCGCTCGCCGCGGACGTGGAATACTGGTATCGAATGTATGCGACGCGGTCACGTTTTCGCGTACGAGTACGGAACGTACGAAGGTGTTGAGTTTCGGGAGTTCGGGACTCGCGCGCTTTGACCCCTCGGTCCTCGCCCTCGCGCGCACATCACGACGCGTCGCGCGTCGCGTCAGGCAGCGTTCGCGGCGGCGAGGAGGGCACCGCCGCGGCGTTTGGGAGGCGCGCGCGAGGGCGCGCGAAGGGGACAGCCGCGCGCGGATACGCCCGCCGCGCGCGCGGAGATCGATCGCGTCGTCGCGGAGGAATCGTCGTCGTCCTCGCGACTCGACGCGACGATCTCCGAGACGGAAACGATGATGGCTCTCGAGGTTTCGAACGCGAAGGCGATGTCGCGGCGGCGCTCCGAAGGCGAATCGAGCTCCGCGTCGAGCGCCGACGGCGGCGCGAGCGCGACCGCGCCGAAGAAGAAGAAGCCGAAGAAGCGAACCGCGACGACGACGACGACGACGACGAAATCCAAGGCGAGGGCGAAATCCAAATCCAAGTCCAAATCCAAATCGAGGCTGTCGCCGTCGCCGTCGCCGTCGCGCCGAACCGTCTCGCCGTCGCCGACGCGCGACCCCGCGCCCGCGTGCGATGCCGACGACACCGCCGACGAGAGGAGAGGACGCTCGAGCACGCCGTGGGAGCGCCTGTCGAGGGCGTCGAGAACCGAGGGGGAGTACTACTTCGTCCCGGGCAAGGCGCCGGTGTTCGTGAAACCCGCCAGACGCGGGCGAAGCGGGAGCCCGGCGAACGACGCGCGGTCGTGGTCGCCGTCGCGAAGCGCGGAGGAGGTGGAGAAAGCGATGCGGCGCGTCGTCGTCGCCGCGCAGCCGAGGACGATTTCGAAGACGACGGGCGGCGCGCCGGCACCGGCGCCGGCGGCGGCGACGCCGACGCCGCCGCGCGACGCGTTCAAGGCGTCCCCGCGGCTGTCGTCCACGCCGAGCCTCACGGCGATGCGCGTCGTCGCGCAGCCGCGGGCGTCGAAGCCGAAGCCCACGGTCGCGGCGCCGACGCCGACGCCGGGCGCTGCGGCGCTGCGCAGGATCGAGTGCGGAACCGCGACGATCGCGTCGAATGAGCCGCGTCGAACGCCGCCGGCGACGCCGAACCGCGTCGCGCCGCCGCCGCGGTCGTCGGCCTCGACGACGACGCCGACGTCGTCGTCGTGCGAGTCGTCGCCGAAGGCGTCGCCGTCCCGCCCGCAGGCGGCGTCGCCGCGGCCGCCGCGGCCGTGGATCGGCGGGTGCAAGGCGAGAGAGAAGGCGGCCGCGAAGCGTTTGGAGATGAACCCGGACGATCCCGTGGCGTTGAAAGCCGCGGCGGCGGCGGCGGCGCGCGCGGAGAAGGCGCCGACGGCGCCGCCGCCGGAGCTGCGAAACATGTTCCGTCGCGGCGAGTGGGAGACGGTAAGAGGGAAGCCGTGGAGCGTGATGACCCCGGGACAGATGAGGGACAAGATCGAGCGCGAGGCGCGAGAGGAGGTTGCGAAAAAAGTGAACGAGTACAGCCGCACGCTGAAGGCGAAGAAAGAAAAGACGAAAGAGCTCACGCCGACGATGGCGTACGGCAACATGACGCCTCTTAACGCCGCGGAGGAGCGGCGCGCGTTCTTGGCCGCGTGGGACGCGTACAAGAAGGGCGAGCGCGATTCGTTACCGCGCGACCCGCAATTCGTGTACGCGGATGAAGAAGCCGCGCGGCTCCGCATGAGCGAGTGGGGCGCGCCGAGGGACGACCTCCTCGATCACGCGACGCGGATCATGAACGCGAAGCGAGAGAGGTACGGCGACGAGGGATCGTACGAAAAGGCGGCGTGGGGCGGCGACACGATCGGCGTGAGCGACTTGGAAGACACGATCAAGGAGTACCTGATCGATCACGGCATCGAAAAGAACGTCACGATCGAGTGGCACGACTCCCTCGCGACGCCGTCGATGACGATGAGCCTGGGGCGAAGGAAAGCGCACGGGGTGCTGCACATGCCGTCGAAAGCGTCCACCGGAGGGTTTTTCCGAAGGGAGTGGATCCAAGCGCTGTTAGACCACGAGATTGGGACGCATTTCGCGTGCGCGATCAACGACGCGCACGCGTCCGAGTACGTCCGCGGGACGTTCAACACCGCGTCGCATTGGGCGCTTCGAGGGCGAAACGTCACCCCGAGGGAGCACCTCGTCACCGAGGAAGGCCTCGCGACGTTGAACACGCACATGTCCGCCAAGGTGAAGCTCCTGTGGGGCCCCGCGCTCGCGTACTGGACGCGGTGGATGGGCACGCAGCTCGGGTTTTCGTCGTTGTTCGAGGCTTTGGAGCCGTACGTCCCGGAGCTGAGCCGTCGTTGGCAGCAGTGCTATCGATGTAAGCGAGGGTTATCGGACACGTCCGAGAAGAAGTCGCTCGCGAAGGACCAGTGTTACCTCGAGGGCGCGTGGAGGCTGTTAGAGGGAAGGAAGCACTTGGATTTCAAGCTCCTGCACAGCGGTCGGATCGCGCTGGAGGAGTACCCGGACGCGAAGAGCGCTTGGTTGCGATTCACGCACGCGTCCGTGTCCAAAGGCGTGTTTACCATGACCCCGCACTTCCTGCGAGAGCCCGGGAAGTACGCCGCGCACTTGGAGGAGATCGCGGTCGAGAACGGCGTCGAGGCGAAGGCGGACCCGCTCGCGCGCGTCAAGCGAAGCACGTACACGTAGAAGTACTTATTAGGAACGAAGACGGAGACGGCTCCGTTCTTTTTTAAAATTACGCTCGGCTTCGGCTGCTACGGTACCCCCTCGCTCGCCTTGAGCATCCCCTCTAACCGCTTCACGATCTCCTCGAAGCTCGGCCGCTCCTCCGGCTTATCCCGCCACGCCTCAAACATGAGAGACTTCCACCCGTTCACGGGCGACCCCGCGGGGTTCTCCCCGTCCGCGACGTCCGGCCGCAGCGAGCGCATCATGATCCCGCACATGATCGTCTGCTCGTGCATGCCCGCGTACGGATACGCCCCGGTCCACAGCTCCCACATGAGCACCGCGAACGAGTACACGTCCACCTTTTCAGACGCCCTCGTCGGCGCGTTCAACAGCTCCGGCGCCGTCCACGGCAACGTCCCGCGGTGCGAGTTGACGCCGCTGACGAACGACGCGTGCGACCGGCGTCGTTTCGAGAGCCCAAAGTCGCACACCTTGCACTGCAGCTTCGCGCCTCGTCGCGCGGTGAGGACGTTGTCGCACTTCAGATCGAAGTGCACGAAACGCTTCGAGTGCAGGTACGCCATGCCTCGCGCGACGTCCAACGCGCACCTCGCTCGGAGCTTCGCGCCGAGCACGTTTTTCGACGGCCGCTCTTTCGCCGCCGCCGCCGCGGGGGGCTGCGCGGACGCGAGCGCGAGCGTCGGGCTCTCGCCCGCCTCGCCCTCGCCCTCGGTCATCCGCGCTAGCTCTCTCTCCTTTTCTTTCTCGACGTCGCGTTGGTGCAGGTTCAGCAACCGCCGCAGCGACCCGCTCGACATGAACTCCTCGACGATCCCCAACCGTTCGCCGTCGTTCACGACGCCGTAGATGAACACCACGTTCGGGTGCTGCAGCGCCGCCATCGTGTGCGCCTCGCGAAGGAACGACTCCATCTCCCGCGACGCCGCCGCGGACGCGCGCTTATCCCCCCTCGTCTTATCCGCCGCCGCCTTCGCCTTCGCTTTCCTCCGCGCGCCGCCGGGGTTCGAGCCCGCGACGCCCGCGCCCGCGTCCGCGCCCGCGCCCGCGCCCGCGTCGTCGTCGTCGTCGTCGCTCTCGGACGCCTCGGAGCCGCCGTCGTCTCTTCCGTCCGGCGCGATCGCGGTGAGAAACTTCACCGCGACTTCGCTCCCGCGCCACAGCGCCAAGTGCACCTCCCCGAACGCGCCGCCGCCGAGGCGGTTCACGAGCTCGAGCTCCGCGCTCGGAACCACCTGCAGCTCCGCGCGTCTCTCCGCCGCCGTCGCCTTCGCCGCCGCCTCGGCGTTCGCGAGAGGGGACCCGACGCCGACGCCGCCGCCGTCGCCGCCGCCGACGCCGTCCGTCCCCGCCTCGGAGAGGACCCGCGGCGTCCCTCCGCTCTCCCTCGGCGAGTCCGAGTCCGCGACGGCGTTCGGACGCGCGCGGTGCCCCCCCCGCCCCGCCGCGGTCGCGATGTCGGTCACGAACACGCGCAACTTCCCGACGCTCGCGCTCGCGCTCCCCCCTCCCTCCCCGGCGGAGATAGACGCGGACGCGGCGGCGACGTGCGCGTCCCACTCCTCGAGCATCTCGCGCACGTCCGCGTCCGTCTTGACGCGAATGTAGATGGACGCGTCCGACGGGTCGCGGTACTGCACGCGCGCGCGCTTCGCCGCGACCAGCACCGGGTCTCTCCTCTCGCCGCCGACGTCGTCGTTCTCTTCGTCGCCCTCCTCCGGCTCGATCCCGCACAAGACGACGAGGTCGCGGAACGTGCACCCGCGCGGCACCGTCACCAACGCCGTGTCGCCGCCCTTGTACTCCTTACCTTCGCCGCCGCTCTTGTCGACGAGGAAGCCGCCGGTCGCGACGACAGCCTTGACGCGCGTCGGCGGGGGCGGCGGCGGTGGCGCGGTCGCGGTCGCGTCGACGTCCGGCTTCGGCTTCGGCTTCGGCGGGCGGCTTCGTATGGACGTCCCACCGACGGCGGGCGGCGGCGAGGGGACGCGCGCTCGCGCGCTCGGGATCGGCTTCCCCGCGCTCGTGACCTCGTCGTCGTCGTCGTCGCCGTCGCTGGCGTCCTCGAGGACGCCGAGCGCGTCGGCGCTGCCGACGCGTCGCGCGCCGCCGCCGCCGCCCGCGACGCCCGACGCCGCCGCGGACGCGACGCTCTCCGACGGCGTCGCGACGCTCCACCCCGGCGCGTGCCTGCTTCGGATGCTCATGCCCTCGAGCGCCATCGCGGCGAGGAGCGCGCCCTCCTCTCCCGGGTCCGCGACTTCCAGATCGTCGCTGAAGGACGCCTTCCGACTGTGCGCGGGCCTTCGTCGCAGCGAATCGCCGGTGAGCGACGTCTCCGAGCCCATCGGGCTCGACCCCGCGCTGTTCATGATTCACGCCAACGCGCCCGCGGAGACGCGAACGGTGCGCCCGCGGCGCGGCGAGGAATGGCCGGCGGCGTGGCGTGCTGCGGTCAAAACATGACGGCACAGGGCACACGCCATCGCCACGGCGCGAAAACTTCGCGGGAAAGTATTTGTTACTTCAGATCCCGTCGACGAGCGACGACGCCGCCTCGACACACCGCGCCGCACGTCGCGCCGCGGAGAGCTCTCCCGACGGCGCGGGGGGCGTCACGGTGTCCCCGCGATGCGACCCCCCGCGCCGCCCGCCGCGGCCGCGCGGAACGTCGTGAAGGTGATCCGCACGTCCGGGATGTGCATCCTGCGGCAGCTCCGCCTCGAGGAGGCGCTCCTTCGCGTCTCGAGCGAAAACTACTGCGTCGTGAACGACGGCGCGAAATCCCCCGCGGTCGTGCTCGGCATCTCCGGCAAGCCGCACGCTCTGTTGGACGTGGAGGCCGCGCAGAGGGACGACCTGACGGTGATCAAGCGGTTCAGCGGCGGCGGCACCGTGATCGTGGACGGCGACACGCAGTTCGTGACGCTCGTGATGAACCGCGACGCGCACGGCAGTCTTCCCGCGCCGTTCCCGCGTCCGATCATGGACTGGACCGGGGAGCTGTACGGCGCGCGCGGGGGGGTGTTCGACGGCGTGAGAGGGTTCCGTCTGAGAGAGAACGACTACGTCGTGGGCGAGAAGAAAGTCGGCGGCAACGCGCAGAGCATAAGCAGCGGACGTTGGCTCCACCACACGTCGTTTCTGTTCAACTTTCGAGACGAGATGATGCGATACCTGAGGCACCCGGAGAAGACGCCCGAGTACCGCGGCGGGCGGAGTCACGCGGACTTTCTGACGCCCCTGAGCGGCTTGATGCCGAGCCGCGCGACGATGCTGGATCGGATAGAGCCCGCGCTGAGGAACATGGGTGCGCGCGGTAGTCCGTCGTCGGCGTCGGAACGCCAAAAACTGTTTGCGTGTATTACCCGCGCGTTCCCGCCGCCGCCGCCGCCCCCCGCTGACGCGATCCTCCCTCCCGTCGCTTCTTCATCGCCGCTCGCAGGGTTACGCACGGTGCGCGTCTCGGTAGAGGACGCGGAGAGGGAGGTGGAAGGGCTGAAGCACCACAGGACGACCGCGGTGGTGGACTTGGCGAGAGCGCTCGAGTTGGGGGTGGACTGCCGCGCGCCGGTCGTGCCGAACGCGTGATTGGCAGAATTTCATAGGTAGACTTTAGTTTGAAAAACAGTTACACGCGTTCGTTTTACTTTCAATTCGACCCGACGGCGTGCAAGGTTGATCGAGACATTGTGAAATCACGGCTGAAAACACGGCCGAAAAGGAATATTTTCTGGGGATATTCTCACAACTACGCCGCGCGGCACGAGGCCGGACGCGGAGAGGGCGCTCCGTCTCCGTCCCCGCCGCGCGCGATGAAGTTCGGGCACACGTTCGCGGATCTCATCGAGGCGACGCATCCGAGCGTTCGAGAGAAGGTGCGCCCCGCGCGGTCGTCCCTCCGTCGACTGATCTATCGATCTTCCCGAACGCTGCCGACCGACTGAATTATCCCTTTCCCAACCGCGCAGTTCCTATGCTACAAGACCCTGAAGAAGGTCCTCAAGGACATCCCCGAGGAGGCGAAGAGCAGCGACGGGTCGCCCGCGGAGGGCGCGGTGAAACCCCCGCCGCAGAGGCGGCAGCTCACCGGCCCTCGGCTCGCGTTCGTGAAGACGCTCAACGCGGAGCTCGCCAAGTTTAACGAGTTCTTCATGAACTCCGAGGAGGAATTCGTCATGCGCGAGCGACGCCTGAGCGGGGAGTACCGCCGGGTGCTCAACAAGGAGGGCGAGAAGGCGGACGAGTACACCGTGGACGCGCACAAGAAGATGTGCCGCGCGTACGCGGACTTCCACGGCGAGCTCGTGCTCATGGAACACTGGGTGTCCTTAAACTACACCGCGCTCGTGAAAATTTTAAAGAAGCACGACAAGCGCTCGTCGTCGCTGTCGCTGCGGTCGCCGTTCTTGGTCAGCGTGCTCCAGCAGCCGTTCTACAGCACCGAGGTCTTGACGCAGCTGGTATCGAAAGTCGAGAAGCGGTTCCGGACGTTAAACGCGATGCTCGTGGAGGAAGTCGGCGGCGTCCCCGTCGCGGCCGGGGCCGGAGCCGGAGCCGGGGCTGGCGCGTCGGAGCGCGCGAGCCAGCCGCCGCCGCTGACGGAACGGAGCGGCAGCGACGAGGAGGAGGACGCGCGGGTCGAGGCGATGGCGAGGACGAAGGCTGCGATGGCGGGGTGGAACGGGCTGAAGAACTCCGAGGCGGTGGTTCGACCGTACGGAGACGTGGACGCGGGAAGACGGAGGAACGAACGCCGCGCCGGGGGGGGCGGGAAGCGCGCGGCGTCGGCGGAGGCCGCGACGTCCACGCCGGGGAAGAAGGTCAGGGCGTGAGCGAGAGACGCGTCGCGTCGATCGATTCGCGGGGTGGGACGGGGATAACAGATGACGATATTAGGGGAACAGCGCGCGCGCGAGACGAAGGACGCCCTTCGCTCTGATGCATTCTATCATTTTGTACGATACAACATGCGATACTACGACGGACGGACTCGTTCGCGCTACGCGACGACGGCGCTCCGCGAGCGCGACGGCAACTCGACGTCGCTCCCCTCGAACAGCGTCCTCGCCTCCCCGACCTCCCCCGGCGCGCGGTCCAAGGTCTCGTCCGAAAGCACCCTCAGCGTCTCCTCGAGCACGCCCGTCACCGTCGTCGTCGCGCGCCTCGCGTCGCGCTTCAAAACCTCGTCCACCTCCCGCCTCCATCGCTTCGCGTTGGGCTCTCCGAGAAACAAATTTTGCAGCGGGTGCATCAGATGCCGAATCGAAGGCACCGCGTACCCGTCCTTCGTCGTGCCGTACCTCGCCCACGTCGCGTCCGCGTACGCCGCGTACGTCTCCAGCAGCGCGCGTCGACTGACGCACGGATCGCTCGCCTCCCCGAACACCGCGGTGTCCGCGCGCGCGAGGAGTCCCCACGGATCCGCGTGCGCGCGGCGGCCGATCATCGTTCCGACGAGCCGACCGCCCCCCCTCGGCGTCCCCTCGCCGCGCGCGATCGCGACCGCCTCCTCGAGCGTGTTGATCCCGCCGTTGATCGCGAACGCGACGTCCGGAAAGTCCCTCGCGAGCGCGTGCACCCACTCGTGCCGAAGCGGCGGCACCGTTCGGTTCTCCGCGGGGGAGAGGCCGCTGAGGGTCGTTCCATACGAGCGAACGTCGGGGTGGAGTCGAAAGGCGTCAGTTGGAGTTGAAAGGCGTCGAGGGCGGGGAATGAAAGCGAGGGGTGGGCGGAGAGATGCGCCGGGCAAAGTCCTCAAGGAACGGCGTTCACCACGCCGACGGGGTCGTATGGGGACCAGTGTGAGATAAAACGCGCCTGAGCAGCGCCTTCCTCGCGTGAATCGCGAACAGCGGCCTGGCGTCCTCTCCCCGCCGCGGCGGCATCCGCGCGGCGACGGTCTCCACGAACGCGCACAGCGCGTCGTACGAGTCCACGTCGTCGACGCCGATGCGGCACTTCACCGTGACTGGCGCGCCCCCCGAGTTGGCCGCCATCGCGGCGACGCAGTCCGCGACGAGCTCCGGCTCGAGCATGAGCGCCGCGCCGAAGTTGCCCTTCCCCGCGACTTTCGGCGACGGGCACCCGCAGTTCAGGTTGAGCTCGTCGTACGCGTACGGCGCCGCGATCGCGGCCGCTCTACCCAGCGACTCCGGGTCCGACCCGCCGAGCTGCAACACGCTCGGGTGCGTCTGAAGCGGGAAGTCCAGGTACCGGTCGAGGCGAGGGTGATCGACGTGCGTCAACGTCTGGTCCACCTCCAGGGTCGTTCCATACGAGCGAATGTCGGGGTGGAGTTCAAAGGCGTCAGTTGGCGTTGAAAGGCGTCGCGGTCGGAGATTGAAAGCGAGGGATGGGCGGAGAGATGCGCCGGGAAAAGTCCTTAAGGATCGGCGTTCACCACGCCGACGGGGTCGTATGGGAACCAGTGTATAGAACGCACCTCCATCTCCGTGTAGAGCCACGTCTTAAGCGAGAGCATGCGGCACATCGCGCGGAAGTGCGCGGTGGTGTAGTCCATCATCGGCGCGACGGAGAGGAGCTGCGGCGGCGGCGCGGGTGGGACGTCCGCGGGGTCGAGGAGCGTCGCGCGCCAGGACGCGTCGCGGAGGCGGCGGAGCGAAGGAGGATCGCGGAGGTCGCGCGCGCGCGCGTCGAGGGCGAGGACGCGCGCGCTCGCCCACCGGACGCCGCCGACGTCGCCGCGAGGGGGCGCGCCGCGCGACGGGTCGTTCACGACGTCTTCGAGCGGCGCCTTCGCCCCAGGGCAGGCGTTCGACGACGACGACGACGACGCCTCCGACGCCGCCGCGCGTCGCTGGACGTCTCGCGCGTTCCGGGACTCGTCTCGGACGCCGCCGAACGACGTCGCGGACGCGACGCCGCGGC
>MDSW01038039.1_pt1 | contig 16006 bp, 13 predicted proteins | sample 811171 | NCBI WGS metagenome assembly MDSW01 (sample SAMN05326641, study PRJNA326480) | marine metagenome | isolation source: seawater | place: Atlantic Ocean: North West | collected 2012
CTTAAACCAAAATTATTTAAATTTACAAATTTATTATTAACTTTTGATATTTCTTTTTTTTTCCAAGGCATTGAGAAAGTTAGATATGGATGTAAAAATTTTTGGTCAAATTTTTTATATGGATTAAAATTTAAAATTTTACCATAATATGAGGTATTGTGTAATGCGTGTTTTTTATAAGATTTCTCCAATTTTGAGCCGTATTTTGTAAGTTCTATTAAGATTATAATTAAAGATAAAATTAAAATTAAATACAATAATGATAAGAGACTAAAATATACTGTTTTAATTTTTGTAATTCTTTTCACAAATTTATTTTAAGTCTGTAAATCTAATTATTTGACCTTTATTTTTCTTAAATTTTAGAGTTTTTCCGAGTATTTTTTTGTATTTTGAAGCTGAAATACCTATATTTGGCCTTAAAGCTATAAAATCATTTCTCGTAATTTTATGACCTTTGTTTAATTTTTTATTATAAAATAGACTTCTTCTTGCATGTTTTCTTGATATTATTTCACTGGCAAGATATTTTTTTTTTGAGAAACCTAAAATTTTATTTATATCATTTATTTTTTCATTGAATTTGATTAAATCTTTTTTGTCATATGAATGAAAATGATCATTTCCTGGTTTAGATTTATTATTAGTAAAATGTTTTTCAATTAACTCTACACCCATAATATGAGCAATAGCTAATACATCGTGACTATCTTTAGAATTAGTGTGATCTGAAATTCCCACAGGCAAGTTAAATTTTTTTAAGCTGTTGATCATGTTTAAATTAGCATTATATCTGTTAGTTGGATAATTCAGTATACAATGTAATAAAGAAATTTTTTTATTTTTTTTTTTAATTAATTTTATTGCTTTACTTATTTCTTGTAAATTAGAGGCTCCAGTTGAAAGAATAATGGGTCTTTTAGATGATGAAACTTTTTCAATTAAAGGAAAATTAGTTATATCTGATGACGATATCTTGAAGTACTTAACTTTATTTTTAAAAAAATCAACACTGTCAACATCAAATGGTGTAATTATAAAATCAATTTTAAGTTTTTTGCAATAATTAATGATAATTTGATATTCTTTATAATTAAATTTATCAAATCTTTTATATAGTTTTAATTGATTTGATTCTTTCTCTTCTTTTTTATCCCAATATGCCCTAGCATAATTAGAAGCTAATTTTTCGGCTTTATAGCATTGTAGTTTAACTGCATCTGCTCCACTTATTTTAGCGTCGAGAATTATTTTTTTTGCTAGAGAAATTTTAGCCTCATGATTCACACCAATTTCTGCAATAAAATATGGTTTTTTATTCATTTTTCAGCCTTGAAGAATAAAATTTTACCAACCTAAGATTTTTTGATCTATTATTTTTATGCTGCCTGTATCTATACAGGTTCAAAGGTATTCTAGTGATTTTATATTTTTTAAGAAAAATTTTTCTTAATGCCTCTTCTTCTGCATATTTAAATGATTCATCATATAAACCCAAATTCATTAAATGTTGAGTTCTAAACATTATACCACAACCAATTGGCTTTCTTTCGCAGTTTTCAATTTTTATAGTTTTTTCTTTTTCATCTGTTAGAACATAATCGCATGATACAGCATCTAATTCCTCGTTTATGAATAAAAATGTGGAAAGAATATTAAGAAAATCTTCATGAACCCAATCATCAGAGTCAACCCTAACAACTAAAGAACCTTTAGCATTTTTTATTCCCACATTTAGAGATTTTGCAAGTCCGAGATTTTTTTCATTTTTTATAATTTTTAAATTATTATTTTTATATTTTTTAATTTCAGCAAGTGAATTGTCATTTGAATAATCATCTATAATAATAATTTCATAGTTTTTTTTGCTTAAAGATTGTCTATTTAAAGATCTTAAACATCTACCTATATATTTTTCTGAATTAAACACCGGCAATATAACACTAACTGTGAAGTTTTTTTGCATTTGTAAATTGAATTATATAGATTATATCTTAAATTAAATAAAGTAAACTTTACTAGATTGACATATCTTAATAGAAACATTTAATAAATATCATGAAAAATATATTAATCACTGGTGGAGCTGGATTTATAGGTTCAAATTTATGTAATTATTTAATAAAAAAAAATTTTAATATTTATGCAATAGATGATTTAAGTATTGGTAAAAAAAAAAATATTGAATCAAAAAAAATAAAATTTATTAAAAGTGATATTTTAAAAATTAATAAAATAAAATTTAAAAAAAAATTAACATAATTATTCATCTTGCTGCCAGAGCTGAAATTTTAATACCAAAAGAGAAAGAGCCTTTATATTATAAATCTAATATTTTAGGACTTCAGGAAGTTTTAAATTTTGCAAATAAGAATAAAATTCAAAAATTTATATTTGCGTCTTCAGCATCTGTTTATGGAGATACAAAAAATAAAAAAGTAAAAGAAAATTTTAAACTTAACCCAGGTCATTATTATGCATATACAAAATATATTGGTGAAAAAATGATAAAATCTTATTGCGATATCAATAACATTAATTTTACAATACTTAGATTTTTTAATGTTTATGGTTCTAAATCAAATGCAGTAGTTGCAAGATTTATGGCTCAAAATATTCAAAAAAAAAAAATTACAATATATGGAAATGGAAAACAAAAAAGAGACTTTATTCATGTAGATGATTTAAATAATTTGATTTACAAGACTATTATTTCAAAAAAGATTAAAAATGAAACTTTTAATGTAGGATCGGGAAAAGCTACCAGTATTATTTATTTAAAAAATATTATTTCAAAAAAGAAAGATCACATCTTTTTACAGAAAAGAAATGATGATATAGAAGTCTCAATATCAAATATTAGAAAAATTAAAAAAAAATTAAAATGGTTTCCTAAAGTTAACTTTGACAAAGGTATTAAAAATATGAAAATTCTTGACAAGAAAAGATTATCAAAAATTAATTTACCAAGCATTAAAAATCAAATTAATTTAATTAAAAAATTTAATATTAATAAAAAGTGAAGATATTTGGAGATGATGGTTTTAGAGATAAGTTAAACAGTGGTTTGCTGCATCCATCTTTTTTAAATAAAATATTTAAATCAATTGACATAGTATTAAAAAAAAAAATATTAATAAAATCGTAATAGGATACGATACAAGACCTTCTTATATCACAATATTAAATATTATTTTAAAAAATTTAAGATCAATTAAAAATATAGAAATTCTAAATCATCCAATTTCGACTCCAGGTTTACAAGTTGTCTCAAACAATAAAAATGTATTTGGTATAATGATTACCGCATCTCATTTTTCATCTATTTATAATGGTTTTAAATTTTTTTTATCAGGTAAAAAAATAGATAAGAATTTTGAAAACTTGATTCAGAAAAATATAGAAAAAAAAAACCAAAATATACCAGCTAGACGTAATATAAAAAGAATTAATGGCTCTGTTTATTATAAAAAAATTAATAAAAGTTTAAATGTTAAAACTAAAGCAAAAGTATTGGTTGATTGCTCAAATGGATCGATTGCCAGTTTTTATAAAAAAATTAATTTTCTTAAAAAAACTAACGTAATACATAAGAATTATAAAAATAATAAAATAAATTCAAACTGTGGATCAAATCATTTAAAAAAAAATATTAAAACTAATTTATATAAATCATTCCAATATTGTATAGCTTATGATGGAGATGCAGACAGAGTTGTTATTGCAAAGAAAAATTATGGTGTAATCGAAGCCGAAAAACTTGCACTAATATTTGTAAACTATTTAAAAAAAAAAAAGGAAATAAATTCTATAGTAGCTACTGAAATATCTAATCCTTGGCTCAGAGATATGCTTATGATTAATAAAATCAAATTATACTATTCAAAAGTAGGTGACAGAAATGTAATTAAAAAAAAATTAAATACTAATTCAACTTTTGGCTATGAAAATTCAGGACATTTTTGTTTTAAAGATTCAATGGATGGTTTATATGCCTCAGGATTATTTTTGAAAATATTAAGTACAAATAAAAATATTATTTCTGAAACTTTAAAAAAAAACATAACATATAAAAAAAAAATTTATGCATTAAAAAATAATAATCTTATTAGTTTAAAAAAATTTTTAAAAAAGATTAAAAAAGATTCTACAAAAATAATAATAAGAAAATCAATTTGGAATAACTACTACAAAGTTTATTTATTTTATAAAAAAGGAGATCTAAATTTAAAAAAAATTCAAAAGTTTTTAAAAAATAAAGTTCTTAAAATAAAAATCGAAAATTGATAAAGAATATATTTCATCTACTTTTGGAATTTTAATCAATCTTTTTTTTAAAATATTTTCACTTACTAAAAGACTGTCATAAATATTATTTCCTATATTTGTAAATATTATGGGTTTATTGTCATGAGCAATAAATTTTTCTACTTCAGAATAAACATCATTTTGGAAACCACTCCTGTTAATATTAGAAGCAAAAATAAACACTAATGATTCTGACGATATATCGATATGTTTATGATTTTCTATAACGTCGAAAGCAATTGATTTATTATAAATATTTGAAAATAATAAAGCATATTTTTTCGCTACTAAGTAATTTATTCCACTTCCTAAAAATTTTATATTGTTAAAATATTTTATTATTTCTTTAAAATTTAAATTAAAATCATTTTCATTTTCAAACATTTTTTTCTTAGCTTCTAAAAAATAAATTTCATTTTTAAGAGAAATATTATCATTTGGTAAAAACGATTTAATAATTTCATCGTAATCAAGTGATTTTGATAACGAAAATTTTTTTATACCATTAGAAATAATGGTATTATTATTTTTAAGCTGTATTTTTGATAAATTTTTTTGACTAAAATTATCGTAAAAATTAGAATTATAAATCTTGTAGTGTTTATTTGATTTATAAGTATGGTTATAATATTCAACTAAATTACCAATAAAGTACTTATAAACATCCATTTTTGAATCTCCAATTATATGAATGTTATCTTTTAAATCTTTAAGATTATTTTGAAATTTAACTTTATTACTTTTTATTATGTTTAAATTTAAGTTTTCTTTTTCTAAATCGTTACCAATATTAATAGATCTTGTAGCTCCTACAGTAACTGTTTTAGCCTGATGTTTTATTGCATCTATTGGTCTTTTAAGCTTTTCTGCTAACAATTTCCTTTTTTTATTCAATGAAAGTTTTGTAAATTTTTCAATACTAAATTTATCTAAAATATAATCTTTAAATTGATTAATACTTATTTTGCTATTTTTATTATCAATTTTTTTTGATGCATTATCAATTATTTCTGAAAGTCTGTATGCAATTAGCTGTAAGGCTAGGGCAGTTTCTACAGTTAATTTGATTATATCTTTCTCTTTTAAAATGAGATCAAAACTATTTTTAATCTTTGAATTAAATTTATTCTTTGAAATTGAAATATAATAGTTCGATTTATTGATTAATTTATTTTTTATTGATTTAGTACCTAGGTAAAAAATTAATGATTTTTTACAATTTTTAAAATCAAAATTTGAAGTATGTATATGTGGTACTGATTTGTAGCAGCACTCTGAAATTTTTATTCTAAACTCAAGAGCAGCAAATGAATTTTCAGAATCATCATATAAAACAAACCAATTTTTAAATTTAAATATATTGAAATTTAATTTATTAATTATTTTATTTATATTATTAAATTTCTGGCTTACCCATTTAGTTTCTGAAACTTCTTTATTTCTACTTATAAAATCTATATTTTTTTTATTATTTATCAAATTGATAATTTTTTCTGATAAAATATATCCCATAAGCAAGTGGCAGGTATAAGTTTTTGTTGATGGAACAGACATTTCAACATCTCTTCCGTTTCCAAGATAAAAACTTCTTTCAACAATAAAAGTAACATCTCCTTGTTTTTTATTTACCAGAGCTAAAGTAAAAGCACCTCTTTCTTTAGCCATTTTTGCAAAAACATTTGTATCGATTGTCGTTCCTGATTGAGCTAAAACAATTATTATAGTATCATCCATTTTATCTGATAAGTAAAATCCGCTGCCTTCACTTGCTATAGTTGCTTCAACTTTAACACCTTTATATCCTATATTATAAAGTTTTTGGTTTAGATATTTTGAAATTCCTACCGCAGCCGTATAACAACTGCCCATACCAGTAAGTATTATATTTTTTATTTTTTTTCTTTTTAATTTACTAATTGTTGAACTATCAAATATGTTATCTAAATTTTTAAATTTGTTTTTATTAAAAGATATATAATTAGAAATAGTTCTTTTTAAAAAAATTTCTGTATCATTAAACTCTTTTAAAAAAAATTTTTTAAAACCTTTTTTACTTAAATCATTTGTCATTAGGTCAGAATCATGAAATTTTTTTTGATTAAATTTGCTTAAAAATTGTTTATTTACATTTAACTCACCATCCTTAATTATTTTAATAAATTTACTTGATTTATTTATTAATCCATATGCATCAGATGCGAAATGTAGGTTGTTATCATTATCAGTTGAGAAATAGAGGCCCTGTGAACCTTTTTTGTAAATGGAAAATTTAAAAGGATTTTGCGAATTAAAATTAACCAATACGTATGATCCTTTTAAAATATTAAGTAGTTTTCTTTTCTTTTTAAAAATTAGTGAAGAAACTGGTTTTAAATCATTAGTACATTTTTTGTCACTGAAAATTAAATTTTTATTGTTTTTTAGGTCATTATTAATTTTTTTATAATTATTAATGTCACCATTCATTATGGAAACGTTAATATTATTTGAATTTTTATCTATTACAGGGTGAGTGTTACTTAAGTTTACTTCCCCTACAGATGCCCATCTAGTATGTGCAATTATATCGGTATTTAAAATATGATTAAAACTTAAGTATTTTAAGATATTGCTCTTATAAATTTGCTCTAATATTTTATCAGTGTTTTCACCAGAGTAACCAATTCTTTTGGCATACTTAAAATTGAAATTCAGAAAATATCTTTTTGACGAAATTTTTTTGTGAAAAGAACTAAATTTTAATTCATTCTTAAATTTATTTTTTAATAAATAAATTTTTTTGCTTGAAATTATATTAATTGAGACTCCAAATGAATCTCTTCCTCTTGACTCTAAATAATTTATTGATTCAAAACTGTATAGCAAGTATCTAGTAAAAATAATACTTTTTTTATTAATATCAATTTTATTTTTAATTAAAAATGATTTTATCTTTTTACATTTAAAAATAATTTCACTTTCAACTAACCAAATAATATCATTTGCTAACTCAGCACGATATTGGTCTTTAAAATTTATTTTTTTAATATTACTTGTTAAGAAACTAAGTTGTTGTTTTAAAGAACTATTTTTATTTTGTATTATTTCTATAAAACAGTAGTTACATTTAAAATACCTTAATTGCTCTAAAGCCTTTTTTAAATCTAATTTTTTAATTGAGCTATTAATTTTATTCAAATAGTTTTGAATATTTATCTTACTTGAATTATATCCAATCTTTGAAATGCATATCCCGCACATATATTTTAAATTAATTTATATTTTTCAGTTATTTCTTTAAATTTTCCACTATCTTTAATTTTGCCATCCTCAAGATAAATAATTTTATCACAACATTCCAAACTTGAAATTCTATGAGCTATTATTAAAACTGTAATATCATATCCTATATTAAAAATATTTTTAATGACTTCTTTTTCTAGTTTTTCATCTAGGGCGTTCGTTGCCTCATCTAATATTAAAAAATGTGGAAAATTATATAGAGCTCTTGCGATACCAATTCTTTGTCTCTGACCTCCTGATAATGCCAGGCCTCTATTTCCTACAACAGTTTTTAAATTATTAGGCAATTCATTTATGAAAATATTGGAACTAGATGCGACTATAGATTTTTCAACATTTAAATTGTTAATTTGATTATCATTTACTCCAAAAGCAATATTTTTTATTATCGAATCATCTAACAAATAAATATCTTGAGGAACGTATCCAATGTTATTTTTCCAAGAATTAAAGTTTTGACTAATATCTTTTCCGTCTGAAAAAATAGTTCCTTCATTTAAAGGAAGAAGTCCCAGTAAGCAATTTATTAAAGTAGTTTTACCAGATCCAGATGGTCCAACTAATCCAATTTTTTCACCTTTTTTAATTTGAAAATTTAACTTGCTTAGAACCTTAGGTAGATTTTCTCCATACTTAAATTCAATATTCTTTACATCAATTTTTTCTTTAAAAGGTATATTTAAATTTTCACTTTCTCTTGTAGTTTCCTCATTTTTTTGGTTTTTATTGTTTAATAACAAAATATCCATTTCTTCTTGTTCTTTAATTATTTTATCTAAGGAAGGCAGGTTAAAGAAAATGTTATTTATTGATACATTTATAGTTTTAAAAGCCGGTATAATTCTTAAAGAAGCAAATGCTAAAAATGTAATTGAGGTTACTATTTTATCAACCGTAAGAGCAAATGATTGTGCAAAAATTATAATTAAAACTATCATCGCTATAGTTAGCATTTCAAAAGCAAATCTAGGCACTACATTTGTAATGGATAAAAATAGTTTTTGTCTTTCTTGAGATTTAATTAATTTTATGAAATTATTTTCAAAAAATTTTTCTTTTTTTAGAATCTTAATATCTTTAATAGAATCAAAAGTTTGATCAATTGCGAGAAAATTTTCTAACCTATCTTTTTGTAAGATTGAACCTTTTTTGAATGAATATTTTTTTGAAAAAAAAATAAAAAGAAAAGAAAAAAATAAAAAAAATGACAAAATTATTGAAAATAAAATTGGATCTACTAATAATAAAAGTATAATTATATAAAGTATTAGAAATAGTTCTCTTAATATGAGAACAAAAAGTTCAATTATAGCGCAAGCATTCGGAGTATCTTGAGAAATAATTCCTATCAATTTTGCAGGATCTTTTTTTATATGAATACTAAATGGACTATATAGATACTTAGTATACAATTTTGAAACATTATAATTTCTGATTATTATCCCGACTCTTCTTTGTAAATAAACCATTAATATTAAAAACATATTTTTAAAAAGAAAAAATAAAACTAAAAAAAATAAAGCTATTACAAGAGAATTTTCAACTTTAAAGAATTCTGATAAAAAAAATAAATTTTTTTCATCTATGAATTCAAATAATTTATCAGGATTAAATAAATATATTGCTATAATTGGTACAACGCCCAGTCCAATCATTTCCAAAATCCCACCTAATTGATTACCAAAAAAAACTAATATTAAATATTTAAAATGTTTTTTTGTAAGTAGTTTATTTAGATTTTTTATTTTTTGAAAATTCATTTATTAAAACTAAATTTTTATTAACTTTGGCTTAGGACATGATATTTGCTTTTTAAGATATAAATCTACAATTTTATCATCAAAAAAATCATAAATTATTTTTAGCATTTCGGGTTTCCAGTCCACATTTTTAAATAATCTACCTTTATTTCTAAGCGAAGGATCTTTTTTTGGTTTAATATTATTATTAATTCTTTTATAAATATAATTTGTTACTATTTCTAAATCATTTAATGCTTCTACTACAGCTTTGCAAGAAACCTCGTGCATGGAGTCTCCAAGATTTAGTTCTGGTACATTTTGATGAATAATTTCACCAGTATCAACAAATGTATCAATTATATGATATGTTGTTCCAACCATGGTTGGTTCTAAAAAATAAAATGGCCAGAAAGCAGTGATTGTTCCTTTGTAATATGGAATTAATCCTAAATGTAAATTAATTGTGTATTCTGGTAGCACATCCAAAATATTTTTTTTTAAAATAGGGCATCCTGCTATAAAACAACAGTCAATATCTAATTTATTAATATAATTTTTTGTATTTTCAGAATGCAATTCCTCTGAGTTATGTACAATTAATGTATTTTTATAATCTTGAATTAAATTAGTATCAAAATTGTAGTATTTTTGCTCTATTTTCTCTCTTTTTTTAAAATGTAGATCCCAAAGCTTTTTTAAATCTACCGATAAATTTTCATTGGGCTTAGGTATTAAATTTTCTCTTTTAAATATTATTAACCCCTTTATATTAATTTTTTTATTTTTCTGTAATTTATTTAACAATCCTAAATTTCTTGCGTGACTACCAACTATAACTAAAATGTTCATTTTCTTTTTATAAATTTTGCCTTTAATAAATTATCAATAATTTTTAAATGATTAATTAATTTAAAATTCTTTTCATTTGCAATTTGTATTAAATCTTTTTTTCCATCAGCAAGATTTAATAGTTCTAATATAAACCTTGTATCTTCATCCTTCTTTTTAATTCTGAAATTCATTATACTGCTATATAGGTTCACTTTGCTTTTTGATAATTGAGGAGTACCAAATTGAACTCTACCCATAGGCATGAAATTTTTTTCTATTGTAAGCAATATATCTAAATATGTATTGATACTTTCAATGATTGTTTTAAAAGATATGAAATTTTCATCATCAAGCGAGGTATGATATTCTTTAAATTCTCCATACATTTTTCTCATTACCAAACCTATAGGTAAATCAAAGCCTGGTGAACAAAATTGTCTTTCATCGCTCCCATCAGGAAAAAAATCAACTAATTTAAAATTTTTTGTTCCTTTTAAAACATTTATAGCAGCATTATCTGCTAAGGAATTCCCTTTTCTTGATTTTTTAAATGTATAATTTTTACCATGACCTACACAATTTATTATGTAACCAGCAACAATATTTTTAACATTTTTTTTTGAATAATGAAGAAAGGAAGCTGCACCTATGTTTTCTGGGCCAATTAAAAATCGGTAAGAATATTTATGTGGTCCTGTATTTTTCAAAATTTTATATAAAATAGACCAAACAAGTGGCCCAGACAATTCATGATTGGCCATCTGGGGATGACACAAATAAGTAGAAAGTAAAATTTCTTTCTTACTTTTGCCTGGTATTAATTTATTTGAATAAACTAAATTTCCTTTTTCTAATTTTGAATCAATAAAAACTCTATATTTTCCTTTTTTTAGTTTTTTAAATTCATTATATTTTAAACAAAAACCCCAATTTTTTTTATAATAGGAAGTAACATACGGAATTGCATTAGGTAAACTTGGCAGTGTAAAAATATGTTTTTTAAGATTTTTAAATTCAATTTCTTTGTTAATTGGTGTTGAATAATTTAATACATGTAAATTATTTTTTTTGAATTCTGCTATTTTTTTACCATCAGGAGTAACTATATATGCATTATTAATATTCCATTCATTTGGAACAGTCCAATCTAAAACTTTTGTTCCAGATTTTACATTTTTTAAATTTAAATCGACAAGCTCACCTATGACTTTTAAGCTTTCTCTAAAACCTTTTCCAAGTATACTTCTGTTGATTTTATACAGTCTGTTAAAATACTTTTTTAACAATTTTTCATCGACAAAGTTATTTATTTTGATTTTGCTATCCATTATTTAAAACCTTATATAAATGCAATTTATTTTCCATTAATTTATTATTTTGGATTATTTTAAAAAAGCACTAGCATATATCATCTATTTATGGTTTGTTCAACTAATGAACATACTAGATTTTTTCAGAGAATTGTGAAATATAACTTATAAATGCATATTTTTTTTTTAGATCTATACACAGATATAGATACAATTTCGCCAATAATTTTTAAATTAAGCAAAAGTAAAAAAAACAAAATTATTATTTGTTCTACAAATTATATTCAAAATAATTTAAATAATGATTTAATTAAGTATTTTATTTCCAAAGGTATAAATTATTTCAACTTTCCAAAAAAAAATTTAAAATTTTTATTTATAAAATTTTTAATATTTTTGCTTAGCTTTTTTCCAAAAAATTTTTTAAACAAGTTTAGATTTTTGTTTAAATATTTTTATAAAAATATAACTATTTTTTCTGTTGAAGATATAAGATATTTTCTTAAATACCATAATGCAAAAACTGTAACAATTGATACAAGTAATCCAAAAACTAAGTTAAAAAAAATTTATGAAGCTTGCAAGGAATTAGATATTAAAATCATTTATATTCCAAGTGGAACACAAATTCTAAATTTTAAAGGAATAAACAAAGATAAAGATTTAGAATTATGTAATTTTTATTTAAGTCAAAACAAGTTTGAAAAATTTAAACTTAAAAAAAAGAATCTTTCTAAAATTAAAAATTTAGGCTCACCAAGATATAATAATGAATGGATAAATTTTTTAAATAAATTTTATAAAAATATTAAAAATACTAATAACTCAAAACTTAAAATTGGAATTTTTGTAACCCCTAGCACACAAAACTTTTCTATATATAATTCAGCAATATCTTTACTTAAAAATGAAAAAGAAATTTCTATCAAGTGTAGAAATAAGCCAAGAGACTATATGCCCGAAAAGTGCTGCGATTATTTAAATGATGATTTAAATAGTACTGAGCTAATTAAATGGGCAGACGCAATTATATCTGTTCAATCATCAATTATTATTGAATGTATTAAAAGAGATACAAAAGTACTATTTCTTAATTATTTGATGCCATCTTCTCATGGAAATTGGATAAAAAAATATAGATGTGTAGATTTGATAGAAAGTGAAAATGAATTAATTGATAAAATTAAAAAAATCAAAAATAATAAATATAGGTTTAAATCTAAAAATAAAAAGGAATATATTTCCCAAGTTGTTGGTGAAGATGAAAAAAAAAGAAATATTTTAGATAATTATGAGAAATTTTACAATAGTATAGTTTGATCGCCGTTTTTAAGCCTTACATCATATTTTTTTGTCTTAACAGGTATTCTCTTTTTTTGGAAATTTTGATATTTTTTTCTTTTACTTAACAATTTAACAATTTTCTCTCGTGTTAAATATATACTCTGATTCAAAATCTTTTTAAGTTTTATATAGTCTTTTTCATAATCAATCGTTACAGAAACTAAATGTTCTGATCTGTGAATTTTTTTTATATTAATTTTTTTAAAATTAAAAGAAGGTCTTACGAAATAGTATGTTAAATATTCAGATGAATTCTCATCAAATGCTAGTTTGAAAGCTTTTTTTAACGCTTTAAAAGATATAATTTCAGGCTTCATTCCATTTGGAATGCTTTGCGTAAATGTAAAATCACTTTTATTTTTAATATGTTTTGTAGCTAATTTAATAAGTGTAGGGGCATCTGTTAATGGATTATCACCAGTTATTCTTACAAAATGATTGAATTTGAATTTTTTTTGACAACCAATAATTCTTTTAAATATATTTTTATCAGAACCTGCATACAAATTAATTTTATATAATTTAATAATTTTTTTAAAAAAACTGTTATTTTGTTTATTTGAAGTACAAATAATGATTTGATTTGACTTAAAATATTTCAAAAGTCTTAAAATTAAAATTTCAATTAAGCTCAATCCGTTTATTTTAAGTTTTGCTTTATTTTTTAGTCTACTCGAGGATAGCCTTACAATTATTAAAATTTTAATATTATTTTTTTCTAAAATGTTTTTTTTTAATGAGTTCATTTTTTTTTAATATTTTAGAAGCAACTTTTTTATTATTAATCATATTTTTTATTTCAATTCTATTTAAACCCTTTTGTGAAGCTCTTAAAAATTTTACATTTTTAAAATTTAAAATAGTATTTTTTAAAATTTTTGAACTAGTGAAAGCAAATTTTTCCATTACAGAACAATATTTTTTTTCATTAAGAGAAATTTTATTATTAAATTTAGAAATATAATCTTTTTTAAAAAAATTTACATAATCTTTAAAATCTTTTGGTTCAAAACTAGATACAAAATCAGGATTTTTTTGTGCTCGTGAAAGTGTAATATGTTTTTCTATATATTCTGCTCCATAATCTAAAGCTTTTGAAGTCATTAAGTAAGTTAGAATCTTATCTTTAGTTAAAGAGTGATCTGCGTATCCAGTTTTTAGTTTAAGTTTTTTTAGACTAGAAATAATATTTAATCTTAAATCTATAGCTTTTGACGGAAAAGATTGAAAACCATACATTAAAATTAGTTTTTTTTTATACTTTTTAAAATTAGATGTCATTTGTTTTATTTTTTTAATTTCAAATCCCGATATATTGATAAATACTTTTTTAAAATTTTTTAATGCATCAGATATCATTTCTGTATTATCATGCTCGGATGCTGATATTTTAATTAAAGCTTTTTTCTTGAATATTTTACAAAATTGATAACTTTCTTCATCAAAAGGCTCTAAAATAACACCTTTTTTTTTCAAAGATTTTTTAATAATAGTTCTCCAAATTTTTTGACTAAGTTCTATTTTTTTTAGCCCTTTATAAAGTTTACTTGAGGGATGACATAAATCTTTATTTTTGAAAATTTGAAACTTAATAAAATCACTATTATCTTGTAAAATTTTATATGTCAGTTTTTTCAAGTATTTTATTGACCCATTATGAGTCGATGCAATTTCTGATATAAAAAAAACTTTACTCAATTTCTTTCCACACATATGTATCTTTAAAATCACAAGCCTTACAGATGCTAATTTTATCTAATTGATTTTTTTTATGGATATTTCTTACTTTATTAATCTCTTTTCCATTCCATATATTTTTTATACTATCAGTTTTTAATGGTGGATTATTAAATTCTTTTGGATATTGAGCATTTTTTAGCAGTTCAAATCCTTTTTTATTTCCATCAATTTTTGATTTTAAGTCTTCTAAAGTTTTTTTTATATCAAATGCTTTTTTATTTATATATCCTATACAATGTTGAGCGCCCCAATCCATACAACACATAGCAACTCTTCCATCATATGTGATCATTACTCTTTGGAAAATTTGATCACATGACCTTCTTCCAATTGCAACACTAATTTTTTCACCAGCTTCGACAGAATATTTTGTATCTAAGGGTAAATTATTTTTTTTTAAATAATTAATAAGCTTATTTTTTTGATTTTTTTTTAAATCATTTAAATTTCCACCTCTCTCAGAATATGGAGTAACAGTTACATCATCAACTATCTGACCAAATAAATTATAAAAGTCATCAATTTCATTCCTACTTTCATCAGTCAGTACCATTTGAATTTTAGTAACAGGGAATTTTGCTTTCATTTTTTTTTTTAATATGCTGAAATTTTTAATATTTTTATATACATCTTCAAACTTGTTTTTATTAAACCTTCCTGGTCTCATTTTTTCGTATGTTTTTTTTGTACCTCCGTCGAAAGAATAAATTATAGAATCTAAACCAGCTGAAATTAATGTTTCTGACATTTTGTCATCTAATTTTGTTGCATTAGTATTAATTGCAACTTCTAATATTCCTGCTGATTTTGCATATTTTATAAATTTTCCAATTTGAGGATTAAGCAATGGCTCTCCCCTCCAGTTTAATTTGATTGAGGGAACTCCCATGTTTGTAATTTCGTTTATAATTTCTTTATAAGTATTAAAATCCATTATTTTATCAGGAGTTAAAATATATTCCCTAAAACAATGTGGGCATGCCAAATCGCAAATTGAGGCAGTTTCTATATCAACACACAATGGTCCTGAAATACTATTTTCAAAATAATTATAGTCCTCTATTTTTTTTGCATACATAGATTTAGGAAAATTTTTCCAATTTTCCCGATAACTTTGGAATTTATTTTTGAAATTGTTTAATATTTTTTTATCCAAATCTTTCGTATTTTTTCTCTTTATTTCCTCAATGTAAGCTAAGTTAAATTCCATATTTTCTAAGGAATAAGTAAGCTTATCAAATAAATTATTTTTTGAAATTAACCTAGATGATCCAGAAATTATGTCTTGTTCTTTAATTGCAAAGTTATTCATTTATTCCTAAATATTTAATATTTTAGATCTATCAATAAATATACATATTTTTTATATAATTTAACATCAGTCCAATTTTTTATATATAATTGGAAAAATTTACTTTACTTACCATTATTCTAGAATATATTGTTCAA
>MDSW01118290.1_pt1 | contig 16005 bp, 10 predicted proteins | sample 811171 | NCBI WGS metagenome assembly MDSW01 (sample SAMN05326641, study PRJNA326480) | marine metagenome | isolation source: seawater | place: Atlantic Ocean: North West | collected 2012
CGAAAAATCAGCCCCAAGCCGAGCTCTCTCTGCTCGAATATTCTCAATATTTGCTTCAAGTGAAGAATTTATCAACGCAAAGGAAACTTGCTGATCCGCAAAAGCTGACTGCATTGTTTTGAATTGAGCCAAAGCCCCATCGATACTCGAACAACTACTGTCATAAGACATCAGAACCAAAGCGTCTTGATGACGGTAACGACTTAACTGATGAAAATCACCTTCGCTATCTAAGAGCGAAAAGTCACCTACACGATCAGGCAGCGCTGCTACTGAATTAATTAACAGAGCAGAGGCAATAGCAGTAACGAATTGGAAAGGCTTTCTCATTGGATGAAACTCCGAAAAGCGTGACAAGAACATAAGTTTAAACTATGTCACCAAAAATAGGCATCTCCAAGACATGGTTTAGTAAGGTGAATTCTGCGCCTCATCTCAAATAGAGATTAATTACACAAGAAGCCTAAATAAAAAAGCACTTGCGCTGCTAATTAGTTAACCTCAGTTTTATGGTATGAAAAATATCCTATAAACATTTCATCCCAGCTTTGTGCGCCGCCCCTAACTTCAGCATCCGGATCTGGGTTGCCTAAGTTGTACTGAGAATTATCAAAAGCGCCTTCAACCATTACTCGCGACCCTGCCGGAAGAAGCATTGGCTCTGAAAGTCGATAGGTAGGCTGCCAGGCAAAGTTATAGTCTGGCACATTTATAATGTCATCTTTTGAACCATCGGGATAAACAACACTCATACGCATGTGTTTGCCGCGGTAGTGCATGTGAGGTCTAAGTCCATGCAGCATGATTTCATCTTCAAATACATGAGACGCACTCATCTTATGTTCTTTCTCACCGGGCGGAATGACAATATTTCTCCCACCATGACTGAGAGAATAAGTTGAATATTGGAATTTTGGTTTTTCCTCAGCGAAATAGAGGCCTAACCGCGTCCTGTCGACAGTTTCTTTTCCGAATGTTGTGTAATGCAATGACATCTGAACAGCACTGCCACTTGGTATAAACATCCCAGCGTCATCCGGATAGCTTACCGCTTCATCTTTTCCTGGCGCATAACCCTCCAAGAATTCACGATAGCTGTCATTTTCACCCTCAACGATTCTTTCCTCATAGTCTCCAGGGACGATATAACTTAATAAATGGTGTAATACCTTTCGATCACCAGGAATATGCTGCACAGATTTAACCCAAACGTCCTGTTTGAATGGAAGATTGATAGTGACATTTTCATAGTCCAGCACACCAGTAGCAGGAACTGCGAAAGCTGGAACCTCAACGACATAATCTGGTTCGCCCAACTCCCATAATGTTTCTGACTTATTAATTCTAGTTAGAGGATCAACCTCACCGTCCCCTCTGGGAGCGCCAGCGTCAATCCAATGCACTAGTGTTTGTAATTCACTGGGCTCCATGTATCGAGCATTTGTGAAATGATTAATACTCGGATCTACTTGAGCTGGAGGCATACGCTTGGTCATGATGACCTCCTTCATCATCGGTGACCAACCCTGAACCATCATATGAGAATCCATGGCGAAAGGTGCGATACCACCTTCAATATGGCAAGTCACGCACTTCTCTTCAAGAATTGGCGCAACTTCGGTTGCATAATCCGGTGTGCTCATAGCATGTTGATCCAGCATTGGAAATGCTAAATCACAGCCCTTGGCAGCGGTTTCAATAGTTGCATCAGCAGAGTCCAGCCCCCCAGAAACTGCTGCCGTTAAAATATCTGTTAGAAAGCTAGTGCCTTTAACTTCTGTAATATTGCGATCCGGGCGCGCTCTTCGTGGATCGATATCCAAACCGCCTCGATATAAAACTGCAAAACTCTTAGGCTCAAGAACGATGATTTCACCCGCCTTGGACAAACTAAGACTTTCTGCAACCAGCTGACTACTATCCATCAGAATTGGCAGGTCTAAATTGTGCAGCATGTCCATCTGACGAACTGACTCAAGGTCGTCTTTTGAAGATGAGTTAATGGCTAGAAAACTTATGCCTTGACGTTCCCAAGTAGTTCTCAGTAAACGATACTTAGGAAGTTTTTCAATGTTTTCTATACAACTCGCTGCAGTAGATATAATCACTAGGGCCTTACTATCACCATACTTCCTTAGTTGGTGGTAGTTTCCTTGATGGTCCAGCAATGCAAAATTGCCAACTCTGTCAGTTGCTAAACTGACTTCTATCGTCATCAACGTCGTGACTAGCAGCGAAAACACCCAGCTTATTTTTTTCATTTCTGGCTTCCTTAATTGGCATCAGCACTTTTTAACTCTAACTTTACTAATTACGACTATGGGCTACCTAGCACCCAAATCCTGCAGTTGGAAGTTAATCTCGAGCACCCATACTCATCAATCTTAAATGTTCTATCTGGCACTTTTTAACTAAAGCCATATACAATTATTTCGCTTCGCTTCTAGCTTTCTGACGATAGCTATAGTCGGAAAAAGACTCAATAAGAGAGAACTTCCTAAACAACTCATACATAGCCCAAAGAGCGGCAACGATAACTATTAACATCATCCCCCAACGCATAAGAGATGCAAAGAACAGAGAGTCAAAAATAGGCATCTGGAACTGGAACAGCCCCAAAGTGGTTCCTCTTTCTAACATCCAGTGCCAAGCACTATGAGCAAGTAAGGCTGAGAGCAATATGGCTCCAATTCTCTCTTTCACAAAATACTTAAAGAGTAAATTGAGAACTGGAATTACCAGTATCAGTATGAAGAGCTGACCAAGTTCGACACCTATATTAAATGCCAACAAAGAAGAGAACAAATGACCACCGGCAAATTGCAGCGTATCGCTGAATAAGAACGAAAATCCAAATCCATGAACTAAGCCAAATGCAAATGTCACAATCCATCGATGCTCTAATCTAGCCCCGACTATATTTTCAAATGCCATATAAACTATCGACAAAGCGATTAGAGTTTCGATCAAGGGTGGAAACCAAAGCGCACTCGGTGCTATTCCAAATGCTGAACCAATCAGGGTGATGGAGTGAGCAATGGTAAATGAAGTCACTACAGGAATTAACGCTCGCATCGAGCGCAGCGGTATAACCAAGCAGAAGAGAAACAGTAAGTGATCAATTCCTTCCAGAATATGTTCAAACCCCATGGTAATGAAGCGAAATGCAGCTTGATGCCAACGAGGATCAAGCTCTACCAGCCCAGGATTGCCGAGATAATTAAACACTCGCTCAGCACCATTAGGCAAAATAAATCGCAACACCGTTGTAGTTTGAGCTGAAAGGGTTCCCAGTTGAGGGTCAATGGAAAAATCCGATTGATCAGATTCAATCGGAAACGTCACCAAAACATCTAAGACCCCCTGGCGCCAGAACAAATTAGTCGTATCGTCAAGAGGGGGGCTTTGGATATTTTCCATCGCTTCTTCGAAGGTCGTGAAAGATCTATTCGAAGGTAACGAGACTCGGGCAAGCCGAAGCTCTTTTTCTGTTAACTCAACACCATTTTCAAAAAAGTGCATCGATTCGGTAATGTAAATTCGTGCCGCATCATTCAATTCGAATTGAGCTTCGGAGAACTGCAAAAAGCCGGGACCGCGCAAAGGAAAGCTAACTTCACCAAAGGCCTCCATCGGCACTCTTAGCAGAGCTGTAAGCTCGTTGCCTTCAGGCTTGACGAATGCGTATACAGTGACACGGGAAGGGATGTCATGAGCCTGTACCAGATTAGGTATCCACAGCATGGCCAAGACCAAAATAAATCTCAGGTTCTTGTGTACAGAAAAAGTGTTCTTCAGAGGTATTTTGTACTTCATCATGACCTATTATTTTTTATTAAAAACAGTATCTTAGTTGGAATTTACCACGAGCATGATACCCCGGTTACAGGGCCCATTTCCGCATTCAATTGTTAGTGTTACAAATTCTTACAAGTGCCCATCTTAAAAAATTGCTTGTGAGTATACTGTCTACAAATAAGACAGTATACTCAACCACTGCTCTAGGAGTTTTGCAGCCTGTCACGCGACGGGCATTAAGAGGAAAATAAAAATGACAAAGATTAAATTATTTATAGGAGCGACTCTGGTAGTTGCACTGGTTGCGCTTGGAGTTGGGCAATCTCAACTACAAGAGCCCGCTGTTGCTGCTAACAATGACGTCATGGCCCCCCACTTTTTAGTGGATCCATTGTGGCCGAAACCCCTCCCCAACCACTGGGTTCAGGGAAACACGATAGGGGTTGACGTAGACGATAGAGACCACATCTTTGCGGTCCATCGAAACACAGAATCTCAATTCATGAGAATACAGGAGATTGGTTTATACTCTGGAGTTGCAGAATGCTGCACCCCGGCACCGCCAATCTTAGAATTCGATATTGAAGGTAATCTCATTAACGCATGGGGTGGTCCTGTAGAAGGCGCACCTTACGTATGGCCTGAATCAAATCACGGTATTGATGTAGCACCAAATGGTGATGTTTGGATCGGCGGTAATGGCGGACCAGACTCTCACGTTTTGGTATTTAGCAGGGACGGAGAATACATCCGCACTGTTGGTATGCCTGGAGAGGAAATGGATAGCAACAGCACAACTGCCTACGGGCGTGTAGCTGAAATTGCTATCGATGCCTCTGCTAACGAAGTGTACTTTGCAGACGGTTATGTCAATAAGCGTGTTGCTGTCGTCGATCTAGCTACCGGAGCCTTCAAGCGCCACTGGGGTGCTTACGGAAATACTCCTGATGACGATGCCGATGTAACGTATACCCCAGGCGAGCCTGGCCCACAGCAGTTCCGTGGTCCTGTCCACTGTGCCGAGCCTTCGAATGACGGCCTAGTCTACGTATGCGACCGTGGAGCCGACCGAGTGCAAGTCTTCCGCACCGATGGCACTTACGTAAGAGAAGCTATCTACAACCCGGCTACTCTTGCTCAAGGTTCAACATGGGATATCGCATTCTCGCCAGATGATGACCAAGAATTTATCTACTTGGCTGATGGTCAGAACTTTAAGATTTCAATCATTGATCGTGAGTCAATGGAAGTCTTATATACCTTTGGTGACGGCGGCAGACAGCCTGGTTTGTTCTTCGCCCCACACAGTATTGACACTGACTCTGAAGGCAATATCTATACTACTGAAACTTACGAAGGTAAGCGTATTCAGAAGTTCCTCTACCAAGGAATCCAGCCAGTAACCGTACGCGAGCGTGCACCTACTTGGCCAGCTGACGAGCTGTAAAAACTTTTTAAAGAGCAAAGTCAAAAACCCGGTCACCGAAAAGTGACCGGGTTTTTTTATGTTTGATAGAATAGGGGCCTTGCTTGTTTCTTCACTGTCTTTTTGGTGCTAATGTCGAGTTATTCGCTAGTCTCAATTCTCAGAGGAAAGCCGCGATGCCTAAAACGATAAAATCCATTCTCACGGGCACAGCCGCCATCGCAGTGTTTACAGCACTATACATCGGTGAGAGCCTATTCGAACAATCAGCGCAAGCCGTTAGTAATGATCGTTTAGCCCCGCAATTTATAGTAGATCCTTACTGGCCGCAGCCCCTGCCTAATAAATGGATTTTGGGGCGAACCATTGGCATTGCTGTAGATGAAAGAGACCATTTATATATTGTGCATCGTGATCAAGACGCCATGTTCATGAATCAAGAACTTGGCTTAGATCTAGGCCGCGCCGAATGCTGTTCTGCTGCACCACCTATTTTGGAATTCGATCAAGAAGGTAATCTAATAAACGCATGGGGTGGCCCTGGTGACGGGTATACCTGGCCTGAGTCTAATCATGGAATCGAAGTTGCACCAGATGGCAATGTCTGGATTGGGGGAAACGGTGGTGGCGACTCTCACGTTCTCGTGTTCACTCGTGACGGCCAATTTGTCAGGGAAATCGGAATACCGGGAGAGCCAATAGATAGCTTGAGCACCGATTCCTTTGGTCGGGTGGCAGAAATTGCCATTGATGCCTCAGCTAACGAAGCCTATTTCGCCGATGGCTATGGCAACAAGCGAGTTGCGGTGGTCGATGTGGCTACAGGCGCCTTTAAAAGATTTTGGGGGGCCTATGGAAATGAGCCTGTTGATGAGCGTGTTGTTTATGACCCTAATGCTCCATTACCAGATCAATTTGTAGGGCCTGTACACTGTGCTGAGCCGTCCAATGATGGATTAATTTATGTTTGTGATCGCGGAGCAGATCGTATTCAGGTATTCAGGCCTGATGGCACTTTTGTCAAAGAAGGACAAGTGGCCCCTCTTACTCTAGCAGGCTCTACCTGGGATATTTCTTTTTCCCATGACGATGACCAAGAATTTATTTATGTGGCTGACGGTGCCAATTTCAAAGTACACATATTAGAGCGAGAATCACTTGAAGTGCTGGCCGAATTTGGAGATGGCGGCAGACAGCCTGGCCTATTTTTTGGTACTCACAGTATAGTGACAGATTCACAAGGCAATATTTACACAACTGAAACCTACGAAGGCAAACGCGCTCAAAAATTTCTCTTTCAAGGCTTAAAACCATTGACTGAGCACCGCACGGGTGCACCTTGGCCGGACGCGGCATTGCACTAAACTGAATCTGGTCAAACTAAGGGCAGAAAATACTAGCCTTTTTATTACCTAGCCTCATAAGTTGCGAGGGCAAAGTTGGTATTTGGCTTGTATCAATGCCTCTGCTCAATTATTCTCACGTCTAGAAATCTGACTTGGCCTGTAGAGAGAACTTATATGAATCTGCGAAAATTAATCCTCGTGATATTTACGTTGCTCAGTTTTTCAGTAATTGCTGCAGAAGAAATCAACGTGAATTATTCCTATGGAGCTAATCACACGACCGATTTCAGCAGCCTCAGAGTTTCCTTAGGCATTGGCGCGGTTACAGATGATCGCGGTGATAATAATCCAAACTTAATAGCCGAAGGATATACAGCGGAGGCGCCCTTGACAGACATCGTTCGTAACTCTCTCATTCAAGGGTTCGAGCATGGCGGCGCTGAACTTGCAGATTCAGGAGCTGACATGCAACTAGTGGGGCGCATTGTTAGTTCACAATTAGATACTGTAGATAGAAGCGGCGTCGAAACTTTGCAATTAACGATCCGAACGAATATCGCACTTCAGGGTAGGGGCCGCACAATTTGGGAGACTACTCTTTTTGGCAGAGGTACCGCACCAGTTGAGGATGGCATGGTTGCCGCGGTACATGCCGCCTTGGACCGGATGATTCGCGAATTAGTAAACGACGACTACTTTCTAATCGAAATTCAGTAAGTTAATCACATCCTAGCTCTATAAATGCCGACTCTTCGATAACCTCAATCATTCCTGGAAAGAGATCAAGGCCAGTTAGATTTTCAATTTCCCTAATACTTGAACGCATTTCGCAATGATGTCGATGGACTGGCGACTCCTGTTTCATTAGAAAAGCAGCGCCCTTTCCTTCTTCTGTAATTACTATCTTGAAAAAAGCATCTGGTACCCGATGAGGGTTGTTAGTTCGTAGCAAAGTAAGGTTAGAACCTTCCTCAAAAATAGGACCAGTAATTACGTACACCTCATCTCTTCTATTTACATAGTTTCGAATCGACCAATCCAAACCATACCATGCTCCCTGGCTTAAACTTGATGTTCGAGCTACAGTATTGGTTAAGTAATTCACTTCATTCCAGTAAGGACTTCCGGCAAAATCCACCAGAGGCACATATTGAGCACGTATTAATCCCTGTATTTCAGAATTAAAAAAATCTTCCTGCTTAAGTGTCTCACTGACATACTCATCAGCGATTGGCGCCCTGGACAAACTAGAGGCTATTCCAATTGACTCTGGCGATACAGTGTAAGAGACCCAGTCGGCAGATTTTGTCGTGGTGTTGAAAGACAGCGCGTAGATTGGGCGAATAATTAGGTGATTTTCGGAACTACCACCAAGGGGACAGCCACGATAACAATGCGCGATCTTATAATTTTGAGCCACCGCGGCGGCATTAAATAGCACGCTTACAAAGGTTACTAGAAACGAGAATATTCGAAGCATAAAACTGATTTCCCTTAACTTTCCTAAATGTCAGTAACCAGCGCTCGGAAAGTCACAGCTGTTTTGCCTCCCTAGAGTCTAATAGCCGTAGAGATTGTATGGTTAAAATTTGAATTTATCTATGGAGTTCGCACTAAAATAGTGTGGGCAAATCGATAATTCAGGGGCCGATTAATCTAATTTCCAAAATTAAACGTAACCCTTAGGTGGCATTTTAAGAAAGACCTTGCTGGAGTCTGCGATAAAATAGCTACACGATTATTGAAATTTTAAGGGGTTTTTAATTTTCAGGAAGCACTCCGATACGTTGTTATCTAGTATACTCATCAGTGCACGAACATTAAATTGTCTATAAAGAAGCTGAGGAAAGCCAAATGCTTAAATTACCAAACCTATCTAAAGCCTTAGTAGCAGGATTACTTAGTGCAATAGCAGGTACCAGCGCCTATGCGGCAGAGCGCATTAGTGATTTTTCGCTAGTCGATGCGGACGGAAGATTTTTCCAGCTTAGCCGTCATTCAAACCAGGACGCCGTTGTCCTGCTAGCTTACGATGCCGATAGTCGCGATGCTCGCCGAGCTATCTCTGATCTTAGTGAAATCGCTGAGCAATTTGCCGACCAGGCAGTTGCAATTGCAATAATGGATGTAACCGGCTCGACTGATAAGATCGCTATGAGAGAGGAAGCAACAGACGAAGACATTCCTTTCAGAATTCTCATGGATGAAACTCAACTAGTCACTGCAGAGCTGGGCATTACTCTAGCGGCTGAAGTTGTAGTTATTGATCCTAAAGCGCTCGAGATTATTTACCGCGGCGCTCTTAGCAGCCGCCATGCTGAGGGTTCCCGATCCGAGCGCAGAGAGGGTTCTTACTTAAGCGAAGCACTAACGTCAGTTTTTTCCGGTACTGAAATGTCTGGAAATCAGCTTGCAAGTAAAGGTGACAAAATTGATTTTTCTGCAAAAACGGCAATTGAAAGTTCTGTTTCCTATGCAGCCGACATTGCCCCGATTCTTGAACAGCGGTGTGTAACTTGTCACCAGGAAGGTGGTATTGCACCTTTCGCGATGAACAATCATCAGACGATTCAGGGGTGGTCACCTATGATTCGAGAAACTTTAATCACAAAACGTATGCCTCCTGGCCAAATCGACAGCGAATACGTTGATAGCTTTCACGGGGTAAACCACATTACCGTAGAAGAGACACAAAAGCTGATCAGTTGGATTGACAATGGTTCCATCAACAGCGACAGCTCCGATCCTTTAGCCGCGTTAATATCCAAACCAGAAAAATGGATAAATGGCGAGCCTGATCTAATCATTCAAATTCCAGCTCAGCAAATCCCTGCGACTGGCGTTCAAGATTACCGCAACTTAACCATTCCGCTTGATTTGGAAGAAGATGTTTGGGTAAAAGCTGTTGAATTCGAAGCTGGTGATCCAACAGTCTTGCATCACATCATTGCGTTCTCTTACGGCGCAGACGGCCTTAGTCAATTTGGAATTCTTAACCAAGGGATTGGTCTTGGTGCCTATGCCCCTGGTAATGAATTGAACCTGTACCCTGAAGGTTCTGGTTATCCGCTAGAAGCTGGTGGTGGTTTATTGTTGCAAATGCACTATACAACCTCGGGCAAAGAAGCCGTCGACGCTTCTGAAATTGGCATTTACTTGATGGATGAAGCTCCGGATAGACCAATCTTAGGTGGATCAGCTGCGGATCTCGATATTAATATTCCACCATTTGAGGGCAACCATGAAATGGTAGCCTCAAAGAAATTCCGGACAGATTCTTACTTGACTATGGTGGGACCGCATATGCACTACCGCGGTTCCGATGCAAACTTTAAATTAAAATATCCAGATGGTCGGATCGAGGAAGTATTGAACGTTCCTAACTATCAGTTTAACTGGCAAAAAACTTATGATTTTAAAGAACCATTATTTTTGCCAGCTGGCACTGAATTGGTATTTCGCGGAACTTTTGATAATTCCGATATGAATCCATACAATCCAGACCCTTCACAAACACTAACCTGGGGGGAACAAACCTGGCAAGAAATGTTCTTTGGCTTCTTCCGCTATGTTGAAGCAGAAGGCGGAGAATAAACTCTACCAGTTTTTGTTCACAGCCCGACTACCTTGGGGTAGTCGGGCTTTTTTTTTCAACTGCAAAAATTCCTCCTTAAATTTTCACTGAGTTGTCCGCGTCCCACTGAAGTATGCGCCGAAGGCGGCAAATACCAGTTCGGTTTGTTCTTGTTAGTCATAATTCACCTGTTTTCATCAAGTTGGGCCAGCTAGAAATTTATACAACCCTGTTTGACGAGAATCGTTACGGTGCTGATTCTCACTGTGATGAAAATCCTCCCACCCAAACCGGGCTTGACCAGGCGACTGCATCGTTGGCCTGCTCGACCTTGAAATAATAGTAGTCGCCTTGATCAGGATTATCGGTATCAGTCAATGCAAAGTTCACGTCGCGTGTGCCACCATTGATGACCCTGCGGATGGTGATATTGTCTTCGGGATAGTCTGCTTGCGGAATATTTCGAGTTAACCGGCCATCGACTATATCACTAAGTGAAATTTCAACTCGGGTGGCCGGGATGGTGGCATGGACACGATAGAAAGGTGGAGCCGATCCGGTCTCAGTTGTTTCTTCAAGGTTTAGTATAATGGTAGCGTCTGCTTGCACATCTGACAGACTAAGCCGAATGGAACTGGTATCGCCGCGGGTGTGAGTGCTGAAGCGTGTCGTGTTGCCGGCGCTAGTTATTGCTTGAGTTGTAGGATTTACAAAATCCATAGCCGTTGCAGTCTTCAGTTCAGCTCCAGTCACTGTCATTTCTCCGCGCCAATGTCGCCATCCACGAGGTGCATCACCGTTGAAATGAGGTGTGGGATCGGAGGTAAAACTCAATAGCAATTCCTGTTCACTGCCTGGAGAGTCTTCCAAAAGATATTCCTGCTGCCATATTTCTTCATCATTTTTGTACAGCTGCACCGACTTGATAGGGGCAGTGCCAATAGCGCGGCCACTAAGGATTCGAGTCTCACTGTAGCTACCTCGCTGACCCATGGTAGTGCCATTGACATCCATCTTCAGAATAATACGGTCACCCGTTGTGGCGTAAGTGCGCTTGGCTTTCATGCCGTCAAAGATCGCATCTCTTGAACGCTCTGGCGCCAGCACTGCACCCAAGCCTCCACGTTGTGCCAGAGAATCCCTGTTGGGTGCCGAGTAACCCGGACGAGAGAGGTGGTCATCAGAAGCCGCAACCACACCAACTTCATGACCATGTGACAGATAACTCTTCATGAACCACTGAAATGAACCGTGCATGGACATTATCTCGATGATGGGTTCGAGTTGCGGGTCAGACTGGCGGAAGTCGCCGGGATTATGCGCATGGGGAATCACCACGATGTTGTCTGCGTCATGGCGTTCATGTAACTCGGCATAGAGTGCCGACAGTACGGGATAACTCAGTCCCGAGACTGGCATTTGATCCTTGATCTCGCGAAACAGAACATTGTGATGCCCACCAAAGCGAGTGTGTCGGGTCCACTCCCAACCCAGGTAGGGTATGAACTTACCTGGTTCATCGTATTCGGCGCTGGTCTTGCGAATCAGCTCCCATTCTCCGGCATCAAGCCAGACATCGTGTTCTGAGTGAGTGACGAAATCCAGGCGAGCATCATCGCGAGCGAATCGCATAAAGTAGTCGACAGTGCCGATGCCTTCTGAATAACCCGAGTGACCATGGGTATCGCCCCAATAAATTCGATACTCAGGGTCATCTTCAACCAGAATTGGATTGCCAATGCCAGTGATGCGGCCATCGATGCTGCGCAGTGAAATCCAATGGGGGCCAGGTTCAGTCACACTCAAATCCAGCACGGTTATGGCATCGCTACCGGCTGTGGTGGCTACCACTTCTTCATCAACTAAAACCTCAAATGCCGGGATTGCACCGGTGGCGCGATTGAAAAATTGGTCTTGCGCACGTACCGATAACTCGAAATTCTCACCGGGTTCTACGATGCTAGGTCCGAAGCCATGTACACCAACCGCTTCGCCTCCAATGACCACGAAAGGTGTGATGGGCAGAGAGCGCCATTCGCTGGAGCCGTCCAGATCAACATAGAGTGGCAGTGGCATGCGTTCACTCTCGAATGTGGGTAGGCGAATACCGGGACCGCCCTGGCGTTGGTCACCATAGGTAATAGTGACACTTGACCCTTGATCAAGCTCCCCTGCGACGAGACGAAAAGCGATGGCCGGCTGCGGGGAACGGAAGCCACCGTGGGGACCGGATGCCATAATCGTTTCCGGTTCGAAAACCGCATCATCATCGGTTGTTTCGATAGAGATATAACCGGCCGCAGATGGATCCTCCGATTGGAATATGCCGAAATTTGCTGAGAAGTGCCGCGCTACCCAGAAGCCTCCGCCAATCGCCATGGATCGGGTGCCGACCCGCCAGGTTTGACTCAGAGTGTCCATAGTGCCGGCAACAAACGGCCCAAGATTGTCCGATCTGAGCAAGCCCAGGGCACCATCCTCATCCCGCAGAATGAATTCCCGCACGAATCGGTCCACGTTGCGGCTCTGATTCACGGCCTGTCTGCCGCGAGGAGGCAAAGTAGACTGCAAGCGAATTCGCGTTGCATCTACGCCGACCTCTCCACCTGCTAGGGCATAAGCATCTACCCAGTCGGCTAACAAACCGGCTCGCTCGGCGATGGTGTTTTCACTGGTTGCTTCGCTTGCCACGGCGCTTTTTAGTGCCTCCACTCTGGCGCGTAGCTCGCTAGACATGTAGTCATCGCGGTTGAACTCTTGACTGACTTCCGTGAATTGTTCTTCGGGCGAGCAGCCCAGCAGAGTTCCAGTAACGAGCAGTGCGAGTAAAAGTGATCGGGCTGAGTGGTAGGCATGCATTATTTTTTCTCGCTATTTTGTAAGAACGGTCGAATCAAGCGATCAGGAGCTAGCTTAGAAGATCAATTGTACTGTGTTGCCGTCAACATCAGTCAGGGTAGAACGAATCGCCGGCAATATTGTCTCATCAGGCGGTGGCAATTCGTCATTCCACCTGGCGTGCTCGGCCTCGAGTCGCTGCACGATGTCGGGGTGCTGACCAGCTACATTGTTTGACTCTTGCGGGTCATTCTGTAGATCGTAGAGCAGCGTGATCAGACCCAGCGGCGTGCCCGTCGCCCAACCTCCCGCTGGTGGATCGAGCCTACCGGTATCGTTCAGATCAGCTTCAGTAAAATCCGTCAGCTTGTATTTGATCAGTTTCCATCGTTGATCCCTGATCGCCTGAGTAGGTCCGGCACGCCAGAACAGGAACTCATGGGGATCGTCGCTTCGGTCTCCCTTTATGTAGGGGAGAAGATTCACGCTGTCTTCGGTTTCGACCCTGTCACCTGCGGCTGCGGTAAACGTGCTCATCAGGTCGAGGGAAATAACCGGCTTGTCATAGAGTTTGTTATTGGGCAATTCGTTGGGCCAACTCAACAGAAATGGAATGCGTATACCTCCCTCCTGGTGGTAGCGCTTGAAGCCGGCGAAATTCAGGTTGGAGCAGGCATTGTCAATATAACCGGCACAGCCGTTGTCACTGAGGAAGGCGATTAGCGTGTTTTCATACTGGCCGATCTCTTTTAGTTTCTCGACCACTTTTCCGACACTGTCGTCAAGTGATGAAACCATAGCGGCATACACTCGCGTGGCCATGTCCTGCACATGGCCATAACGATCGAGATAGGGTTTGGTAGCTTGCAATGGTGTGTGCGGAGTCGTGTGACTGAGGTAAAGAAAGAAGGGGTCATTGGCATGGCGATCGATAAAGGAGACGGCTTCTTCGGTAAAGACATCGGTAAGGTATTCATCTACCTGGACTCTCTCCCGCCCGCGGTAGACTGCGTTATAGGCCGATCGATTTACCGGCGCCCCACGGGTCCCTGCATAGGCGCCGCCCTCAGGCAGGGTCTCGAAAAACTGGGAACCGCCCGCCAACACCCCGAAGTACTCATCAAAGCCGCGGCTCATTGGATGATATTGCTCCTGCTGTCCCAGGTGCCACTTGCCAATCATGCCTGTGGCGTAACCACGCTCACCCAGTTCATCGGCTATCGTAACTTGGTCCAGTGCAATCCCGTTGTCCGTATCCCGGCCAGCCGGATTAAATTCCCAGCCATGCCGTTGCTGGTAGCGACCGGTTAAGAGTCCGGCTCGAGACGGACTGCAGACGGGGTGAGATACGTAACCCTGGGTAAAGCGGACACCACTGGCAGCAAGCGCATCTATATTCGGCGTATCGATAATTGTACTGCCGTAGACACCTGTGTCCCCGATTCCAAGGTCATCAGCAAAGATGAATACGATATTGGGTTGGCGGGAAGCGGAGTCGACCTGAGCGTTAGTGACCACAGGCAACATGATTATGAGACTGGCAAGGCAGAGTGCGGGAGAAATTTTCATCTATTTTTTCAGAATCGCCTTTAGTAAATCTGGGTTGGTACTATAACAATTAATGTATGCGTCACCCTTCTATTCGATATTTAGCACCGTCCTAAACCCAATATGACTCGTACCCAGTCCGCTATCTTGTGCTTGTCTTGCCGCGGGTCGGAATCGAAGACAATAATTTTCGGCACACAAAAAAGAACCTCCCTTGATAACGCGGGCTATGGCTGGACCGTGATTGCTGCTGAAGCTCTCTTGCTGCGAAGGCCCCGCTGGATTCAAAGAGTCATTAGGATCGTGTTCGGGGTTGTACCAATTGGAAGTCCACTCCCAAACATTTCCGATAAGGTCATAAACGCCGTAATCATTTGGCTCAAAACAACCCACCGGTGCGAGGCCCGCATGGCCATCCTCTTGCTTATTCTCCACAGGAAAGGAGCCCTGCCAGGTATTGGCATGATGGTGGCCATCGGGGGCTAGCTCATTGCCATCCCACGCGTATCTACTATTTCTTTTATTACGCGCCGCCAGCTCAAACTGTGCCTCGGTTGGTAAAGAGCGTCCTGCCCACTTTGCATACGCTTCTGCATCGTCGAAGGCGATATGAACAACTGGGTAGTTGTCTTTGCCTTCAATGTTGCTATCTAGACCTTCTGGGTGGCGCCAGTTAGTTCCCGCTACCCAAGACCACCAACTTTCTGCAGTCTGGCCTTGAACCGGCGGAACAAACAATACGGAACCAGGCTGCAGAAGTTCTGCTGGTACGTCGTCTGGCCAGTCAGCAGGATCGGGACTTTGTTCGGCAACAGTGACATAGCCGGTCTCTTCAACAAATTTTGCAAATTGTGCGTTAGTCACTTCATGGGCATCAATCCAGAATCCAGATACGGTGACTGCGTGAGCCGGCCCTTCTTCTCGATAAGTAGTGTCGTCACCCATGATAAATTCAGCACCTCCTATCCATGCTTGATCAGCTTGCCCGACTAAACAAGAGCTGGAGGAATGCATATCCATCGCGGATTGACCAAGCGCCGATTGAGCCAATAAAAAGAGCCCACAGAAAAAGAAGCCATTATTTAGTTTTTGCATATTGAATACCTAGTATCTGCAGAATGCATCCCAATGGATAATAAATAAGCCTTTGCTTCAGAACAATACCCTAGGCGATTCAGATTGATCCACGAAATCTGGAGTCAGTCCTCCCTGCATTGCAATGTGCCTGTCACCAGTTTTGCTAACTCAGAATAGGCAGTCTCTGAAGTAGCCACCAAACAGAGATTGGGCCAATGAAATAGGCAGGCAGCAAATTGCTCAGACTAACGTCTGCAGCAGTTATTTTTCGTCGCCAATAACGAATTAGGAAACCCAGGAAGAGGCACGCAGCAACCACCATCAATTGTCCTATTTCCAAGCCAATGTTAAACAACAACAATGCCCAAAGTGCAGCGTCATCTGGCAAACCTACTTCA
>MDSW01053235.1_pt1 | contig 16004 bp, 19 predicted proteins | sample 811171 | NCBI WGS metagenome assembly MDSW01 (sample SAMN05326641, study PRJNA326480) | marine metagenome | isolation source: seawater | place: Atlantic Ocean: North West | collected 2012
CAACAAGAGAAAGTTTTAGAAAAAGATTAAGAACTGGTGACTTAGATGACAATGAAATTGAGATAGAAGTTCAGAACACTTCTTCTCCACTTCAAAGTTTCGAAATACCTGGAATGCCTAGTGGGAACGTTGGAATGATAAACCTTGGTGATATACTTGGTAAATCAATGGGTGGTAAAAAAGGTAAAAAGAAAAAAATGACCGTAAAAGAGTCTCACGATATTTTGGTTGCGCAAGAATCTGATAAGATGATCGAAGAGGATAAAATTATTACTGAAGCGAAAAGAGCTACGGAAGAAAATGGAATAGTTTTCTTGGATGAAATTGATAAAGTTTCTGCAAGAAGTGATAGAGTTGGGGGCGACGTTTCAAGGGAAGGTGTTCAAAGAGATTTGTTGCCTTTAATAGAAGGAACCACTGTGAGCACTAAGCACGGACCGATTAAAACTGATCATATCTTATTTATTGCTTCTGGAGCGTTTCAATTAGCCAAACCCTCTGATTTGTTGCCTGAGTTACAAGGTAGATTACCAATAAGAGTTGAGTTAGATGCACTTAAAGAAGAAGATTTCAAAAGAATCCTTAAAGAACCAGATAACAGCTTAATAAAACAATACAAAGAATTACTAAAAACTGAAAATGTGACTCTTGAATTTACAGATGATGGAATTGATATGCTTGCTAAAATTTCTGCAGAGGTAAACTCATCAGTAGAAAATATAGGTGCAAGAAGACTTCATACTATTATTGAAAAAGTTCTTGATGATATTAGTTTTAACGCAACTGATAAAGCAGGTGAAACAATTACAGTTGATCAAAAATACGTAAAAGATAATTTAGGAAACTTAGTAAAAGATACTGATTTATCTAAGTTTATACTATAAATTTTTCAATTTAATTATTATTGCTCCTTCGCCGCCGTCTTTTTTATCCGCATCATTAATTGTAATAATAAATTTATTTAATTCTGAATTAGTTCTTATAAATTCTGGAACAGAATATTTTAATTTTCCTAAATTTTTTGATATATAGGCATCTTCATGATTTGTTGAGTGTATACCCTTTCCAGTGATAAGTAGTAGTTCCCTAAATTTATTTTTTATACAATATTCTATAATTTCTTTTACTTTGGTGTTGGCCTCATCCAAAGTAAATCCGTGGAGGTCAAATTTATAACGTTCTCTTCTTTGAATTTTTTTGGGGAAACCTCGATCTTTATCGTAAATATCAGAAGGATTTTTTATATACTCTTCCCAAGCTTTTTTATCTTCTAGATTAGGTTCTTTTTTTTTAATCACTTACTGATAATTTCAGACAAATACCAATTAGGACCTTTTTGTTTTATATTTCTAGTAAATTTCCAACTATCTGTTACAAATTTAATTTTATCAGGATTTCCTTCTATAACTTTATTCTCCTTATCTTTCTTAACAGATATAACTTCAGCAACAAATTTTACAGTTGCAAATAAATTATCCTTTATTTTTTCGTATTTTTCAACGGAAGACTCTTTCACTCCAATAAATGTGAATTCAGATGTTATGCCTTCCTTGTTTCTTGATTTAATGGCATCAGAAAAATTTGAAAACATATCTGATGATAATAAATTCTTTAATTTAATTAAGTCTCCAGATGCAAAAGAGGTAAGAATACTTTCATAAGCAATTTCAGCACCTCTTAAAAACTCTTTTTTGTCTTTACCTTCTAAAATTTCTAAATTTTGCTTAACTGGTTTAGCCTCATTTTTTGGTATACTAAATTCTTTTTCAGCAAAGCCAGGGTAAACTTTCGACTCATGTCCAGTTTTTCTGCCTAATATACTTCGTAGACGCAAAATAATGAATCCTGCGATCATCCCTAATAAAATTATGTCTATATAACCAAAATTGTTACTCATAGTTTGATAAATATACATTAATCATATATTTTTGTATCAGACAAATGAACCCATTTTTTCTTATATTTATAGGTATTCCAGCATTAGAAATTTACTTATTGATCAAGGTAGGGGGGCAAGTTGGAGCCCTAAACACTGTGGCTTTAATTTTTTTAACTGCAATAATTGGTCTTTATTTTGCGAAATACCAAGGATTACAAACATTAAAGTCTGGTATGGTCAATCTATATCAAAATAAAATGCCTATTTATGAGATAATATCAGGCGCGTCGATAGCCTTAGCTGCCTTTTTGTTAATTGTGCCTGGTTTCTTTACTGACTTTGTAGGTTTTCTAATACTTATTCCCTATACTAGAAAAATTTTATTCAACTTAGCTTTGAGAAAAAAAACAAAAAACGATGAAAAATCTCAAAATAAAACTATTGATGGTGAAATAATAGAGGATAATAAAGATGAGTTATAAAATTATAGGAAAATATATAAAAAATTTAAATTTTAATATTCCAAATCCAAAAACATTCTTTTTACTTTCTAAAAACATTGCAAATTATAAAATTAATATTGATATAAAAAGCTCTCAAGCTAAACAAAATATTATAGAAGTTCTAACTAGCTTAAGCCTGAATCCAACAAGAAATGATTTTGAGAAAATTAACACAAAAATTATCTTTTCAACGATAGTTGAGTTAGAAGGAAATCGATTAACCAAAGAAGAAATGAAAAAGATAATCCTCGTAGAAGTTCCGAGCAAAATTTACCCTGAGTTAAGAAAAATATTTATTTTTTTATTTGAAAACTCAGGATTTAAAGATGTAAAAATCAGTGAAACTGTTGATTTTGAAGAATTATATAAAATGAAAAAAGTTCAGTAAAAATTCTTTTTTAATTCTGACACTAAAAAATCTTTATGCTTTTTTAGTTCAACATCTGATATTTTGACTACTGTTCTATTATAATCTTTTGCCTTATTAATATTTATTTCGGAAATATTATTTGAAAGATTAAATTTTGGTTCCTTTGCATCTAATAAATTTATATAGACCTCTCTTAACAGTTCGCAGTCTAGCAACGCGTTGTGTTTTGTTCTTCGAGATAAATCTATGTTAAATCTTTTACAGAGTGCATCTAGAGAATTTGAAGTTCCAGGAAACTTATTTCTAGCTAACTCTAAGGAGTCTATTACTTGATTCTTGTTCATTTTTCCTTTTTGCGCTGATCCTAACTCTCCGTCTAAAAAACCTAAATCAAAAGAGGAATTATGAATTATGATCTTTTTATCTTTAATGAAATCAAGAAATTCATCAGCAATTTGTTCGAAAGTTTCTTTGTCACTTAAAAATTCTTGTGAAAAACCATGCACTTTAAAGGCTTCGTCCGGAACGTTTCTCTTAGGGTTAATTAGTTTGTGGAAGATTTTTCCGGTTGCAACTAGGTCTTTAGTCTCTATACAGGCTATTTCAACAATTTTGTGTCCATCTCTAAAAGATAAACCTGTGGTTTCGGTATCTAAGAAAACTTCATACATACTTATTGATTATAGCTAATAAATTTTTTTTTAAAATATTTAAATTTTTTTCATTAACAACTACATAATCACAGTACTTAATTTTCCTGGTATCGTTCATCTGTTTATCATTCAATAATTTAAATAATTTTTTTTCCCCACCTTTTAGCTGAAATCTTTTAAGCCTTAATTTTTTTTTAGCTTTTATAAAAATCACTACATTAAAATATTTTGTTAATTTGCTCTCGATTAATAAGGGTATTTCGTAAAAAAGAAATTTTTTATTTCTATTTCGCGAAGTAAAACTTCTCATTTTTTTTCTCACTAAAGGGTGGATTATTTTTTCCAATTTTTTAATATTTTTTTTATCTTCTAAAATAAGATTTTTTAAAGATTTTTTTATTTGACTATTGTTTTTTATTCTAAATCTTTTCCTAATTAATAATTTAAAATTTTGATTTTTATAAAATTCTTTTACCTCTTTGTCTGCACTAAAGAGGGGTCCTCTTCTATAAGATAATATCTTACTAGCAGTAGTTTTGCCTGAAGCAAGAGATCCGGTTATTCCTATTTTGATCATTTTAATTTAGAATTTAGTAATTCTACCAATTCGTCATCAATTTCGGGGTTAATTTTATTCCATAGATAAAAAGATTTTTGCCCCTGGTAAATAAACATATCAAGTCCATTAAATACCTTTCTTCCCTCTTCTTTTAAATATTTAAAAGTCTTTGTTTCTAAAGGATTATAGATCGTATCAATATAAATAAGTTCATTTTTTGTATTTAAAAAATTAAAATTAAAATCTTGACCATTTTTAAGACCTAAACTTGTAGCGTTAATAATCATGTCAAAGTTTTTAATTTCACTTTCAAGCTTAGTCCAAGGCAATATATTTAAAAAACTAAATTTTTGTTTTAGAAAAACACATTTTTCGCTTGTCCTATTCGTTATTGAAATATTTCTAATCCCAGATTTTTGAATAGATAGAATTACAGAAGGAGAAACCCCTCCGGCCCCAATAATAAGAACTTTTTTGCTCAAGCTATTTTCAATTTCTTTAAGATAAGCTGCCTGCAGTCCATAAACATCTGTATTTTCACCGATAACTGTTTTGTCGTTATTTAAAAGCACAGTATTAACAGAGCCCGTTTGCTCTGCATCATTTACAATTTTATCAATATGATTAATAATTTTTTGTTTAAAAGGCAGAGTAACGTTAATACCATTTATAAAACCACCTCTAATTCTTTTTACAATATCTGGTAAATTTTTTTCTGTCGCTTCTATCACAGAATAATTGGCATCTATGCCATATTTTTTAAACCAATAATTATGCAAAATTGGTGATAAGGAATGTTTTATAGGATTTCCAATTATTCCAAAATTTTTCTTCATTTTTTATATTGTTTTATATAATCAATTATTTCTTTGATAGGTAAACCCATAATCGAATCTTTGTCTCCTTTAACATACTCAAAAAGCTCTAATCCACTTGCTTCTATTTGATACACGCCATAAGCAAGTAAGGTTTTGGTCTCTATTTTGGTTAAATATTTAGAAAGCTCAATTTCCTTGAGTTTCTTCATTTTAAGTTCGGAAGTATCCGTATGATTCCAAATCATTGCTCCATTTTTTGAAAAACACACTGAACTTATTAAATAATGTTTTGAATTATTAAGTTTTTTTAAAATATCGAATGCTTCTTTTCTTGATTTGGGTTTATTGATTAACTCCTCGTTTAAAGATATTACGCTATCTGCTCCAAGAACTAATCTATCAGGGTTTATATTGCTTACTTTAATTGATTTAATTTCAGCTAGATTTTTTGAAATTATTAATGGATTTGCTCCTTCTGCTAAAAGAGATTCTTTTATCTCGTCCTCATCTACATTTGAAACTATGACTTCATTATCAATACCGTATTTGTCTAATATATTTTTTCTTACACCGCTTTTAGATGCTAATATAATTTTCATTTATTTTTCATTATCTCCATAATTTTAAGTATAGATGCAGCAGTTTCCTCGACTGACCTTCTAGTTACATCTATAATTGGCCAATTATTTTTTTTAAATAACCTTCTTGAGTCTTCGACTTCTTTTTTTATAGATCCTAAGTCAGTATATTCTTTAAGATTTTGATCTTTCATTATTGCAACTCGGTTACGCCTAATATCTGATAATCTCTCTGGATCGGCTACTAAGCCAACAATGCAAGATGATTTATTTATGAGTAAATCTTTTGGAATATTTTGGTCTAATACTAAAGGTATATTTACAGTTTTATAACCTCTGTTGGCTAAGTAAATTGAGGTTGGTGTTTTACTTGTTCTGCTTACTCCCAATAAAACCACATCGGCATCATTTATATCATCTACTTTTTTTCCATCATCATGTGACATTGTAAATTGAATGGCTTCTATTCTTTTATAATAATCATCATCCAAAACGTGTTGAGCGCTAGGTTTGTGTATAGCTTTTTGGTTTAGAAGTTTTGAGAAACTCAAAATTAAATTACCTAACACACCAAAACAAGGTACAGAGCTTTTTGCGCTTTGTTTTGCCAAATACTTAGCTAACTTTGTTTCTACAATAGTGTAAAGTATAATTGAATTCTCTATTTGATTGCATTCATTGATAATTTTGTCGATTTGCTGTTCTGTCCTAATAAATGCAAATTCTTTTTTCTCATAATCAAAATTTGCAAATTGGGACTTCAAGGATAAGAAAATTCTATCAAGAGTTTCACCGGTAGAATCAGACACAAGATATACATTGTATTTTTGGTTCATATCTATGTTAATAAAGTATTAATGAATTTATTTTTTACATATTTCATTTAATTTAAAAAAAACAATTAACATTAATTAACATTACTTAAACATTTTATTGATTGTTGATAATAATGTTTTTTTAATGTTTATAAAATAAATAAAAACAGAAAATTAAGTAAAATTAAGGAAACTTATTAACTTCAAAATGTATAAAAGTTGTAGAAATCGTTATATAACTAACTAACAAGACCTAATATATATACTATTCTTAAAACTAAATTACTTTTATGAGTGATCTTGAAGAAATATTAATAAATAAAAAGGTTTGTAAATCTGTCTGGTTTATGAGACAAGCAGGTAGATATTTACCTGAATTTAGAGAAATTAGATCTCAAAATAAAGATTTTATTCAGCTCTGCCTAAATAGTGATTTAAGTTCTGAAATTACACTTCAACCAATTAAAAGGTTTAACTTAGATTCAGCTATTATCTTTTCAGATATACTCATGGTTCCGTATGCGCTAGGTCAAAAAGTAGAATTTATTAAAGACCATGGACCTAAATTAGAAGAATTTAAAATTGAAAATTTTTTAAACAATAACAAAAATAAATTCTCTCAAAAATTACAACCTGTTTATAAAGCAATAAAAAACACTAGAGAAAAGCTTGAAAAGGAAAAATCATTAATAGCTTTTATTGGAGCTCCATGGACATTACTCATTTATATGCTGGGGTCTAAAATTGGTAAAAACCAAGTAGATTATGAGATATTAAAAAAAAAAGAATTTGAGGTAAATCTAATTTTAGATAACTTACACGATTATCTTTGCCTTCACATTGAAAACCAAATTGCCGCTGGAGCAAATGTTGTACAAATTTTTGACTCTTGGGCCGGTTTAATAACACCCGAAAATTTACAAGACTATTGTTACATCCCAAATTTAAAACTTGTTGATTTTTGTAAAAATAAGAAAATACCTGTTATATGTTTTCCAAAAGGGATAAGTGAAAACTACAAAGAATTTAATAATTTGGTTAAGCCGAATGGATTAAATCTTGATTACGATATTAATCCTATATGGGCAAAAGAAAATCTTAAAAATGTTGTATTGCAAGGCGGTTTAAGCCCAAATGCATTATTATCTTCAGAAAAAGAGATCTTTAAAAGAGCCGAAAAGTATTTAGATACATTTAAAAAATCACCTTATGTATTTAATTTAGGTCATGGTTTGCTTCCTGAGACAGACCCGGTTAAAGTCGAAAAATTGATTAAGTTTTATAGGGAGTATTAAAATGAAAGATCACCCAAGGGTAAATTTTGGTAAAACAGGAATTTTATTAATAAATTTAGGTACACCAGACTCAACTAGCTGGTGGGATATAAGAAAGTATCTAAAAGAATTTTTGTCCGACAGAAGAGTAATAGAAGTTAACCCAATCCTATGGCAAATTATACTCAATTTATTCATTCTTACTTTAAGACCATCCAAAACTGCTCATGCTTATAAAAAAATATGGAGAAAAGACACAAATGAATCTCCATTATTATATTTCACAAGAAGTCAGTCAGCGAAACTTAACAATAAAATTGGAAAAGAAAATTTAATTATTGATTTTGCTATGAGGTACGGAAATCCAAGTATTAAATTAAAATTAAGAGAACTTCATGAATTAGGATGTGAAAATATAATTATTTTGCCTTTATATCCCCAATACGCCGCAGCCACCACAGCAACTGTTTGTGATGAAGTTTACAGAACTTTTATGAAGATGAGATGGCAACCTAGTTTACAAATTATACCACATTATGAGAGTGAAGATCTGTACATTAATGCACTTGTAAAAAGTATTGAGACAAAAGTTAAAACAATTAATTGGAAACCAGACTTAATTATCGCCTCTTATCATGGAATTCCTAAAAAATATTTTGATAAAGGTGACCCGTATCATTGTTATTGTCAGAAAACTACTAGGCTAATGAAAGAAAAATACACATCATTTGATATTCAAACTACTTTTCAATCTAGATTTGGCCCTCAAGAATGGCTAACACCATATACTGATAAAACTTTGGAAAATTTACCTAAGAAAGGGGTTAAAAATTTATTAGTAATTTGTCCAGGCTTCGCTTCAGATTGTGTTGAAACTTTGGAAGAAATTAATATTCAAGGGAGAGAGAGTTTTTTAGACAATGGTGGAAAAAATTTTGATTTAGTGCCTTGTCTTAATGACAGCGAGGATCATATAAACCTATTTGAAAAACTTGTAAAAAAATACATTTAAAATGAATTTATACCTTCTATTTAAATCTTTACATTTAATAGCTATTATCTCTTGGATGGCAGGATTATTATATTTACCAAGAATATTTGTATATCACTCAGAGACCACAGAGGTATCTCAAAAAAATGTTTTTAAAATTATGGAAAGAAAACTTTATAACTATATAATGATGCCAGCAATGCTGCTCTCATGGCTTTTTGGAATTTTATTAATAAAGAGCCTTGGCTTTGAGATATTTTATGAACTTTGGATGCAGATAAAAATTTTTGCTGTATTAATTTTAACTTATTATCATTTTTTACTTGGAAAGTATTTAAGAAATTTTGCTATGGATGATAACAATAACTCTTCCAAATTTTATAGAATAATTAATGAGGTGCCTACAATTATACTAATTGTTGTTGTATTTGTTGTAGTTTTTAAGCCCCAATTATAAGACTTGAATTTTTTTTAAAAAGTCATATATTTTTAACACTTTCCTAATAATCAAAACAATTCCATGAATTTACAACAATTAAAGCAAAAAAACCCTGCAGAGCTAATTAACGAAGCTGAGAAACTTGGTATTGAAAATCCAAGTACATTAAGAAAACAAGAAATATTATTTGCTATTTTAAAGAAATTGGCTGAAAAAAATGAGCAAATCACAGCAACAGGTGTTTTAGAAGTACTACAAGATGGCTTTGGTTTTTTAAGAGCTATCGAGTCCAACTATTTACCAGGACCTGACGATATTTATGTAAGTCCAAGCCAGATAAGAAGATTTGGATTACGTACTGGTGACTCAGTTGAAGGAGAAATAAGAGGTCCAAAAGATGCGGAAAGGTATTTTGCTCTTTTAAAAGTAAATAAGATAAACTTTGATGAGCCAGAAAAAGGAAAAAATAAAATAGCTTTTGATAATTTAACACCGCTATATCCGAATGAAAGAATTAAATTAGAAGTAGAAGTAACTAAAGTTGAAAAGAAACCAGACAATACAGCAAGGCTAATTGATTTAGTTAGCCCTATAGGTAAAGGTCAAAGATCTCTTATAGTTTCACCCCCTAGGGCTGGTAAGACTATTATATTGCAGAATATTGCTCAGTCTATTACTGCAAATCATCCTGAATGTTATTTAATGGTTTTATTAATTGACGAAAGACCAGAGGAAGTAACAGATATGCAAAGATCTGTAAAAGGTGAAGTTGTAGCATCTACTTTTGATGAACCAGCTTCCAGACACGTTGCTGTTGCTGAAATGGTTATAGAGAAAGCAAAAAGATTAGTTGAACATAAGAAAGATGTAGTGATTTTATTAGACTCTATAACGAGATTAGGAAGAGCTTATAACGCTGTTATCCCAAGTTCAGGAAAAGTTTTAACTGGAGGTGTAGATGCTAACGCCTTACAAAGACCAAAGAGGTTCTTTGGTGCAGCTCGAAATGTTGAAGAAGGTGGTTCTTTAACTATTATTTCAACTGCTCTAATTGATACGGGAAGTAGAATGGATGAAGTTATTTTTGAGGAATTTAAAGGGACTGGTAATTCAGAATTAATTCTTGACAGAAAAGTTGCCGACAAGAGAATTTATCCAGCATTAGATATTACAAGATCTGGTACAAGAAGAGAAGAGTTGTTGTTTGAAAAAGACGACCTTTCTAAAATGAACGTATTAAGAAGAATTATAAGTCCAATGGGAACAATGGATGGAATAGAATTTTTAATTGCAAAATTAAAAAACACTAAAAATAATGCAGATTTCTTTGACTCCATGAACAAGTCTGCAAATTAATCTTATTGTATCGTCTGGTTGTTTAAACCAGTTTCGTGTAAATAAAAGCTAATTATACTTTCAAGTGTGTCCACTTTATCTTTAGTGGATATCGCCTCTAGCAATTTTTGCTTTTCCTCATTTGTTACTGGCGAAATCATAGCCAAAGTATTTATTTTTTGTATTTGATCAAGTTTTTCAAATTCTTTCCAGTTGAGCAAAAGACCATTTCTCTTAAAAAAAATTTTAGCTTTTTGCATCAAAGAATCAGAGTTAACCTCTTTGAGGTCTTCTTTAAGATCTATATCAAATTTTTCATAATCAACTTTAAATTCTCGATATAATTTATCGTTAGAAATTTCTTCTAAAATTTTAAATCTAGAGATACCAGTTAAATTTATCAAAATACGCCCATCCGGGCTTTTTTGGTAATCACTAATTTTTCCCAAACATCCAACATGATAAACACCTTTTTCTTCCTTTTTAGACTGAACCATTCCCATCAATTTATCTTTAACATAAGCATCATTGACCAGATTTAGATATCGTTTTTCAAATATGTTCAAAGGCAGATTTGTTTTAGGAAAATATATCACACCATTTAGAGGAAAGATTGGAATGGTTTTAGGAAAATTTTTCATAATTTGATTATATAAAAAAAATCAATTTACCGATAGCGGCATTTTATAATGGTTGACCACTCGTTGTGACGTATATTATAATAATTTTAAAGCGGGCATAGCTCAGTGGTAGAGCGTCTCGTTGCCAACGAGAAGGTCGAGGGTTCGAGCCCCTTTGCCCGCTCCAAATTTATGAGTGAATTAAGTAATAAAAAGTGTGTTCCATGCGAGGGAAATATTCCTCCATTTAGTACAAGCGAAATACATAAGTATCTGAAAAAAGTTGACGGTTGGGAAGTAAAAAGCAACAACGATAAAAATTTTTATTTAACTAAGAATTTTAAATTTAAAAATTTTGTAGAAAGTCAGAATTTCGTGAATAAAGTTGCTTATATAGCTGAGGAGGAAAAACATCATCCAGATATTCTCTTCGGTTGGGGCTATTGTGAGATAAAAATTTTTACTCATGCTATTAAAGGGTTAGCGGAAAGTGATTTTGTCTTAGCAGCGAAAATAGATAAAATTATCTAATGATTAAAATGCCTTATACCAGTAAAAATCATTTTAATTTTAGCTTTATTTGCAGCATTTATAACTTCCTGATCCCTAATTGATCCACCAGGTTGAACAATTACTTTTACACCAGCTCTAATAAGAGTATTAATACCATCAGCAAATGGAAAAAAAGCATCAGACGCTGCTATAGAATATTTAATTTTTGAGGATTGAAATTTTTTAGCTTTTTGTACTGCGATTTTACAACTGTCTAGCCTACTAGGCTGACCTGCTCCAATACCTATTGTTGAGAAATCATTACACAGTACAATTGCATTAGATTTAACATGTTTACAAATATTAAAAGCAAATTGAATTTCTGCTAACTCTTTTTTAGTGGGTTTCAATTTAGTAACACACTTTAATTTTTTTTTATCTATTACAATATTATCTTTAGTTTGTACTAAGAAAGAACCATCAAAAGATTTTATAGATGTAAGGTTTTCCATTTTAAAATTAGATATATCTATAATACGCAAATTTTTTTTTGATCTTAATATTTTAAGAGACTCTTTATCGAAACCTTTAGCAAGAATGACCTCCAAGAAATTTTTCCTAATTTCATTTGCAATTTTTCTATTGATTTTATAATTACAAGCGATGACTCCTCCAAAAGCACTTATAGGATCAGATGCATAAGCATTCTTAAAAGAGAGAAATGGGACTTTATTTTCAGAAACACCGCATGGATTAGCATGTTTAATTATGACAGTTCCAGAATTCTTTTTTAGTGAGTTTAAGATAATTAATGATGCAAACATATCATTGTAATTATTAAAACTTAATTCTTTTCCATGTATTTGGTCAAATTTTAAATTTTTATCATCGTAGTCATTTATATATATAGAGCTTTGTTGATGAGGATTTTCACCGTATCTCAAGTTTTGAAATTTTCTTCCAAAGATCGTTTTTCTTTCTGGAAATTTAATATTTAGTTTTTTATTAAACCAATTAGCAATCATGGCATCATAGTAGGCTGTTAAACCAAAAGCTTTTGAAGACATAAGTTCTCTAAATTTTAGAGATGTTTTTCCATTAAAAGTTTTTAATTCCTTAACCAGCAAGCTATAGTCGCTTACATTGGTAACAATAGTAACGTTTTTAAAATTCTTTGCAGCAGCTCTAACCATTGTTGGACCGCCTATATCTATATTCTCTATTATCTCTTTTGGACTCTTAGTATTCAAAACAATTTTTTGAAATGGATAAAAGTTAACAATAATAAGATCAATCGATGGAAAATTTTGTTTAGACATTTCACTTTTATGTTTTTTATTTTGTCTATCATGAAGAATACCTGCGTGTATTTTAGGATGAAGTGTCTTAACTCTTCCATCTAACATCTCTTTAAAACCGGTGTATTTAGATAACTCAGTGCACTTAAAACCTAGTTTTTTAATAGCTGCATAGGTTCCACCAGAACTTATAATATTAATATTAAATTTTTTAAAAGTCTTAAGAAGCGAAAATAAATTTTCTTTATTTGAAACAGATATAAGAGCGTTTTTGACTTTTAAATTCATTATTAAATGTTTTTTTTTATTTCCCAGCTGAAAATTTTATTTTTATTAACTAAATTACCACTGATTAAGATACAATTACTATCTATTATTTTTTTTTCACCTAAAAATATACTTTTATGAATCTCTAAATTTTCATTATTAATTGTGAAGAGTAAGGATTTATTTTTAGAAATTTGAATTAAAACACTATTTCCACTCATAGTTTTTACTACGTTTAGTTCTGGATTAATATGAAACCTAAAGGCATATCTTATCGGGTAACCATCCTTAGCTTTATAGATATGATCTACACCTTTAAGGTAATTTTTCTGCTTATCTACATAAATCTCTCTTCGGTGAATGCAGCCAAAATTTTTTTCATATCCATTATTAGAAACAGAACATCCTACAACATCATCTTCATTTTTTGAATTAAAATCAAAAGATTTGAAGGTGTTTTTAATTGAGTTGCCGAAAACTTTATTTATCATTTCACTTTTTTCAAATTTTGTTATCGAAGTATCATTAATGGTTAAGGTTGATTGGCACGCAGTTAGCCGACTAAGCAACTCTGCTTTTTTTGAGATTTGTTTACCAAATCCGGAGTTTGATATTATTTTTATTCCATCTAAAAAATACTCAAAGGAAAGAGGACCCGACTGATATGATTTTGAAAATTTTTTTTCAGGAGGTCTATCAATATCTATTATTATGAAATGATTTTTATGCTTTATTTTAAACAATCCACCTAAACTGTGATTTCTATTACTAAGTTTTAAACTCTCTAAATATTTTTCAATTTGATCTAATTTAATACATGTAGCACCATTAAATAATGGAAGCTGTTCATCGGGTGTTTTGATAAAATTAATACAACTTAAATTTTTTTCTATAATGTCTTCTAAAAATTCAGGTACATACAATTGGCTGTCTTTAATCACTTCTTTACAAAATATCAAATATTTTGAAAAAAAAAATAAATCATCAGGACTACGAGATAATGGAAAACCATCTACATCAAAAAAATCTTTAACAAGCTTTTCTAACTCCTTTATACCAATATTATAGTTGTCTTCATATTCTTTAAAAACTAGTCCCGTTAAAATAACAGCTGTTAAAAGTTCAATTTTCTTGGATAAGTCTTTCTCAAATCTTATATTTTTTTTTAAGTGATTAGTCTGACTTATGATGCAATTTAGAAAATTTTTTCGAAAATCAAATGTACTATCTTTTAAAATAATATCTACATTTAAAATCCAACTTATAACTCTAGCACTTAACGTAGAGGTCTCCCAGATTTTTTTTCTATATTTTGAATTTTTCAAAATCCAAACGTAGATAATTTTTTTCAATTTCGCATGGTCTGATTTTCTATCAATTAAACTGAGCCAGAAGAAATTATGCATTTGTTCAGTATTTTTTTTTTTATCTTCAATCCAAAAAATATTTGGATCAATCTCGCTTATTTCAAAAGATTGCTTACCGAATGATGTTATGATTGATAGCAAATAAGGATTTGGATTGTAGTAAACTTGTTGAGGTGTTTTAGTTTCTAATGATCTATTATAATTTTTAGATGTAAAATAAATTTTTTTAAAAAATTTTATTAGCATTATTTGGCATGCTACTAAATAAAAATAGACACCTTTAAGTCCAAACATTTATCAATTGTTTCTAAGAATCTCTATATTTTTTTTTAGGTCACCTTTATTTTCTTTAAAGACAGTAGACCCCGATACAAGTATATTTGCACCTGCATTCTTTGCTTTAGAACAATTTTCAAAATTAATTCCGCCATCAATTTCAACATCTACATCTAAATTTTTTTCATTGATCAAACTTCTTATAGATTTTGTTTTTTCCAAAACTTCCGGCATAAATTTTTGTCCACCAAAGCCAGGTTCCACACTCATAATTAAAACTAAGTCAACTTGATCTAAATGTTTTTTAATTAAATCAATTTTTGATTTAGGCTTTAAAGAAATACCAACTTTTTTATTTTGGTTTCTTATAAGTTCTATTGTTTTAGAAACATCGGAAGTAGCTTCAGGATGAAAAGTAATGATGTCTGCGCCAGCATCTGCAAAATCTTTAATAAAATTATCAACTGGTGAGATCATTAAATGAACATCAAATGTTTTCTTTGTAAGAGGTCTTAGTTTTTTAATAACTTCAGGCCCTATAGTAAGATTTGGAACAAAATGCCCATCCATAACATCAATATGAATGTAATCAGCACCTGCTTTTTCTAAAGCAATAACCTCATTACCCAGCTTGCTGAAATCAGCAGATAATATTGAAGGTGAAATTTTAATTATACCGCTCATAATTTGTTTATATTTTAAACTAAAACTTTGTCAAAAAAATTAAGGTATTAGTTGAATAACTGGTAAAGTTGTCTTGAAAAGTCACTCTCAAGGGGAAATGCTAGCATTCCCCAGACATCATATCCCAAAATATATGGCATGGCATAAAATCTAAATAGGTAGAAAAACCATGCAACATATAGAGCGATAAATGGACCAAATAAAAAACTAGGTGTTATAAATTTAAACAAATTAATAATTGGATTAGTATATTTAACGAAAACTCTCATGAAAAAGAATGTAGAGTCTTCTCTTTGAAAGATATTCATGAATGCTCTGCCTATTAAAGTCCACATTATGGTCCCTAAAACATAATCTAAAACAATTGCCCAAGTAGGTATCATACTTTTAAAATATCATTATTTAGGTAAAAAAAAAGGGGCGAAAAATTCGCCCCTTTTAATTTTAAATTATTGTTAATTAGTGTTGCTTACCAAGAATAGCCTTACCTGTAGGTATCCTTGTATCGTCTACTAATTTTTGTATAGCTGGGCTAGGTTCTTTAGTCATTAAACTGACCACAACCATTACAACCAAACAAATTGGTGCACCAATTAAACCAAATCTTAAGTGGTCAATACCTAAGAATGGAGTGTTAACACCACCGAATATCGGCACAGAGAATTTCGGGAACACCCACAATAAGTATAATGTTCCTGAACCAATTCCCGCTATGATACCGGCGATTGCACCAGCTCTAGTAGCTCTCTTCCACCATACACCAAGTACAAGTGGGAAGAATAAGCC
>MDSW01105097.1_pt1 | contig 16004 bp, 18 predicted proteins | sample 811171 | NCBI WGS metagenome assembly MDSW01 (sample SAMN05326641, study PRJNA326480) | marine metagenome | isolation source: seawater | place: Atlantic Ocean: North West | collected 2012
AAATTTTTATTTGGGTAAAATATATTTTGAAAGTAATGAGTTTGTAAAATCTGAATCATTCCTAAATAACTTTATAAGTTATGCCGATACAGAAATTCTCTATTTTGGAGCGGTTAAAATGCTTACGCATATTGCAATGGAAAATAATGAGTATGATAAAGCTATAGAATTATTGGATAATGCGTTAAAGACATTATCAAAAAACGATATTATAGAGTTGAAATTAATTAAGACCTTAGTTTTAAACGACCAGGGTAAGATTGATAAAGCAAAAAGTCTCCTTGATGAGATAATGCTTGAAAAGAAACTGCCTCGGCACCTAAAGCAGAAAAGCGAAGAGATTATTGGAATGATGTAGAAAAAATAATGTTCTGTTGTAAAAATTAATCAAAGTTAATAATTTACTATGTATGAAAAGTGGGTTGGGAAACCCACTTTTCTTTTATAGAATATGAAAAATATTAAAAAAATAATAGATGCACATATGCCGTCTAATGCCGAGTTACTATCATTTAAATATAACCCGAGCTCAGATTTTATAAAGGTAGTTATTGATTCTAGAGAGGAGTTATCTATCCATGATACTGCCAGATTAGCTAGAAATATAAAAAATGATGACTATATTTTATCGAATTTCCCTAATGGTGTGAGGTTAGAAGTCGGTTCTCCTGGAGTGGGATCTAAGTTGGAAAGAGTTTTCCAATACAAAAAGAACATAGGAAGAAATATTGAACTAGTATATGATGATGGATCTGGAATTATAAAAAAAACATACTCTTTGATAGACGTCAAGAAAGATGGTATCGTAATTGAAGAGAATAAAAAGAATAATGATATTTTATTCAAAGATATAAAAAGTGCAAAAGTTAAAGTTTCATTTGATTAGTAATGAGGAGGAATTTTGGTTAATAGAGAATTAATAGAAGTATTTTCAGAAATAGCTAGAGAAAAAAATGTCGAAAGATCTGAACTAGCATCGATTTTAGAAGAATTGTTTTTATACATTATAGAAAGAGAATACGGAGATTCTTCGAACTGCAGTTGTATTGTTAATTTAGATAAAGGTGAAATCGAGATTTATGCTGAAAAGACTATTGTTGAAGAAATTGATGATTATAAAGTTGAAATCACCCTTGAAGAAGCTATGAAAAAGGAACCTGAAGAAGCTGATGGTCTCGCGGTTGGAGATGTATTTGTAGAAGTTGTTGATTTAACAGTCTTTGGAAGAAGGATTATAAATACTGCTAAGCATTTTTTTGCTCAGAAGCTACGTGATGTTGAAAGAAATTATATTTATGAAGACTATGCAAATAGAATTGGTGAGATAGTGATTGGAGTTGTCCATCAAGTTCAAAGAGATAATGTATTTGTGAATATTGATCAAGCTGAGTTGCGGTTACCCAGAAATGAACAAATACATTCTGAGCGTTATAGGAGGGGCGATACAGTACGAAGTGTAATTAAATCTGTTGAAATAACTTCAAAAGGTCCAGATATTGTTGTGAGCAGGAGTGATAATTATTTCTTAAATAAATTATTTGAGATGGAGGTACCTGAAATTGAGGATGGTATCATAGAGATAACTTCCATTGCTCGACAACCAGGTGAACGAGCTAAGATTATTGTGCAATCAAATGATAGGAGAATAGATCCCGTAGGTGCCTGTGTGGGTATGCGAGGCAGTAGAATACAAGCTGTAGTTAGAGAATTAAATAATGAAAAAATTGATATCGTTAACTTTAGCGAACAACCAGAGATATTAATCACTAGAGCGCTTTCTCCAGCAAAGCCAGTAAATCTTTACATTGATGAAGAGAAAGATTATTGCATTGCAATTTTTGAAGATGAAAATCTTGATTCTGCTATTGGAAGAAATGGGATGAATATTAATTTGGCATCGAGGGTTACTGGTTACAGAATTGATGCATATGGAGTTAATCAGTATAAAAGGTTACAAGATGACCAAAACACTGAGTTGATTGAAATAGATGGGATAACAGGCAATATCGCTAAATCATTGCAAAACTCCGGCATTAGGACAGTTTCTGATTTAATGGAAGCTGATGAGGAATCATTGTTAGAGATTAAAGGTGTTGCATCCTCAACAATTGAAAAAGTTTATTCATCAGTGCAGCAGTTTATTGAAAGAGAGGATCCTAGCTCGTTTGATGAGGATTCTGAAGTTGAGAAATCAATAGAAATGGATGAAGAGGAATAATTTTTAGAAAGAAAAAAAGATGCCAACAATTAGAATATTTCAAATAGCAAAAGAACTGAATATCTCACATACTGATATTATATCTTTTCTAGATACTAAAGGAGTAGATATAAAAAGTCATATGTCACCAGTTGACAGCGATACCAGAAACTTAATTATGGCAGAATTTGCGAAAGATAAAAAGCTTGTTGATAGATTTAGGAAAGAGAAAGTCAGAAGAGAAATTCACGATTCTAGATTAAAAGAAAAACAAGAATCACAGAAAAAACTTCAGTTACTAAGCCTCCAAGAACAAAGAAAAATTGAAAAGAATGAAAAAATAAAAATTGAAAAAGAAAATAAGGAAGTTTTAGATGTACCAGTTGATAGGGCAGATAAAAGAACCGGGGGGAGTAAAAGTGTTAAAGCTGTAAAGAAAAAATATACAACCCCAAAAAAACAGAAGCTTAGGAAAATTAATTTATCGAATATACAATCAGAAATAGGTCAACCTGGACAAATCAAGCAATCAAAAAGCTCTAATGACAAGAGGGAACCAGTACCTACTAGCGTTAAAACACAAGTTAAAGCGACATTGGCTGCAATAGGTACAAAGAAAAAGAAAAAAACATATAAAAAAGCAAAAACTAAAGATGAAATTAGTAGCCCTGATGAAATTATAAATTCAATAAAAATTCCCGAGTTTTCAAGTGTTGATGAACTTTCAAAAATTATCGATGTATCATCAAGCGACATTATTGCTTTTTGCCTTGAATTGGGTACTCTTGCTACTATTAATCAGAGATTAGATTGGGATATAATTGAGTTAGTTGCCAATCATTTCGATTATAAAGCTGAAAAAATACAAGATATATCTGAAGAAATATTTACTTTTGAAGATTCAGAAGAAGATAAGCAAAAAGCGGTTTCAAGGTCACCTGTCGTGACAGTTATGGGTCATGTCGACCATGGAAAAACAAGCTTATTAGATTTTATTCGTAATACTAAGATTACTGAGGGTGAGTCGGGAGGTATTACCCAGCACATTGGTGCCTATAAAGTAAAAATTAAAGAAAATAAATATGTCACATTTTTAGATACTCCAGGTCATGAGGCATTTACTGCAATGAGAGCAAGGGGAGCGCAGGTAACTGACATCGTAATACTAATTGTTGCTGCTGATGATGCTGTGATGCCACAAACTAAGGAAGCTATCAGTCATGCAAAAGCTGGAAATGTCCCTATTATAGTTGCTATCAATAAAATAGATAAGCCTGGTGCAGATCCGGATAAAGTTAAAAGAGAATTATCTGAAAATGATGTTCTAGTTGAGAGTTGGGGCGGTAAAGTACAGTCGGTTGAAATCAGTGCTTTAAATGGTGACGGGATTGATAGTTTATTAGATAGTCTTTTGGTAGAAACAGAAATACTTGATCTCAAATCAAATAAAGAATGTTTAGCCATTGGCACGGTAATTGATTCCAAGCTAGATAAAGGTCTTGGGCCCATTGGAACTGTACTAATACAAAAAGGAACATTAAATATTGGAGATCCATTCATTTGTAATGATTTCTCAGGTAAAGTAAGAAGTATAATGAATGAAAATGGTAGGCGTTTAAAAATAGCTGAACCATCCGATGCTGTACAGATTCAGGGATTCGAGTCAGTTCCCAAGGCTGGTGATTTGCTTGCCGCTGTAGAAAATGAAAAAGATTTAAAAAAGATCTCTAGTGAGAGGCAGAAAACAAGAAGAGAAATTGAGCAAAAAAGAATTTCATTCTCCCTTAATGAAATGTCTGCCTTAATTAAAGAAGGTTCAATTAAAACACTTCCAATAATAATTAAAGGTGATGTTGATGGGTCTATTGATGCGCTTTCTGAAAATTTAGTTAAGCTGAATAATGATGAAGTCGAAATTAAGGTTATCCACAAAGCTGTTGGAATGGTAACTGAGTCAGATGTGTTGCTTGCTGAAGCCTCTGGTGCTGTTGTTGTTGGTTTTGGTGTCCAAATTTCATCAAATGCAAAATTACAAGCAAGCCAAGCAGGGGTTGATATACGAATTTACAATGTTATTTATAATGTTGTGGATGAAATAAAATTAGCTCTCGAAGGTTTACTGGAGCCTGATAAGGTAGAAAAGGTTTTGGGTAAAGCCTTGGTACAGCAACAATTTAAAATACCAAATTTAGGTTTTATAGCTGGATCTAAGGTTACGGAAGGAATTATAAAAAGAAATGTTAAAGCTAGGTTGTTTAGAGAAGAAGAATTGATTGTAGATGGAAATATAGTTTCTTTGAAAAGATTCAAGGATGATATCAAGGAGATTAAGGAAGGTTTGGAATGCGGTATTGGTATAGAAGGTGCTAAAAAATATAAAGAAGGTGATATAATCGAGGCATATGAAATCGAGGAAATTAAAAGAACTTTAAAGTAGATAATAGCTTGAACCATAATAAGCCATATGATCGAATAGATAGGGTGAATAATCAAATTCATGATATACTTGGTGGCATTTTAAATAGAAATATAGATTTAAACTATCTTGGTTTTGTTACCTTTACTAAAATAGATGTTTCTAGGGATTTGAGAATAGCTAAAGTGTACTACAGTGTTATTAATCCAACAATATCATTAGAAAAATTAGATATAGAAATAAATAAGCATAGAAAACCATTTAAAAAGTATATGGGTCCTAAGCTATCAATGAAGCATACGCCCGATTTGAGATTTTATTATGATGATACGTTTGAATATACAGAATATGTTTCCTCATTAATGAAAAACATAGATACAAGTGATAATTAACATAGATAAGCCAATTGGATGGTCTTCATTTGACGTTGTAAAAAAAATAAAAAATATTACAAAACATAAAAAAGTTGGTCATGGTGGTACTTTAGATCCTTTTGCATCAGGAGTACTAATTATTGGAACAGAATCGGATACAAAAAAATTAACTAAGATTACTAATTCTGATAAAACTTATGAGGCAAAACTAGAACTAGGTAAGACCACAGCTACTCTTGATAGTGAAGGTGAGATAATACAAAGCGAGGAAATTCCAAAGCTTAAAATTGACAAAATTAATTCTGCTTTAAACTATTTCTTAGGAAAACAAAAGCAAGTGCCGCCAATGTATTCTGCTAAAAAGATTAACGGTGTTAGGCTATACAAACTAGCTAGGAATAATATTGAAGTGAAAAGGAATGATATTGATATTTGTATTCATAACATTGAGCTAGTTGAATTTACTAAAAATACTATAAAATTTATCGTTGAATGCTCAAAGGGCACTTACGTTAGGGTTCTTGGAAAAGATATTGCAAAAAAACTTAATACTATTGGATATTTATCAGCTTTAAAAAGAACAAAAGTTGGTAAATATTTAATTAATGAATCTCTATCAATTGATGGATTTCAAGATAAATGGAAATTTATAGATCAATAGAAGAGTTTCCCACATTAGATGGTAGCGTAATAACTATCGGATCTTATGATGGATTGCACAGAGGGCATTTTCACATTATAAACCGAATGAAGTCGATTGCCCATACAATGAAAGTTTCCTCTGTTGTACTTACTTTTGATCCACACCCCAGACACATTCTGAACAATAACGTATTAGGTCTCAGCCTGATTATGAGCATAGATAGGAAGATTGAAATTTTTGAGAAACTAAACATTGATAAGTTAATCATTTTAGAATTCAATGAAAGTTTAATGAAAATCAATGCTCAAGCTTTTATGGATGATATTTTGGTGAAATATTTCAAACCAAATTACATAGTTGCTGGTAGTAATCACCACTTTGGTCACAAAAGATCAGGAAATAAAAAATTTTTAAAAGATTATTGCAAAAACAATAAAATTGGTCTCGAAATAGTAAGGCCATTAAGTGATGGTAAAAATATAATTTCAAGTACAAGTATTAGAAATTTGATAGCTAATGGTTTTATAAGAAGAGCGAATTATGAACTCGGGTCAATTTTTGGATTTAATACAAAAGTTGTTCATGGTGCTGGCCGAGGCAAATACATAGAGTTTCCAACTGCTAATTTGGAACCAATTGAAGAAAATCAAATTTTGCCCAAAAAAGGTGTATATTTAACTAGATGTATTATTGATGGACTTAGTCATTATGGAATGTGTAATTTTGGGATTAGGCCAACCTTTAGAGAAAACGATTTAGTATTAGAAGTTCATCTTTTTGATGATTATTCAAAAAATCTGTATGACCGAAGTATTTGGATTGAATTTCTAGAGAGAATTAGGAGTGAGAAAAAGTTTTCGTCTGTTAGAGAATTAAAAAAACAATTATATATTGATAAAGATAAATGTCTTGTATTGAAAAACAAGTATGAATTAGGAGGATAAAATGCCTATAGCAAAAAAAGATAAAGAAAAAATTATAAAAAAATTTGGGAAAAATAAAAATGATACTGGATCTACTGAGGTTCAGGTAGCATTACTAACCCATAGAATTTCAGAATTAACTGAACACTTAAAGATACATAAAAAGGATAAACATACTAGAAGAGGCCTTGTGGCTTTAGTCTCGCAGCGAAAAAAGTTACTGAAATACTTAGTCCGCAGTGATTCAGATTCATATCTTAAGCTAGTAAAAAAATTATCAATACGTGGATAGAAAGAAGAATAAATAATGATAAATGTTGAAAAAGAAGTTGGCGGTAAAGTTTTATCGCTTCAAACAGGAAAAATAGCAAGACAATCAGCTGGCTCAATAGTATTAACGTACGGCGAGACAGTGCTTTTGATAGCTGTAAATGCTGCTAAGGAAGCTAGAGAGGATATAGATTTTTTCCCTCTGCAGGTTGAATACAGAGAAAAACATTACGCAAGTGGCAAAATCCCTGGAGGGTTTTTTAAAAGAGAGGCCAGACCAACTGAAGGGGAGGTACTAACTAGCCGCCTTACTGATAGGCCTATAAGACCACTTTTTCCAAAAGCTTTTAAAAATGAAACTCAGGTAATGATTACCGTACTCCAAAGTGATGGCGAGAATATGGCTGATACTTGGGCCGGTGTAGGAGCCTCTGCCGCCTTAATGGTATCTAATATTCCATGGCATGGACCAATTGCCACAGTACGTGTTGGACAGATCGAAAATAAGTTTATTTTCAATCCGACTCGCTTACAGCTTGAAGATTGTAGTCTTGAGCTTGTGGTCTCTGGTAACAAAGAAAATATCGTAATGGTAGAAGGAGAAGCAAACGAGGTAAGTGAAGCAGTGGTGGTAGATGCCTTAAAATTTGCTCATGGTCAAATTATTGAAATTATTAGTCTGCAAGAAGAGTTGGCTAATGGTGCAAATATAACCAAACTAGATGAGCCAGTTATAGAGGTTGATCAGGATCTAGTTGATGCTATTGACAGTAAGATTGGAAACCAAATTAATGATATCGTTAAAATTGTTGATAAGCATGATCGTGACACTAAAAAAACAGCTCTGACCAATGATGTTTTATCTTCATTAGAAAATAGTCATCCAGAAAAAGAAAAAGAAATAAATAGTATTATCGGTGACCGATTTAAAGAAACCATGCGAGAGATGATTTTAGCAGAAAGTGTGCGAAGTGATGGCCGCGGAACTAAGGATATAAGAGAAATTACAATTGACCCTGCGATTCTCAATAGAGTCCATGGCTCAGCTTTATTTACAAGAGGTGAGACGCAGGCATTAGTGGTAACAACTCTTGGTTCAAAGAGTGATGAAATGATAATTGATAGCATGGATGAAGATTATAAAAAGAACTATTATTTGCATTATAATTTTCCACCATATTGTGTAGGTGAAGTAGGAAGGATAGGTTTCACCAGTCGACGTGAAATAGGGCATGGGAATCTAGCTCAAAGAGCATTAAAGCCAGCCTTGCCAGAGTATGATGATTTTCCCTATACAATTCGAATTGTATCAGAGATTATGGAGTCAAATGGTTCATCATCTATGGCCTCTGTGTGTGGAGGTTCTCTATCTTTGATGTGTGCTGGAGCACCATTAAAAGGACATGTTGCTGGGATTGCGATGGGATTGATTACAGATGGTAAGCGTAACGCGATTCTAAGTGATATTCTTGGCCTTGAAGATCATCTCGGAGACATGGACTTTAAGGTTGCGGGAACTCGAAATGGAATATCTGCTATTCAACTTGATTTAAAGATTGAGGGTATTTCATTTGAATTGCTAACCGAAGCTCTTCAGCAAGCTTATGATGGTAGGATGCATATTCTTGATAAAATGTATGATGCAGTACCAGAGCCATATGAGCTGTCTCAATATGCGCCAAGAATACTGTCTATTCAAATAAATCCTGAAAAAATTGGTGGTTTAATCGGGCCTGGTGGCAAAAATATCAAAAAAATCATTGAGGATACACAATGTGAGATTAATGTTGACGACGAAGGTGTAGTTACAGTAGCTGGAAAGGACCCAGTTAAATGTGATGAGGCTTTAAAATTAATTGAGGCAATAACATTTGATCCTGAAGTGGGTATGGAGTTTGATGGTAAAGTCACTAGACTTATGACATTTGGTGCATTTGTAGAGTTCGCACCTGGCCGTGAAGGACTTGTTCATATATCAGAGCTAGAGTGGCACAGAGTAGATAAAGTTGAGGATGTTTGTTCTCCTGGAGATGAGATGAAAATTAAACTTATTAAAATAGATGATCAGGGGAGACTTGATTTTAGCAGAAAAGCTTTATTGGAAAAACCTGAGGGTTGGAAACCACCTCCGAGAAGAGATCGTGGAAATAATAGTAGAGGAGGAGGTAGAAAACCTTTTAAGGGTAGAAGATAATTATCCTATTATTTAATAAAATATGACATATATTTATTGTTCTATCCATTTTAAGGTATTTTAATCTACCATATTTGTGGTGTAAGGTATGGCACCTAAGATTTCTGAGCATTATCAAAACAGAGAGCCTTCTGCAATACGTAAGGCTCAGATTTTATTTATTGCGAGAAGAGACAGAGATCGAATAAATGCAATAAACTTAGCCATTGGAAATATATCATTGCCTATGCATCCCGTCATGATTGATGCAATGATGTCCCTTAGCAAAAAAGAATCACCATTCAGCCAAGGTATAGTGAAATATACACCTAGTGTTGGTTCTAAAGGTTGCCAAGAAGCAATCTTTCGTTCTTTAGATGCTGAATTAGGAAAAATTAATTTGGATGGAGTTAAATGTGTAATCACTGACGGGGGTTCTCAGGCTATGGAGTTGATGTTGCTCGGAGTTTGTGGTCCCTCTTCGACGAACCCCATTCTATTTATTGACCCTACTTATACTAATTATATTGAGTTTTGTAAAAGACTATCAATTCCCTATGTTATTTACTCAAGGAAAATTAAGAAAGATGGTACTTTTACAGGAATTAACATGAACGAAATTTCTGAAATAATTGATGGTAGTAACCCTAGTGGTATTGTAATCATTCCAGGAGACAATCCAACGGGGCAACAGATTTCCCAGAATGAGATTTTTAAAATTGCAAAAATATGTATTGAAAAGGAATTATGGCTAATAAGTGATGAAGCATATAGGAACTTATATTTTACAGAATCTGGCCCATCAAGTATTTGGTTAATAAATAATAGAGAAATACCTGGGATATCTGGAAGGAGAATAAGCATTGAATCTGCATCAAAAATTTGGAATGCATGTGGACTAAGAATAGGATCGCTAGTTACGGATAATGATTTATTTCATGAGAAAGTCGTATCTGAATACACAGCCAATCTATGTGCAAATTCGATTGGCCAATACATATTTAGTTCAATATTGAAATTATCAAAGAATGAAATAAGATTGTGGTTTGAGCATCAAAGGATTTATTATCATAATCTGATGGTAGAATTAAGGACAAATTTATTAGAAAAAATTCCAAATCTAATCGTGTCTAAACCAGAGTCAGCGTTATACATCGTTATAGATTTTAAAATGATATTTAATGAAAAGTTTGATGTAGAAAATTTTATTGAATATTGTGCCAAAATAGGTAAGACTAGAATGAATAATGAGTACTATACAATATTACTAGCTCCTATGACAGGGTTCTATTACAATAAAGCTGATGGAAAAACTCAAGCAAGAATTGCCATTGTAGAGTCAGAAAATAAAATTAAAATAGTTCCAGATATATTATCTTCTCTGATAAAAGATTATTCTAATTATATTGGAGTTAATTAATATTGCTACAATAATTTAAATTAATTAATATAAAGTATAAGTTTAAGTATTAATAAGAAATGAAAAGTGAAATAAAAAAACTATACTACTCTATCGGGGAAGTAAGCAAGATGGTTGACTTAAAGTCTTATGTTTTACGTTACTGGGAAACTGAATTTAAGCAACTTGCTCCTCCCAAAAACCGAGCAGGTAATAGAACATATAGACAAAAAGATATAGATCTAATCTTTAAAATAAAAGATTTACTTTATGATAGAAAATATACGATTGAGGGAGCAAGGTCTGTGTTGTCTTCAAAAAGTGAGACTGACAAAACTTCAGCAGATAAAAACTCTATAGCTATTTCGACTATAAGAAATGAACTAGAGAAGATAATTGCAATAATAAATGAATAACTCGGAGCGTGGCGTAGCCCGGTAGCGCACTGCCATGGGGTGGCAGGGGTCGCAGGTTCAAATCCTGTCGCTCCGACTTTATAAATTATAGATATTACAAATAATGGACAGTACATTTATCCCAGTAACGATTACATTTTTTGCATTTATTGGAATTTCATATTATTTAAATGTTATAAGATTATCTGTTCCTATCATCATGATATACTTTATCTACTGTTTCAGTAATTTTATAAAAAATGATCAAGTTGTATCTGTCAATCAAAAAATAATTAGAGAAAAAAGCAGTGAAAACATAAAAAACGACAATATTGCAAAATTAAACGACACTGCAACATATAAATTAGAATCGACTATCGATTTTGATAATATTCCAGTTGATCCAAAACCAATTGTTTCTTCATCGCCAAAGCCAATAGTAATTGATTCCAATTTAGTTTCTAAAAAAGATATAATAATCAATGAAAATAGCTCAGAATCATTAGTTATTACAGAACCTATTGATAAAGAAAATAATAAAAATTTAAAGCCAACTCTGAAGCTAAATGAAATAATGATTTGTAGAGGTATTTACAAGCGCAACCCAATTAAGCCAGGTGTAAAATTTATAAATAATGTTGATTCTCTTTTCTGCTATACTAAAATATCAAACAGTGGAAATAAGCAAGAGGTTAAACATATATGGTACTTTGAAAATAAAGAGGTTACTACTGTATCATACAATATCAAAACATCATATAATTATAGATCATGGAGTAAAAAAACAATATACCCAAACCAAACTGGAAAATGGAGAGTGGATGTTGTTACTAGATTTGGGGAGATTTTAGGGTCTCGAGATTTTTCTATTAATTCAATAAGTACTACTTACTAAGTAATTGTCAAAAAATATCATTCCATTATACATTTTAGTGTTTATTTCCTGCAATAGATCAGATATGCACGATACTATAAATATGAATTGGGAAATTCTTGATAGTGGCCTATCCAATGGTATTGTTCTTTATAAAGGGTACAACACAAAAATACCAATAAAAGCTTGGGCAGTTTTAATACCAAATAGAAAGCAAAATGAAATAAAAATATTAGTATCAAATGATCAAGATGGTTTAGATACTCCTGAAGATTTTGCTATTAAATTCAACGCTTCTATAGTAATTAATGGTGGGTATTTTTCTAGATCAGCAGATTTTGTCCATCATGTAGGATTATTAAAAACCAATAATCAACTAATTGAACCAGCTAGCAGTACAGTGCTTAGAGAAAACATTAGATATAATGTTGCTAGAGGTGCAATTAGTATATATGATAATGGAGAAATTGATATCGGATGGGCTTCAACAAAAAATGATTCTATTTTTCAATGGAACCTTCCAATTAATAATAGACCTGGAAAACCAGGAACACTAAACTATGATAATGCAAAATTTTGGGATGTTGCATATGCTATGCACGCAGGACCTGTTCTTATTTCTGAAGGTAAATTATTTATAACAACCGAAGAGGAGGTTTTTTTTAATACATCTGTAGATGGTGTACATCCTAGATCTGCGATTGGTTATAATGATGACGGAGATGTAATTATGATGGTCGTTGACGGTAGGCAGGTTGATAGTAGAGGTGTATATTTGAAAGAACTTGCTTTACTAATGAGCCAATTCAAATGTAACGAAGCATTAAATCTTGATGGTGGAGGATCAAGCGCGTTAATTGTTAATGGAAAATTAGTGAATCGACCTGCAGGGCTAAATACTCAAAGAGAAGTTATGTCAAGCATAGCTGTGATATCTAAAAACTAGTGAACTTTATAAGGTCGATATATGATTGGGTTATTAACCTATCTAAAAAACCTAATGGCAGTAGATCATTAGCATTAATTTCATTTTCTGAAGCATCATTTTTTCCAGTCCCTCCTGATGTTTTACTTATTCCTCTTTGTCTTGGTAATCGAAAAAATTCTCTAAATTTTGCAATAATATGTACTGTTTTTTCTATACTTGGAGCAGTTCTGGGTTATTATATTGGAAAATTGTTATGGTGGGATGTTCCGGGAATACAGTATTCTGGTCTAGCTAATTTATTTTTTGAATATGTTCCAGGAATAAATGATAATGGCTTTATTAGAATAAAAAACCTATATGACAATTGGGACTTTTGGATTGTTTTCACAGCTGGATTCACACCTATTCCATTTAAACTCATTACCATATCTGCTGGCACGTTTAATATTAATTTTTTTATGTTTGTTATAGCATCAGTGATTAGTCGCAGTGCCAGGTTTTTTATTGTTGCATTCTTAATAAGAGTTTATGGTGACCCTATAAGGAATTTTATTGAAAATTATTTTAACCTATTGGCGGTTATATTTACGATTCTTTTAATTGGTGGATTTATTTTAATAAAGTTTATTATTAATTGAGTGATGATTACCATGGTTACTGAATTTTAATAAAAAAATATTACTAATTCGATTCTAATCCATTGAAAGTCAAAAAAGTATTATTTAATTCTTACTTTTGTGTTTTGCAAGTGCTGCTACTATATTTAAGCCAAGAATATTGTTATGAATCATATGTTCGATAACCAAGAAATAGAAGAGGACCAGGAATGGTATGATGGTTTAGGACATCAAGATGAATCCGAAATGAAAGAGGCAATTAAGATACAAGATCCTATTTCAGCAATGACCTTATCTGAGCCAACAATAATTGATTTAGGGACAAACCTCAAGCACGTATTGGATAGGATGCAAGAAAATAAAATAAATTGCATTTTGACATTGAAAGATGGAGTCCTCGGTGGCATACTTACCGAGAGGGATATATTATTAAAAGTTACAGGAAAGGGGTTTGACTTAGATCTAACAACAATAGATGAATTTATTACTACTAACCCTGAATCAGTGACTACAGATGATCCATTAGCTTATGCATTGAATAAAATGTTTATAGGTGGCTTTAGAAATGTTCCTGTTGTGAATGATGAACTATATCCGATCGGAATAATAGGTATAGCAGATATTATTGCATCTATCGCAGATTATTTTCATAGTGATATAATTAATCTTCCACCATTAGATAAATTTGTTGACACAAATACTCAAGAAGGAGGATAGATAATAATCTATATCTCATCCTTCCTGAGTCTTTTATATTTTGGCAAAACTAAAAAAAAATAAAGAGTCGTTAGTTTACATTGGTTGGCGGGAGTGGATATCCCTAACAGATTTTAAAAATTTTTATTTAAAAGCAAAAATTGATACTGGTGCAGCTATGTCTGCTTTGCATGCAACCCATATAAAAGAATATGATTCTAATGGCTCGAGATATGTAAAATTTAGATTACATCAATCAAAAACATACAAAATGATTAAAAAACCTATTGTGGGTTATAAAACAATAAAGAATTCGTTTGGAAAAAAGCAGCTAAGGCCTCTGGTAAATATATCAATTAAAATTGGAAACAAGATTATAGATACTCCCATTACTCTTACCAGAAGATCTAGAATGACCTACCCAGTATTGATTGGTAGATCTGCATTGGGAAAAAATTACCGTATCAACCCAAAAAGGTCTTATCTGACAGGAAGAAATAAAGCCACACAAAGATGAATATCACAATCCTATCAAGAAACAAAAATTTGTATTCAACAAACCGATTGTTTAATGCAGGTACAAAAAGAGGACATAATATAATGATTGTTGATTACCTAAGGTGCTATGTTAATATAGGCCAAAATCAATCGGCAATATACTATGATGGTAAAAAATTAAATAATTGTGATGCTGTATTGCCTCGAATTGGAGCATCACAAACTTCATATGGTACAGCAATTGTTAGGCAGTTTGAGATGATGGGTAATTATTGTGTAAATACATCTGAGGGAATAAAAGCATCCCGAGATAAATTACGATCATTACAGGTGATGGCTAAACACGACATCGATATGCCTATAACCGGATATGCAAGTCATACAATGGATATTCATGATGTGATCGAAAAAGTTGGTAAGACACCCCTTATCATGAAACTATTGCAAGGAACACAGGGAAATGGTATGGTATTAGCTGAAACCATGAAAGCAGCTGAATCAGTCATGAATGCATTTAAACAAGTTGATGCGGATATACTAGTCCAAGAGTTTATCAAAGAATCGAGTGGTATTGATATCAGGGCTATTGTTGTGGGTGATAAAGTAGTAGCTGCGATGCAGAGAGTTGCTCCAGTAGGAGAGTTTCGTTCAAATGTACATAGGGGGGCTACTACGCAGCATATAGATTTAACGACTGAAGAAGAAGAAATTGCAATAAAATCTACTAGCATATTAGGCTTAAATGTTGCTGGAGTAGATTTAATGAGATCAAAAAGAGGGCCTTTGGTATTGGAAGTGAATTCTTCTCCTGGACTTCAAGGCATTGAGCTTTTGACTGGAGCCGATGTTGCTGGGGAAATAATAAGTTTTATTGAAAACACTGAAAAAGTTTAGTGAGTATTCCTAGGTTTCATCTTGCATTTCCTGTTCATGATCTAGATGTAGCAAGAAAATTTTATTCTAAAATTTTGGGTTGTATTACGGGAAGAGAGTCAGAAAGTTGGATAGATTTTAATTTGTATGGGCATCAAGTCGTAGCGCATTTATCCCCAGATGATTGTAAACCATCCAGGGTAAATCCTGTGGATAATGATGATATTCCCTCCAGACATTTTGGCGTAATACTAGAATGGAATGATTGGGAATTTCTAAAAGAAAAAATAAAGAATTTAAATTATCCCTTTTTAGTTGAACCAAAAATAAGGTTTAAGTCAAAACCCGGAGAGCAGGGAACCTTTTTTATTAATGACCCTAGTGGTAATGCACTCGAATTCAAGACATTTAAGCATGATTCAATGGTGTTCGAAAAATTTGAGTAAACTAAATTTGAGTAATGCGGAGTTATAAAATATTATCTTTTTTCTTTTTTGCTTTTATTGCTGCGCAAAATGATTTTAATCTAGAGGATTTAAACCCAGACTCTGAGACATATGGGCAAATTATTGGTCCTTCCTATTTTAATGACATGGTACGAGTGGTGGGTTTTTTTCATGAATACTGAGGGACATGTAGGGCTCGGTTCGGGCTCCTTAATGATATCTACCTAGATCTCCAATCGCAAGGGGTAGATGATGTAAAATTCATAGGAGTTGGTAAAGATC
>MDSW01182574.1_pt1 | contig 16003 bp, 18 predicted proteins | sample 811171 | NCBI WGS metagenome assembly MDSW01 (sample SAMN05326641, study PRJNA326480) | marine metagenome | isolation source: seawater | place: Atlantic Ocean: North West | collected 2012
CAACTGAGCAAACATTAGCTCTTTTATATTGGAATTTAATTAATTTGAGTATCTTTAAATTTGGTAAATCTTTCTTCAAACTCAAGAGTTATATTACCTATTGGGCCGTGTCTTTGTTTACCAATAATAATTTGAGCTAAGTGAGCAACTTCATTCATTTTTGCTTGCCATTCTGCATGCTCAACAGTTGCTGGACGTGGTTCTTTCCCTTGAAGATAATAGGACTCTCTATATACAAACATTACAACATCAGCATCTTGCTCAATTGAACCTGATTCTCTTAAATCGGATAATAAAGGTTTTTTATCATCTCTTTGTTCAACTGCTCTTGAAAGCTGAGAGAGTGCTAAAACAGGAACCGATAATTCTTTAGCTAAAGCCTTTAAACCTTGAGTAATTTCAGAAATTTCTTGAACTCTGCCGTCTTTATAATTTGAACCCTTCATTAATTGTATGTAATCAATAACAATTAAATCAAGCCCGTATAATCTTTTTATCCTCCTTGCTCTATTACTTAAAGCCGCAACAGAAATAGCCGGTGTCTCATCTATATATAAAGGTAGTTCAGAAATATTTTTCGAAGTTTCTATAAATTTATCAAATTGCTCCTCTGATATCTTTCCTCTTCTAATATCATTTGATTTAATTCTAGATTGCTCTGCTAGAATTCTTGTCGATAACTGTTCTGATGACATTTCTAACGAAAAAAAAGCAACTGAAGTTTTTTCACCTGATTCTTGAAATTTTGATGCTGCATTAAATGCTATATTTGTTGCTAATGCAGTTTTTCCCATTGATGGTCTACCAGCTATTATTATTAAATCAGATTTGTGTAGTCCTCCAAGTCTATCATCTAGTTCACTTAATCCAGTTGGAACACCCACAATTCCTTCATCGTTTTTGTAAGCACTTGATGCCATTTCAATTGTTTGCCTCATTGCTTCATCAAATTTGATTAGAGATGAACTAAAAGATCCTTTTTCAGCTAAATCAAATAAAGACTTCTCATAATTTTCAATTATTTTTTGTCCATCTGTTTTTAAATCATTTAATTTAGCCTGATCAATGACCTCTCCTGATATTTTTATTAATTCTCTTTTTACGTATAAATCGAAAATTAATTTTGAATATTCTATTGCTTGTCTAGATGAGGTTGAAAATTTTGTTATCTTAACTAAATATTCGGGCACATTGAGTTCGTCTTTCTCTTTATCGAAATAATTTTTCAACGTTATTGGGTTTGCCAATAAACCACCATAAATTAATGTTTCTAATGCTTCAAAAATTTTTTTATGAACAGGATCATAAAAATTTTTGCTTGAAATTATTAAATTTATTTCATCAAATATTTCATTTGAAAGCAATACTGATCCAATAACAGATTGTTCCGCTTCTATATTATTAGGTAATTCCTCTGCTTTATCTTTTATTATGTTTAAAGTTTGGGACATAATTTAAGATAATTATTTTTTATTAAATAACAAAGTAAAATATTGTTTGGGGAAAAAAATGTATAAACTTAGTTTTCCTCTTGAGATATAACTTTTATATTAATATTTGTTTGTACCTCAGAATGTAAGTTTAATATAACTTTATAATTTCCTAAAGACTTTATATCATTTACTGGTTGTATCATTGAGGGATTTATATATATATCTATTTCGTCCTTTATAATTTTTGATATTTCGGTAGGTTTTACTGATCCATACAATTCTTTATTTTCAGTTGCTAATTTTTTTATTGTGAAATCTTTGTTTCTAACTTTTTCCTCAATAACTTTAGCATCATTCCTTTTCTCGATGTCTTTTTTATTTAACTCAGCTTTTAATTTTTCAACCTCTTTGATATTTTCCTTAGAGGCATATAAGGCTTTTTTTTTTGATATTAGATAATTTCTTGCAAAACCCCTTTTAACATCAATTACTTCTCCTATAGAACCAACTTTTCTCACATTTTCTAAAAGTATAATTTTCATATTAAATTAGTGCTAAATTTCTAGCTCTTTTTATCGATAGAGATAAATCTCTTTGTTTTTTTTGGCTAACTGAAGTTATTCGTGAAGGTAATATTTTTCCATTTTCCGAAATATATCTTTTAAGTAGTTTAATATTTTTATAATCAATTACTGGCGCTCCTTTGCCAGATAAAGGACATTTCTTTTTAAATTTATATTTTTGATTTTGAAATATACTCAATTTTGAAAAATTATTTTGATTACTTTTTTTTTTTAAATTTTTTCTTTTCATTTATTTTTATTTCTTTATTTCTTCATTTTTTTTAAAATATTCAGTTTCAAGATCAAATTTCTTAACTTTGACTGTTAAAAACCTTAGTAAATTTTTGTCAATTTTTTCATTTTTTTCAAGTTCTTCTATTGTTTTGCCTCTACCCTCAATTTTAAAATGAAGATAATTACCTTTTTTGTTTTTTTTAATTAAATAAGATAGGTGCATGAGCCCCCAACTCTCAAATTTTATTATATTGCCATCATTATTTTCAATTATTTTTGAATATTTTTCCTTTAATTGTTTCATCTGGCTCGATGAAGTATCTTGTCTAGCAACTAATGTATGTTCGTAATAATTCATATTATTTCTTTTAAAAAATTGAGGATATACTATTATAAATTTTTAATTACAATATAAAAAAACACTCTATTTTTAACAATTTTATGTTTTCTGTAATCTTCCCTGGTCAAGGATCTCAATTAGTTGGAATGGCAAGAGAGTTTTATGAGAAATACGATTATGTAAAAGACTTTTTTCTACGAGCAGATGATCTTCTTGAAAAAAATTTAAGTAAAATAATTTTTGAAGGTCCACAAGAGGAACTTGATCTAACTATAAATACACAACCATCAATATTTTTAACAAGCTATTCAATTTTTAAGGTAATAGAAAATCAAAAAAAATTTAAAATTAAGAATGCAAAGTTCTATGCAGGTCATTCCTTGGGCGAATATACAGCTCTTTGTTGCGCAGATGCAATTAGTTTTGAACAAACTTTGCTTTTACTTAAAAGTAGAGCTCGAGCTATGCAAGAATCTGTTCCAAATGGACAAGGAGGCATGATAGCGATTTTAGGAGCAGATATTGAAAAAATAAATGAAATATTAAAGAATAATAATAGAGAATATAATTGTTATATTGCAAATGATAATACTATTGGACAAGTGGTTGTTAGTGGATCTGTTTCTTCTTTGGAAAAGTTTGGAAATGATTTAAAAAAAAAAAATATAAAATTTAAAAGTTTGCCAGTTAGCGCTCCTTTTCATTGTCCTTTAATGAGTAAAGCCACTTTAGAGATGAAAGAAAAGATTAACCTTACTGAATTTAAAGATCCTGTAGTCGATATAATTTCTAACGTAACAGCTGAGTCAACAAATCAATGTTCTTTAATAAAAAGTTTATTAATAGAACAAATTGAAAAACCAGTAAGATGGAGGGAAAGTGTAATAAATATGATTGAAAATGGTGTAGATAGTTTCCTCGAAATTGGTCCTGGAAAAGTATTATCTGGACTGGTTAAAAGAATTGATAGAAATGTTAAATTAAATCAAGTAAATAATTTAAATGATTTAGAAAAATTACAATATGATTGATTTACAAAATAAAAATATTCTAGTGACAGGTGCAACGGGAGTTATTGGAGGCTCAATAGTAAATAAATTATATAGTTGTAATGCAAATATTTTGGCTACTGGAACCAGAGAAGTAAAACTGGATAACTTAAAATTAAAATATAAAAATATTCATATAAAAAAGTTTGATATTTCTAATCACTCATTAATTGAAAACTTTGTAAATGAAGTTAATGATATTTTTAGCAATAAAATAGATATTTTAATCAACAATGCAGGGATAACTGCTGATAATCTAGCAATTAGGATGAAGGAGGAAGAGTGGAATAATGTTATAAATTTAAATCTAACCTCTACATTTATTATTACTAAATATGTAATAAAAAAAATGATGAAGAACAAAAATGGGAAAATAATAAATATCACATCTGTAGTTGGCCACTCAGGAAATATTGGCCAATCAAATTATGCTGCATCTAAAAGTGGAATTATAGGAATGACAAAAAGTTTAGCATTAGAATATGGTAAAAAAAATATAAAAATTAACTGCATATCTCCAGGTTTTATTAAATCTGAAATGACAGATAAAATTTCAGAAGAATTCAAAGATACAATTAAATCAAAAATTTCATTAGATAGACTTGGGGAACCAGATGATGTGGCAAACAGTGTTGTATTTTTATCCTCTCATTTATCAGACTATATCTCAGGAGAAACATTACATGTAAATGGAGGAATGTATTTTAGTTGACAAAATATAATAAATAATTATTAACAATTTAAACAATAAGGAAAAAATGTCTGAAGAAATTTCAAGTAAAGTAAAAAAAATAGTTGCTGATCATCTTGGTATTGATGAGTCAAAAGTTACAGAGGAGTCAAGTTTTATAGATGATTTAGGTGCTGATAGTTTAGATACAGTTGAATTGGTAATGGCCTTTGAGGAAGAATTTGGATCAGAAATTTCAGATAGTGATGCTGAAAAGATTCTTACCGTAGGAGACGCTGTAAAATTTATCGAAAATAAAGCAAATTAATTTTTTTATTTATGCCCAGCTTAAATAAAGGGAGTATGATTATTTTATCATCTCCATCTGGTGCTGGAAAAACAACCCTAGTAAAAAAAATTTCCAAAAATAAAAACTTTTCTGTTTCTATCTCACACACTACTAGATTGCCAAGACCTAATGAAAAAAATGGTAAAGATTATTATTTCATTTCAAAAAATTACTTTAAAAGGCTAATTAAAAAAGGTGAATTTTTAGAACATGCAAAGGTCTTTGATAATTATTATGGCTCATCAAAAGGATTGGTTACAGAAAAAATCAAAAAGGGTAAAAATATAGTATTTGATATTGACTGGCAAGGGACAAGACAAATTAGAAATAAGAATTTAATTTACAGATTATTGACAATTTTTATACTACCGCCTTCAAAAAAGGAGCTTTACACGCGACTTATCAAAAGAGAAAAAAAAAATATGAAAACTGTAAAAAAAAGAATGAAGGGTTTCACAAAAGACCTCTCTAGATGGACAGAATATGATTATGTAATAATAAATGATGATTTAAATAATTGTTATAAGAAAATAATGAAAGTAATAAGAAATAAAAAAAAGATAAGTTTTGACAGGGAATTTATTCAAAAACACGTAAAAAAATTATTGAATTAAATTTTCGTAAAATCTACAGATTTCTAAATATTTACTTACTGATATATTTTGAGGCCTTAAATTTAAATCTAGATTTAAATCTTCCGCAACGTTTTCAAAATTTTTAAACAGCTGCTTCATTGGTTTTTTTATCATTTTTCTTCTTTGATTAAAAAAAATATTTGTTACATGTTCAAGATTTTTGGGTTTATTAAAATATTCAATCTTATCTTTAGGTGTAAAAACAATCAATGAACTCCATACCTTTGGTATTGGATAAAAATTTATTGGTGGTATGTCCAAAACCTTTAATTTTGACATTCTCCAGGAAGTTAAAATTGATAATCTACCATAATTTTTTGAATTTTCCTCCGCTACAATTCTTTCTGCAACCTCTTTTTGAAAAACAAAAATAAATTTTGAAAAAAATTTGTTTAAATTTTTATAATTTATAAAAGATGTAAGTATTTTTGTAGAGATATTATATGGTAAATTGCCAAAAACTTTAATAGGCTCATCAAGTTCAAATTTATCATAACATTTTAGAATATCATCATTAACAATTTTTATTTTATCTCCAAATTTATCATTTAAAAATTTAGAAAGGTGGACATCTTTTTCTACAACAATTACTTTCTTTGGTTCTTTTTTTATTATTTCCTCTGTTAGATTACCTGTGCCAGGTCCTATCTCTAGAATTATATCTTTTTTTTTTATATCACCAGTATCTACTATTTGATTTAGAATTTTTTTATTTTTTAAAAAATTTTGACCTAAACTTTTTCTAGGTTTCATTTTTTATCTCAAATTCTCTACAAAATTCATTGCATAAAAAAAAGATGATGGATCAGATTTATTTTTTCCTAACATATCTGCATTTGGGCCATGATCAGGAGAAATTCTTATAAATGGTAACCCTAAAGTTATATTTATTGCATTAAATTTATAAAGTGTTTTTATAGGTGTTAATACTTGGTCGTGATACATTCCTATTACAATGTTAAATTTAGTTAAATTTTTCTTCATAAAAAAAGTATCTGCTGAAAATGGTCCAGAAATCAAAATCTTTTTACTTCTTAAATATTTTATAGAAGGTAGAATTATTTTTTCTTCTTCACTAAATTTATCCACAGTCTCACAATGTGGATTAAGCCCTAAAATTGCAATCTTTGGAACTTTTTTTAATTTACTTAAGTAAAAATTATTAATTTTAATAACATTATTTATTATTCTATTTTTATTAATTCTTTTTGTAACATATTTCAGCGGAATGTGTGTAGTTATAGGACTCACAGATAATTTATTATTATAAATTAACATAACTTCATCTTTTGATTTAGTTTTTTTTGACAAATATTCAGTTACACCCAAATACTTTTTATTTAAGAAAGTATTTTTTGAAATTGGTCCATTAATAAATACTGCACGATTTTTAAATTTTTTTAATATTTTTAAAGAAAGCTTAAAGCAATTTTGTATATATGGATTTGAATTTTTTGATATTTTATTAAAAATTTCTGAATATTTAAAATCAACATTTAAAATATTTATCATATTTTTTTTTGCATCTTCAACTTTAAGAATACAATTAAATGATATTTTAAAATTTAGAAAATTTAGTTGTTCCTTAAGTAAATTTTTGTTCCCAACTAATATAATTTTTTGTTTAAATTTGTTATTTTTTGAAAAGTATTTTCCAATTATTTCTGAAAAAGTACTGTAGGGTTCTCCTAAAACTATTACTATATAATCAATACTCATTTATATCTGTGTTTTGCTTAAGTTTTTTGTAAAATAAAAGCGAAAATTGATTTAATTGTTTATTTTTTTCGAAATTAATAAGTTCTTTTAATTCTTTTTCTAAATCTATTTTTTGCTTAATCTCTTTTTTATCGTTCAATTTTAATAATAAATAACCGTTTGGATATTTAATAGGTTTCGTTATAGAACCTGAACTCATTGAACTCAAAATTGCAACAAGATTTTCTGAAAGCAATGTTTCTTTTATCCACCCTAATTTACCATCACTATATGCACTATTAGAAATACTATATTTAGATACTGCAGCAGCAAAACCATTTGATTTGATAAAATTTTTAATTTCCATATTTTTTTCTTTAAAAGTTTCTTTTTCTACAATTTCAAATAAAATTTCTGATAAGTTATATTCATATTTTTTTTCATTAGAAATTTTATTAATTAATTTTGCCTTTAATTTTTCTTCATTAATTTTAACTGATTTTTCAAATTTACGAAATATAAGTTGACTCCATAATCTCTCATTCTTGGCTTTTTCTATTATTCTTTCATAACTTATTTTTTGTGATGATAATATTTGTTTAAATTCTTTTTCGTTTTTTGCTCCTTTAAATTTAAATAAATTATTCTTTAAATTTTTTATAAATTTCTTATCCTCATAATCTTTAAAAACTTTGTTTAATTCATGTTTTTTTATTATTTCTTGTATTAACGAATTTTCAGAAATTTTAGTAATTTGGCTTTTATTTAATTTTTTTAGATTGGGATTAAAAAAAATGAGATATTTTTTTTCTTGTTCAATATCAATGTTTGTAATTATTTCATCCTCAATTTTGAACTTTATTTCTATTTTTGCATAAGAATTAATTGAAGAAAAAATAAAAAATATAAATATAAATAGATTTGTTAATTTAAACATTTGACTAATTGTTTAATATATTTCCAATATTAGAAACTCCAATATCTGTGAAAGGAATAATTTTTATTAAAAAAGATATACTTTTGTTAGGTTCTAGATCACCATCATTATAAAAAGATTTATTATAATTTAAGTTGATAGATATACAATCTGTCAAGTATTCATAATTTAAATCATAATACTGAGTAAAGTCATCTTTTAAATTTTTTGATATTTCAAAGCCGATTTTATTTTCATTATCAATAAAATAATTACTTGTATTTTTCACACTTTCCTGATCACCAAAATCATTATCCTCTGAATAATAGTAAAAATTTGTTAAAAAGTTATCAGAATTAAATGCAATATTTAATCCGTCTAAATTTGAATATTCAAGATCTCTGTCATAAGAATAAAAATATTCAAGTTCTAAATCATCATTTATGTTATATTTTAACATTCCAAAAATATCAGACCTAGTTTTATTTAATTTTGATTTAGAAGGTAGATTTATATTTTCTTTAGATTTAATTACATTTGCTGTTTTAAATTCAAATATATTTTTACTATCGACTTTGTTTTTTTTGAACTCTAAACCTATGCTAACCGACTCACCTCCTTCAACTTGATAAGTTGAGCCAATTCTATTTAGACTAAAAACAGAATCATAATTTAATAAAACATCTTTATTAGATAAATTATCATTTCCATTTGGGCTGTACATAAATGATATGATTGGTTTTAAGAATTGATTATAACTTTCCGTTTTCTTTTCCATTGGAAGGCTTGCATCAAATTTTATTATTCCAAACAAATCATATTCAGCATTTTCGTTAAAATTTTTTGAATTTTCAGAGTAATTATTAGAGTTTTTCAATAATAGATCATAATTTGATTGAATACCTTTTGGGCTAATATAATCAAATGATTTAAAATGAAAATCATTAGTAATCACTGCTTCAGTTATATTTGTTTCGTAATGTTTATTGTAGCCATAGGAATCAAAATTAAATGAGCCATAGTAACTTTTTGGAATATTTAAGTTTTTAGAAAAGTTAAATTCAGGAAAAATATATTGATATCTATCATGGTAATTTCTAGATAAATCTTCGAAAACTTTAAAAGATGTATAGAGCTTCGAATCTGTAAATTGCCAATTTAAATCAAAATTTGAAACTAATAAGTTTTCATCTTTTATTAACGATGAAGTACTCATTAATTTGTGGCTTTTTAAATAATTGTCTCCTTTAACATCTTGTATATTCAAATCATAATTTATATTTTCAGAAATTGAGCCAATTTGATTATAAAAAAAATGTGATTTTGTACCCTCTTTTCCAACTAAAAAACTAAAATCACTCAAAATTTTTGAGTTTCTCAAAGCTTGCCTATACTCGTTTTGAAATAAAAAGCTTTTATCTACATAGTACCTTGGACTAAAAGTAATATCTTTGTCGATGGATAAAACTTTAAAATAAGGAAAATTAATAGAGGTACCTAAATTATTTGAACTAGTATACGAGGGTGTTAAAAAACCAGACTTTCTTTTTACACTTGGATCTGGATGGTTAAAGTATGGAAGGTAAAATACTTTATAATCGAATATTTTAAGCCAAGAGCCTTTATATTCAAATATTTTCTCCACTTTGTCATGATTAAATTCTCTTGTTCTTAATTCCCATCCTCTACATTTTTTATCTTCTATGTTACATGTTGAAAAGACAGCTTTATAGACTTTTAATTTATCATTATTAGAATAAGCGCTTCTGCCTTTTAGCAAAGGGTTATTATTTTCATTCCCAAAATAAGATTTTTCAAATTCTAACCTGACTTCTTTACCAGCTATTTCATTCGTTTTTAAATTTATCTGTATGTCATCAAATATATATTTATTATCATTTTTATCTAAAATAATCGCACGTTTAGAATAAATAATTTCATTAAAAATATCAAAAGTAAATTTTTCTTTTAGTTTATAATAATTATTTTCGTTGTCTTCAATTAATGCTTCACTCTTACTCGAAATATATTGCCTCTCTCTGTCATAAATAATATTTTCTGAAGTTAATTTATAGTTACTGTTAACTTTCATATTTGTATTACCAAGTGTAGAAATTAAATTTTTTTTTATTTCATAAATAACTTTATTAGCTTTTATAATTGTATCGTTATCTAAATCATAAAAATTTACATCATCTGTTAAAGTTAAAATTTCTTGTGATTTAATATATTCAGCATTTTTTGAGGTAATTTTAATATTTTTAAGTGGTAGGTTAAGTTCTGCATCAGTTGCGTATGTAATATCTCCATCTTCTTTTAATTTTATTTGTGAAGCATTGAAATCAATTTCTTCTGATATAGCATTTCCACATATTTTAAGAAAAATAATTACAAAAATTATAATTTTATTAATTTTCATTTACTCTAAGTAACCCGATATTACATAATAAAAATAACAACAAAAGAGGCATCCATACCGAAAGGTGTATTGGTAGAATCCCTTTATTTCCCAATAAACTTGCAAAATAATTTAAATAATAAACTAGAACAGACACAAATATACCAAAAATTATAGTAAAGAATTTTGATTTAATTCTTTTAAATTTATTAATAATTATAAAACCCAAGATAGTCATTAAAATATAAAATATTGGCATACTATATATTTTATTTAAATGAATCTTTATGTCTGTATTTGAATAACCAATTTTAAGATAACTATTAGATAATTTGTGTAATTCGTAAATATTTAGTGAATTTAAATTTGAAAATAAATTAGATATTATTTCACCTGTGAATGTAGAATTATACACATAACTTTTATAATTATTATTTATTCCTTTATTGTCTAAAATGTTAACATTTGATAATTGCCAATTTTTTGAAATTATAACGGCTTCATCAGCATTAATCGTATTTTTATTGTTATAGTATTTATCTGTTTCAGTGATTGTTAAAAATTTTAGTTTATCTTTATCAAACTTTTCAGCATGAATAATAAATATATTTTCATCTATTTCTTCTTTTATCCATAAACCATCATCATTTACAACCGCAAGATACTCATTAGTATTGGAAAACCTGTTCTTTATATCTAGGTATTGGTTCTTTAATTCTGAAGAAAAAGAGTAATATAATAGCAATAAAATTATGCCTAAAAATAGAGAAAATAAAGATAATATATATATAATTTTAAGTTTACTTACGCCATTTGTACTAAATATTTCTAATTCATTTTGCTCACTAAATTTCAAATAAAAAAATTTTATTGTAATTAGAAATATAAACGGAAATATTTCAAACATTACTGATGGTGCATTAAGAAAAGATAAATATATAATTAATTGAGTATCTGTATTATATTTTTCGTGAAACCTTATTTCTTCAAATATATTTATAATTACAATTATACAGAAAAATATTAAACTTACGAATAAAAAAATTTTTGTAAATTGTGAGAATATGTATGAATGATATTTTTTTAAAATCATAAGTAACTCAAATTGAATTTTGATTTGATAAATATCATAAAGTAAAAAAATAAAACAAATACAAAAGGTAATACTATAAATATTATTTCAACCATAAATGACTCAGTTATAAATTTATAGCTTAATTCAGAAAAAATTATTAAACAAAATCCAATTATAAATAAGAATGTTTTAAAATAATTTTGAAATATATTAATTTTTGATTTTAAAATAATTAGAGAACTTAAAAGTGATAAAATAATTATATATAGGGGTTGAATTATTCTTTGGAAAAATTCTTCATATATATCTTTAATTAAAAAACTATTTTCTTTTCCACATCTGATATTTTCATCTTTTCTATTGCTAAATAAATTTTCTAAACAATAGTATAAAAATAAACTGCTTGTTTCATTTAATTTTTTTTCTTTTCTTGTTTTTGAACTTAAAGAAGCTATTTCATATGTTGTCTCTTTAAAGCCAAGGTTGAAATTCCCTTTTTTATCAATGTTTGTTATTTTACCATCGTAAAGTTTAAAGTTATACCCTTCAAAAGTTTTAATTAAACTACCTTTGCTAGCTATTATTATTTTATATTCGTTTTCATTTATTTTCTCTTTGATATAGATTCCTTTTAGTTCACCATCTACATTATATTCATCAGCGTAAATTGTAAGATTATTCATCAAATTTGAAAATTTTTTCTCTTGAATTAATTTTGGAAAAAATTCAATAGAAGAATTTTTTAAATATTGTTGTCCAAGATTTTGTGTGTAAGGTACAACTATTGTACTTAAAATTAGTTGCAAAATGACAAAAATTAGAGATATTTTACCAATAAAATTTATAAATGTAATTTTTTTAATACCATTTGTCCAAAAAACTAAAATTTCATTATTATCTTCATATCTATTTATTATTATAAATAAGGTTAAAAAGTACGTGAAAATTAAAAGTTTACTAAAAATTTTAGGTATTGTTAAAATCGAATAATAAAAATAAACTTTAATAGCGTGACCTTCTTCTGATACAATATCTAAAAGATTAACACCTTGAATGACCCATATTATTAACGTTATAGCGGCAGATGAAAGTATAAAAAATGAAAAAATATCAATAGATAATTTGCGATATATTAATTTATTCATTGAAATTAGTAATTTAATTAATATACAACATTATCTATTAAATATTTCAAAAAAATGAAGCTAAAATTAGATTTTGTAAATAAAGTACCTAAACTAGCCAAAGATAATGAGGTTATTTTAATAAAAGATAAGATTATCAAAAATAATATTATTAAATCTCTAACAAAATCTATATTTACTAATAAATTGTTTACTGAGAAAAAATTCCTAATTAAAAATTTAAATGATAAAAACTATATCTTTGTAAATAGTGCTAAAACCAAATCTTCACTTGACTATGAGAGATTAGGATCAGAATTATATATTTTTTTGAAAAATAACAACATTGAGAGATCTTTTTTAAATACAGACACGTCATCTATTATTAATACACATTTAGAAAGATTTTTACATGGTGCTCAACTAAAATCATATGAATTTAATGTCTACAAATCTGACAAATCCAAAGATGTAAATATTAGTTTAAATTTAGTAGGCAAAAAATATAAAAAAGCAACTTTGTTAAGAAATAAATTAAACGCGCTTTTAGAAGGGGTTTTTCTTACTAGAGATTTGGTATCTGAACCTGGGAATGTTTTACATCCCGATGAATATGCAAAACGTATAACTAAATTAAGAAAATTTGGATTAAAAGTTACCGTATATAATAAAAAAAAATTAAAAAAGCTAGGAATGAATGCTTTGCTTGGAGTGGGTCAAGGTAGCATCAGAGGATCATATTTAGTAACTATAGAATGGAATGGTGCAAAAAATAAATCTAAACCACTTGGGTTTGTTGGAAAAGGTGTATGTTTTGATACTGGGGGCTATTCACTAAAACCAGCAAAATTTATGGAGGACATGACTTATGATATGGCAGGCTCAGCAACTGTCGTGGGGTTAATGAAAACACTTGCACTTAGAAAATCGAAGGTTAACGCAGTTGGTGTTGTAGGCTTGGTGGAAAATATGGTAAGTGGTAATGCTCAAAGACCTGGTGATATTGTGAAGTCTTATAGTGGTAAAACTATTGAAGTTTTAAATACTGATGCGGAAGGTAGATTAGTTTTAGCTGATGCTTTAACATTTACTGAAGAAAAATTTAAACCTCAGTTCATTATTGACTTAGCTACTTTAACTGGTGCTATAATCGTTTCTCTAGGTTCAGAGTATGCAGGTCTTTTTTCAAACAATGATAAAATATCAAAACAACTAATTGATGCAGGGAAAAATGTTGATGAAAATCTTTGGAGAATGCCTCTAAATGAGAATTTTGATAAATTAATAAATTCAAAAAATGCAGACATGCAAAATATAAATTATGTAGGTGGAGCAGGATCTACAACAGCAGCTCAATTTTTACAAAGATTTATTTTAAATAAAACTCCTTGGGCACACTTAGATATAGCAGGTATGGCTTTTTCGAAATATGGAGGAGCACTAAATTCAGGTGGCGCAACAGGGTTTGGTGTAAGATTATTAAATCAACTGATAGAAGAAAATTATGAGTAATATAGAGCAAACTCTCTCAATAATAAAACCAGATGCAGTTGAAAGAAATTTAATCGAAGAAATAAAAGATATTTTTAAAAAAAATAATTTGAAAATAAAAGAGGATAAAAAAATTCATTTGACGAAAGACGAAGCAGCTGAATTTTACAAAGTTCATCAATCTAAGCCTTTTTTTGATGATTTATGTGCATATTTATCCTCTGGCCCAATTGTAGCTATGATTTTAGAGGGTGAAAATGCTGTGTTATTTAACCGAGAATTGATGGGTGCGACTGACCCTAAAAAAGCAGCAGATAAAACTATTAGAAAACTTTATGGAATATCTATAGACAAAAATTCTGTTCATGGTTCAGATTCATTAGAAAATGCAAAAAAAGAAATAGAATTTTTTTTTAAGAGCTAATTATATCTGTAAATTTTTATTATAGCTTCGGAAAAAGCTTTGTACTCTAAAATTTGAGTTTTTTTCTTTAAGACGTCAATTTTATCACTTTTATCGATAAAAAAACTTTTTTGTATTATTAGTTTGCCGCTGTCTAACTTCTCATTAACAAAATGGACAGTACAACCAGTTTTTTTTTCATTATTTTTGATAATCTTTTCAAAGGTATTCAACCCTTTATATTTTGGCAATAAAGATGGATGAATATTGATTATTTTTTTTCCATATTTAAGTAAAAAATTTTTTGAAACTATTTTCATATATCCAGCTAAACAAATTAGAGAAATATTGTGGTTTTTCAACTTAATTAGAATTTCATTTTCAAAATTTCTTTTTTTCGTATTTATAACCAAATAAGGTATGGAGTTTTTTTTTGCGTGTAATAAACCTTTGGCACTTGAGTTGTTACAAATAACTAAACTTATTTTTACTGGAAAATTAGGGTTACGAGAATTACTAATTAAGTGTTTTAAATTCGAACCATATCCCGAAATAAAGACACAAGCATTTTTTTTTACCATTTTATCGAATTGTAAAGGTTTATTTTTTTGTTATTTTTTGTTATATAACCAATTTCGTAAGGTTTATAATCTTTTGTAAAATATTTTTTAATTTTTTTTACATTTTCTTTTTTTACAATCAAACAAAAACCAACACCACAATTAAAAGTTTTTAACATTTCGAGATCTGATATATTTTTTGTTTTCAACCATTTAAATATTTTTTTTGTTTTAATTTTCGAAAGGTCTATATTGACACATAAATTATTTGGAACAGATCTTGTAATATTCTCTATTAAACCTCCACCAGTAATATGCGCTGCAGAGTTTATCAAATTATTTTCAACTAATTTTAATATTTCTTTAGTATATATTTTGGTTGGTTTTAATAGCTCTTTCTTTAAAAAATTTGAAACTTTATTTTTTTTTATAATTGATCTTATTAAAGAATAACCGTTAGAATGAATTCCGCTCGAAGGAATTGCCAAAATTAAATTTTCTTTTTTTACTTTTTTTTTATTCAAAATCTTTTTTTTTGAAACAATACCTACACTGAAACCAGCTAAGTCAAATTTATCTTTGGTATAAATTCCTGGCATTTCCGCAGTTTCACCTCCAATTAATTTACAGTTAGAAATTTCACATCCTTTCAAAATACCTTTCAAAATTTTTTTAACTTTGATTAAATTTATTTTTCCTATTGCAATGTAGTCTAAAAAAAATAATGGTTTAGCACCTTGGACTATTAAATCATTTACACACATTGCCACTAAGTCAATTCCAATTGTGTCAAATTTGTTAAATTTATTTGCTAGATCTATTTTAGTACCTACACCATCTGTACAAGAAACGATTAGGGGATCTTTAATTCCTATATCACTTATGTCAAAAACTGAGCCAAAAGATCCTATATTACTTGTATTAAAAGGGTTATCCGTTTTTTTGACATTTTTAGTCGATATTCTTGCGATGTGATCAACAAACTTATTAGCTATAGAAATATTTACGCCACTTTTTTTATAACTATTTTGTATTTTTTTCATTAATAAAAATGATAATTAGCTA
>MDSW01077665.1_pt1 | contig 16002 bp, 12 predicted proteins | sample 811171 | NCBI WGS metagenome assembly MDSW01 (sample SAMN05326641, study PRJNA326480) | marine metagenome | isolation source: seawater | place: Atlantic Ocean: North West | collected 2012
CTGGAAGTGTTTGTACAACTAGAATTCAAACTGGTGTAGGCTATCCTCAACTCAGTGCGGTGCTTGAGTGTGCTGATGCTGCTCATGGACTTGGAGCACATATAATTGCTGATGGGGGTTGTACAAGTCCAGGTGATGTAGCAAAGGGATTTGGAGCTGGAGCAGATTTTGTAATGTTAGGAGGTATGCTTGCAGGGCATAAAGAAGGCGGAGGGGATATAATAAAAAAAAATGGAAATAATTATATCGAGTTTTATGGATCCAGCTCTGAAGAAGCAAATGAAAAACATTATGGTGGTCTTGCTGATTATAGATCTTCAGAGGGGAAGAAAGTAAGTATTCAATATAGACCATCTATAGATAAAACAATTAAGGATATTTTAGGTGGTATTCGAAGCAGTTGTACGTATGTTGGTGCACCAACCTTAAAACAACTAAGTAAGTGTACTACTTTTGTTAGAGTTAATAATCAATATAACGATGTATTTGGTAAGATTTGATTAATAGCCTATTGCAAGACCATCTTTTCTCGGGTCTGAGCCACCAATTAAAATTCCTTTCTTTTTATCGATCATAATTGCTTGTCCCCCACCAATAGCTTCTTCAGTTATTTCAACATTATGACCAAGTTTTAATAATTCTTTAATAGTGGATTCAGAAAATGATTTCTCAATTTTAAGTTTTCCATTTAATGAAAATGCTCTTTGTAAATTAATAGCTTCTTGTACGGTTAAATTAAACTCATAAATATTTTGTAAAAGATGTGCCTGACCTATTGGTTGATATTGTCCGCCCATAACACCATAAGACAAAACTGTCTCATTATTATTATCTGTTAATAGACCAGGTATTATAGTATGTAATGGCCTTTTATTTGAGTCAATACAATTTGGATGTCCTTTTTCTAACCTAAAATTTACTCCTCTATTTTGGAAAAGAATACCAGTTTCTTCCGAACAAATAGCACTTCCAAAAGCATGACAAATGGAATTAATAAATGATACAGAATTTAGATCTTTATCTATAACTGTTAAGTAAACAGTTTCAGGGTGTGATGTAACATATGCATTTTTGGACTCATAAACTTTATTCAATTTAATTTTATTCTTCATTTTGTTTATCAGTCTTTCACTAATTAAAGAATTAATATCAATTTTTGAAAAATTAGGATCACCTAGTATAGTTTCTTTTATTTCAAAACAAAGTTTTGTTACTTCTGATTGAATATGAAATCTTTGAGTATCTAAATAGTTAATATTATCCCAATCAAATTTTTCTAACAATTTCATCATAAGATGGACAATTATGCCTGGTCCATTAGGAGGACATTGGTGTATAACAAAATCTTTGTAATCTGAAATTAAAGTGTCAGAAAAAATAGTTTTTTGATTATAAAAGTCTTCATGAGTATGAGTTCCACCTAAATTGTTAAGACTTTTTACCATGTCATTTGCTATGTCTCCTTGATAAAAACCTTTAGAGCCCTTTTTACCTATATTCCTTAATGTATTAGCTAATTTATAGTTTTTAAATTTTGTCCCAAATTTAGGTGCTTTATTGTTAATTAAAAATTCATTTCGTGTTATTTGATTTTTTTTTAATTTATCTTCATTTTTTTTCCAATGATATGCTTCAATTTCATGTACTGGAAAACCCTCTCTTGCATAATATTCCGCTGTTTTAAATAATTGTGCAAAATCTAATTTTCCAAATTTTTTATGCATTGCATACCATGCATGTACTGCTCCTGGTATTGTGACAGAGTGAGGACTAAGTAATCCAATTTTATTAATTTTATTTTTTATGAAATAATTAAGATTAGCTTTTTGTGGATTGATACCTGAGCCATTTATTGAAATTGGCTTTTTATTATTCATATTTATAATTGCAAAACAATCCCCCCCAATACCTGTTGAGCCAGGTTCTATTACTGATAAGACTGCTGAAGCAGCAATTGCAGCATCAACAGCATTACCTCCTATTTTAAGTATATTAATTGCTTCTTGAGAACTTAATGGTTGTGAAGTAGCTACCATTGCATTATTAGAAAGCACGTTAGATCTACCTGGATGGTAAATTTTTCTCATATTTAAGCAATTTTAATATATGTTTGACAAAGCAATGCATAGAATTTAATAGCCCATTTATTATGAAAGTTAAATGCTCACTAAAATCAGCTAAAACTAGGGATAAAGACTGTAAACTAGTTAGAAGAAAAGGCAGAATTTATGTGATAAATAAAAAAAACCCTAGAATGAAGGCCCGTCAAGGTTAATAGTTTTCTGCAATAAACTTTTCAGCCTCTAAAGCAGCCATACAACCCATTCCAGCAGCAGTTACTGCTTGCCTGAAAATTTTATCTTTAACATCACCAGCTGCAAAAACACCTTTTATACTTGTTTCAGTACTATCAGATTTTGTAATTATATAATTTTCATCATCCATTTGGATTTTATTTTTAAAAAGAGATGTAGAAGGATCATGACCAATAGCTATAAATGCTCCTGTTGCCTCAACTATCCTTTCACTATTATCATTAATATTTTTTAGTTTTATTTTATTTAAAGATAAAGGTTCTTCTGAGCCTATGAATTCTTGAACAACATGACTCCATATTACGTCTATTTTAGGGTGGTTTAATAATCTTTGCTGAAGAATCTGTTCTGCACGTAGTTTGTCTCTTCTATGCACCAAAGTAACTTTTGATGCAAAATTTGTCAAATAAAGTGCTTCTTCTACAGCACTGTTTCCTCCACCAACAACAATTATATTTTGGTCTTTAAAAAAGAATCCATCACAAGTTGCACAGGCGGAAATGCCAAAACCTTTGTACTTATTTTCTGAATCTATATTTAACCATCTTGCTTGTGCCCCAGTTGCAATAATTACAGCTTTTGACTCGAAAGATAATCCTGAGTCAGTTTCTGCTAAAAAAGGATTATTACTAAAACTAACGTTGTTAACAATGTCGTTATGAAATTGTGTACCTACTTTTAGTGCTTGTTCTTTCATTTGTTCCATTAACCAAGGTCCCTGAACAACATCTCCAAATCCAGGATAGTTTTCAACATCAGTAGTTATTGTGAGCTGTCCACCTGGTTCAAGTCCAGATACAAGATGGGGTTTTAAATTAGCTCTAGCAGCATATATTGCTGCAGTATACCCTGCTGGCCCTGATCCAATAATTAATACGTTTGTTTCAATTTTTTTTGTCATAGATTAAATATTGTGTTTATTAATTAATTTTCAACTGGCCAGTCAGTTTTGAAAGATACATAATTTATTTGTATACAGCGTCTCTCTTTTTTAATTTCTTTTAATTCTAGCCCATGCCACGTGTCTTGACCTGATGAAAAAAAATAACCATTATTATGTATATACTTAATTGTTTTTACTAATTTAGAATCATTATCATAAAGATCAGTGCCTAAATTTTGAGACTCTTCATAAGGATTTGCCCAAATCATCATGGTCATAAGTTTCTCAGAAATATCTTTATGTGGTTTTAACCAGAAACCTTTTTTATCTCCTATGATTTCTAATCTTACGAATGAATTACTTAAATCTTTATTAATTAAATCGCCTATTTTTTTATAATAATTTTTTTTTTGCAGTTCATTAATTATTTTTGTTAGATTTGGATAAGATTTACTATTTTTTACATCTATAAATAGCCTTAATTTTCCATCTAATCCCTGTCCAGTATGATCAGCGGCTCTAGTACCATCATAAGCTCGATTTCCAGCTGGTATCATTGAATACGAAATTTCATTTAAAGCATCTTTATTTAAACAATTTGTCATTTCCCAATGTTCAAAAGGGTAATTTGAAAAACTTATATTATCCAAGTTCATATATTTTCTGCTATTATTTTTGTTTTAATAATTTTAGCAATTCTTTCTGATTCATTCAAGAAATTGTATTTCCAAATTTCTAAATGTTTGATATTTTTAAGATCTCTTGTTATGCCTAATGCAGTGAACTCTTCATGAAAATTGGATATTCTTTTACTTTGTCTTTTAAAAGGTAAATGATGAATATAAATTGGCTTACCTGAAATTGAAGCCTCACTTATCATTGATGTTGAGTCAGAAGTAACAATAAAAAAAGAAGAATCTTGAATAGCATTTTCATATGGATTTTTACCTTCTCCAGTCCAAATCGAAGCAATACTTTTTAACTTTTCAATTATAATTTTTTTAACTAAATTTGAAGTTCTTCTAGAAGTTATAACCTTAAAATTAAGACTTAAATCATTTTTTTTTAATTCTATTATTTTTTCACATAGTTTATTGGCTTCAGCAAAGTCAAAGTTATAATGCTGATTGTCTCCACCAATTATACAAGATACTGATCTAGGTTTAGGGGATTTATTAACTTTTTTAAAATGATGTAATGCACCAACTGAATTTAAAACATTACTTCCATAAAAATTGTCATGATTTGGACTTACTACATAATCAAAATTTTTTGATGATATTTTTGGATTTTGAATATGTATGTTCAAAAGTTTATTAAATTTTTTTTTACAAAATAAAGAAAAATATACACTTTTTCTTCCACATGAAATCAAAATATTTGGTTTTTCATTTTCAGGGATTTTATTTTTAAAAATCCATTTATAAATTGGCAGTAGTCCTGGTTGAAGTTTGTTCCAAGGAAAAATAAGTTCTGTTTGTATTTCAAAAATATTATTACTTATTTGGCTTGATAAGCCCATCACTTGACTGATCATACCTTGAGAACCATCTGTTACAGCCCAAATTTTTAGTTTATCTAAATTCAAATGTACTTTACTGATTTTATTGTATACGATTTTTGACCTTTAGGACTATTGATTTCTACCACATCATCAATAGTTTTATTTATAAGACCTCTTGCTAAGGGACTGCTAACTGATAATTTAAAATTTTTAATATCAGACTCATAATCCCCAACTATTTGATACGTAACTATCTCACCATTTTCATCATCTTTTATTTCAACTGTTGCACCAAATTTAATTTCATCACTTTTTAAACTTTTGACATCAATTACCTCAGCGCGAGTTATAGCACTTTCAAGATCAGCAATTTTACCCTCTATTAAACTTTGTTGTTCTTTTGCATATTGATATTCAGCATTTTCTGATAAATCACCATGACTTCTAGCTTCCGCAATAGCAGCAATAATATTTGGACGGTCTTCATTTAGTAATTTTTTAAGTTCAAATTGAAGTTTCTCAAATCCATTTACTGTCATTGGTATTTTATTCATACAACTATGATGATGTAATTTTATGTTAAGTCAATATTTTTAGATTAAATCTTGTAAACTTCTAACTTTTAGAGAGTTATTTTTCAAGTGTTCAATTGTATCTACTGCTACTTTTGCACCTGCTATAGTTGTATAATAAGGTATATTGAAAGTTAATGCTGTTCTTCTTATACTATAACTATCTCTAATTGATCCTTGAGTTTTAGTAGTATTAATTACTAAATCAATTTTGTTTTCTTTGATGGAGTCGACGATATGAGGTCCTCCCTCTTTTACTTTATTAATGGTTTCAACATTTAAATTATTATCATTTAAAAAAATTGAAGTTCCTTTAGTTGCAACAATAGTAAAATTTAAATTTATTAATTTCTTTACTATATCCAAAATAAATTTTTTATTATCATCATCAATTGATATAAATACTTTTCCTTTCGATGGTAAATTAGTTCCACATGCAATTTGACTTTTTGCAAAAGCTGATAAAAAAGTACTATCAATTCCCATAACTTCACCAGTTGATTTCATTTCAGGTCCAAGAACTAAATCTACACCATCAAATTTATTAAAAGGAAATACTGATTCCTTAACATTATATGTTTTTAATTCTTCATAATCATTTTTATTTAAAACATCATCTAATAAATCACCTGTCATTACCTTAGCTGCTATTTTTGCAATTGGAATTCCTCTAGCTTTGGCAACAAAAGGAACAGTTCTACTTGCTCGTGGATTTACTTCTAAAACATATACATCATTGTTTTTAATAGCTAGTTGAGTATTCATTAAACCAATAACATTAATTTCTTCAGCAATTTTTGATACCCATTTTATGATCTTATTTTGAATTTTTTTTGAAATTGAAAATGGAGGTAAGGAACAAGCACTATCCCCAGAATGAATTCCAGCCTCCTCGATATGTTCCATAATCCCAGCAATAAATACATTGCCTTTACTATCTCTAATCAAATCTACATCTATTTCAGTTGCATTTTCTAGGTATTGATCAACCAGAATTATATTATTTGATGAAGCTTCAAGCGCACTTTTAGTAAAAGATTCAAGGTGTTTTTTATTATATGCTATTTGCATTGCCCTTCCACCTAATACATATGATGGTCTTACTAAGACTGGATATTTAATTTCCTCAGCAATTTTAATAGCTTGATTTAAATTTTTAGCAAACCCATTTTTTGGCTGTTCAATTTTTAATTTATTTAAAATTGCACTAAATCTATCTCTATCTTCAGCTAAATCAATTGCTTCTGTAGTAGTTCCAAGAATTTTTATTCCTTCATTTTCAAGTTCATTCGCGATTTTTAGAGGAGTTTGACCACCAAACTGAACAAATATTCCAAGGACTTCACCTTTTTCATCCTCTTTCTTATATATCTCCAATACACTTTCAGTTGTTAAAGGTTCAAAATATAATCTATCTGCAGTATCGTAGTCTGTTGATACTGTTTCAGGATTGCAATTTATCATTATTGTTTCAATTCCTTTTTCTTTTAGCGCATAAACAGCATGTACACAGCAATAATCAAATTCAATTCCTTGGCCTATTCTATTTGGACCACCACCAAGAATAATAATTTTTTTCTTATTTGTGGGATTTGACTCACAATATGATTTATTATGAAAATTCCAATCATAACTGGAATAAAGATATGGAGTTTTTGATGTAAACTCACCAGCGCATGTATCTACTAATCTAAAAATTGGTTTAATTTTATTTTGATGTCTGAAATTTCTTATATTTTTTTCAGAAATATTCTTAAGTTTTGCAATTTTTTTATCTGTAAAACCATTTTGTTTAGACAGCAATATAATTTCTTTTGATAATTGATTATCTTTGATCAAATTTTCAATTTCAATTATTTTTTTTAGCTGATATATAAACCACTTATCATATTTTGTTATCTTATTAATTTCTTTTGGATGTATATCTAAACGAAGTGCCTGCCCAATTGTTAATAATCTTTGTGAAGATTGAATTTTAAGATCTTCTATAATTGATGTTGTATTTGTATTATCTTTTTGAGGTACATCTAAACCATTTAAACCATATTCAAGAGAACTGAAGCCTTTTTGAAGACTTTCATTAAATGATCTACCTATGCTCATAGTTTCACCAACTGATTTCATAGATGTGGTTAAATTTGAGTCAGCACCTGCGAATTTTTCAAAGGTGAACCTTGGAATTTTTGTTACAACATAGTCTATAGTAGGCTCAAAACTTGCTGGTGTTGTTTTTGTTATATCATTTTTCAGCTCATCTAGCGAGTAACCAACCGCTAATTTAGCAGCGATTTTAGCTATTGGAAAACCTGTTGCTTTTGAAGCTAGAGCAGATGATCTACTTACTCTAGGGTTCATTTCAATAACATTTATTTCTCCATCCTCAGGATTTATAGCAAACTGAACATTTGAACCTCCTGTATCAACACCAATTTTTTGTAAAACTTTAATACTAGCATTTCTTAAAATTTGATATTCTTTATCGGTAAGTGTAAGAGAAGGGGCTACAGTTATGCTATCTCCTGTATGTACACCCATAGGATCTATATTTTCTATTGAGCAAATAATTATACAATTGTCTTTGTTGTCTCTAACAACTTCCATTTCAAACTCTTTCCAACCAGATACAGATTTTTCAATTAAAATTTGATTTGTAGGACTAGCATTTAACCCTCTTTGACAAAGTTCTGAAAATTCTTCATCTGTATACGCAACTCCACCACCTGTTCCACCAAGTGTAAAGCTTGGTCTTATAACTAATGGTAATCTTAATCTTTCTTTTACATCTAAAGCTTTTTTTAATTCCTCAACAATTACACTCTCAGGACACTTTAAACCAATTTCTCTCATAGCATCTTTAAATTTTTGTCTATCCTCTGCCAATTCAATAGCATCTGGATTAGCTCCAATCATGTTTACTTTATATTTTTTAAGTATGCCTGATTTAGCAAGATCCATAGATACATTTAAAGCAGTTTGACCGCCCATAGTAGGTAATAAAGCATCAGGTTTTTCTATTGCAATTATTTGTTCAACAAAATCTCTAGTAATTGGTTCAATATATGTTTTGTCAGATAAATCTGGATCAGTCATAATAGTTGCTGGATTAGAGTTAACTAAAATTACTTCATAACCTTCTTCTTTAAGTGATTTACATGCTTGAGCACCAGAATAATCAAACTCACAAGCTTGACCTATTACAATTGGACCTGCTCCAATTATTAAAATTTTTTTTATATCTTCTCTTCTAGGCATGTTTCTTAACTAAATTGTAAAATTCTTTAAATAGATATGCGCTATCATGAGGTCCTGGACTTGCTTCTGGATGATATTGAACACTAAATACTGGATGTATTTTATGTTTTATACCTTCATTGGATCCATCAAATAATGAGACATGTGTTTCTTCAACTTCATCGGGTAAGCTAGATCTGTCAACTTCAAAGCCATGATTTTGAGATGTTATTTCTACATTATTATTTATTAAATTTTTAACTGGTTGATTTGCGCCTCTGTGACCTTGATACATTTTTTTTGTTTTTGCTCCTAATGCAAGACTAATTAATTGATGTCCCAAACAAATACCAAAAATAGGAATCTTCAGATTTATCAGTTCTTTTATAGTTGGAAGTATAATTTTTATTGTAGCATCAGGATCTCCAGGGCCATTTGATAAAAATATACCTTTAGGTTTTTTATCTAAAATTTCTTTGGCATTACTAACTGCTGGTAAGATTGTAGGATTAAAATTTAAATTTTTTAGACTTCTAAGAATATTTTGTTTTATACCAAAATCTAAGCATACAATTGGAAAATTTTCATAATTTTCTTCTTTAATATTTTCTTTCCATAAACCATTATTCCAAAGATATTCTTTTTTCGTAGAGACTAGAGTCGCAAGATCTAGGTTTTCAAGTCCGCTCCATTTATTTAATTTTTGTTTTAAATTATCCAAATTTTCTTTTTTTTCACCAAAATGAATCAATGCTACTTTCTGAGCTCCTTTATTTGATAACTTTCTTGTCAAATATCTTGTATCAACTCCAAAAATACCTGGAATATTATTATTATCTAGAAAAGAACCAAAGCTATTATGAGCTCTCCAGTTTGAATATTCTTCAATTGATTGATTGATAACACATCCTTCCGCATAAATTTTATTTGATTCTAAGTCTTCATCATTAGTGCCTACAATACCAATATGTGGAAAAGTAAATGTAATGATTTGTTTTGCATATGAAGGGTCAGTCAATGTTTCTTGATAACCTGTTTGAGAAGTATTGAAGCACAATTCTCCAACTACTGATTTAACTGCTCCTAAGCCTTGTCCCCATAATATTTCACCATCTTGAAAAAATAAAGCAGCAGTTGGAGGGCGAAGGTATTGATTTTTAAAGATATCCCGCTGCATTATTTGTTAAGAAATTGTGGTTTACTAGGCATTTTGAAAACTTTAGTCAAGGATTAGTTGAAATTGCTAATAACAGTTATATTAATGATTAAAATAAAATTAATCGATTCTAACAGGTAGAGATTTATGAGTTTAAGAAATAAAATTGAAGAGGATTATAAAAAATCTATAAAAAACAAAGATCAAAAAAAGGTTAACACCTTAAGACTAATTAAAAGCGCTATTAAGGATAAGGACATTTTAACAAGATTAACTTCAAAAGATGGTATCACAGATCCTGAGATACTTTCTTTATTAATAAGTCTTATAAAACAAAGAAAAGACTCAATAGAACAATTTCAAAAAGCCAGTCGTGAAGATTTGATAAAAAATGAGCAAATTGAGATTGATTTAATTAATCAATATCTACCTGATCAAAAAAATGAAGAAGAAACTGAAAACATAGTAATCGAATTGATTAAAAGTAATAACATGAACAATATAAAAGACATGGGAAAACTAATGGGTTTGATTAAAAGCAAATATTCTGGAGAAGTAGATATGGGATTAGTTGGGAAAATAGCTAAATCTAAACTAGGTAATTAATGGCTTTTAATAAAACTGATCTTGATAATATAAAATCAAAAATACCTATATCAGGAGAAATAGAAAAAAAAACAAAACTGATTAAGAAAGGTAATGATATTTGGTGCTGTTGTCCATTTCATAATGAAAAAACACCATCATGTAAGATAAATGATGATTATGGTACTTTTTATTGTTTCGGATGTGGTGCTAAAGGCGATATATTTACTATTTATCAAGATCTTTTTAATTATACTTTTTTAGATGCTGTGAAAGAATTGTCTGAAAGAGCTGGAGTTAAAATAAATTTTAGCAATAATTCTAATTATAAAAAAGACGACGATGTTATTAAGATTTTAGAAGAAGCTACTCAATGGTTTGAAAAAAATTTAAATTTAGAAAAAAATGATTGTAGAAATTATCTTGAAAAACGTGGTTTATTTGATGAAACAATAAAATTATTTAGATTAGGCTTTTCTTACAATAAAGAAAGTTCCCTATATGAATATTTAAAAGGGTTATCTTTTCAAGATGATGAAATTTTGAAAAGTAATCTGGTTAAAAAAGATAAAAATAACAACTTTAAAGATTTTTTTTATAAGAGATTAATATTTCCTATAATCAATATGCAAAATAGAGTAGTTGGCTTTGGCGGACGTGTTCTCGATAATTCAAATCCTAAATATATAAATTCTCCCGAGAGTGATTATTTTAAAAAAAGAAACATTTTATACAATTTAAATTTAGCAAAAGATGTAGCTAGGCAAAAAAGAAACCTACTTATTTGTGAAGGCTATATGGATGTAATTTCTTTGTATCAAAATAATATTAAAAGTGTTGTCGCTCCATTAGGAACGGCTTTTACTGAGGAACAATTAAAATTATCTTGGAGATTCACAAATAAACCAACAATATTATTTGATAGTGATGAAGCAGGTAAAAGAGCATCTTATAAAGCTGCACTTATGTCTTTACCTTTTTTAATACCAAACAAATCAGTTCAGTTTGTTAATTTACCAAATCAAACTGATCCAGATAGTTTTTTGAGAAATAATAGTTTTAGTGATTTATTGTATGTTTTAAAGAAGCCAACTAAATTAATCGATTACATTTTTTATACTTCGATTAGTCAAGTATCTCTTGAAGATGCTGATCAAAAAATCTCTTATGATAAATACCTTGATGATCTAGTTGATAAAATTAAAGATAAAAAAATTCAATATTTTTATAAAAGAGAATTTAAATCTCTTTTTTTTAGCAAGATTAGAAACAAAGATAACAAAACCCACATAAAAAATATTTCAAATAAAATAACTTCATTAAAAAGTAAACAAATTAACTCATTCATTGCTAGTGCTATTAATCATAAAGAGATTCGACTTCAAATTATTGATATATTATTAAAAAAAACTGAATTGGATGAGATTCAGAATATGATTGTTATTGAAATGAGTAAAATCGATATTAATTCTACTCAAACTCAAAGTATCTTGGAAAAATTTAATGACAAATTGAAAAATTACATCAAAAATCATGTCCTTGTAGACAGTGTTTATCAGCTTTTTCCATATTCTAGGCCAAAATATGATATTGATAAGGCCATTGTAGAAATAGAAGAATCTTCAAATAATTTAAATACAAGGCTTTCAAATTTGAAAAAAATAAATAAAAGCCTAGATACTTTCGAAGAAAATAGTTCTTCTTTAAATTGGCAGGATTTAAAGAATATATCTAGAGAGTTAGAAGAAGATTATAAAGATACTTAATATGGCAAAAAAAAACAAAAATTTGATCAAAAAGAAAATCTCAAAAAAAACATCTTTAAAAAAGAAAAAAACAATAAAAAAAGTTTCTAAAAAATCTTCAATTTCAAAAAAAAAATCTAAATTAAATCAAACTAAACCAAAGACAAAAATTAAAAAGAAAACAAAAATTTTAAATAATAATAAAAAAAAAGTTGCAGTCAAAAAAAAGAATATAAAAAAAAAATTACCTAAAAAAACTAAGGTAATAAAAAAAGAAAAAAAAGTATTAGTAAAAAAACAAAAAAAAGTAATTTCTTTTGATGATTTTATCGAAGATATAATTACAAAACTTATAGATAAACATAAGATTGATGGTATTTACACAAAAAAAATTATTGAAAAAGCTGTTCCAAAAAAATTTAGAATTCCTGAAAATGTTCTAAAAGTTACGGAAGTTCTCATAAAAAATAAAATAAATATAATTTCTGAAGATAAAGCTGCCGCATTAATTAAAGCTGCAAAGGAAGAGAAATCTAAAAATGATGATGAAAATTCAGATGAAGAAAAAAAACAAACAGGTAAAACAGATGACCCAGTAAGATTGTATTTGAGAGATATGGGTGCAGTAGAGCTTCTAAGTCGTGAAGGTGAAATTGCAATAGCTAAAAGAATTGAAGCTGGTCGTGAAAAGATGATTGGAGCTATATGTGAAAGCCCAATGACTATTCGTTCAATAATAAATTGGAAGGATTCAATAAAAGATGGCACCATGCTTTTGAGAGATATTGTGGATTTAGAAGCAACTTACGATATGTCAGATATAGGAGAAAGCAAAATAGATGATACACTTAAATTAATTGAAGGTGCAGCAGAAAAAAAAGATAAATCTAAAGATAAAAATAATAACTCTAACGAAGATCATAATACAGAAAATCCTGATGCAACAAATGAAGATGATGAAGAAGAAGATGGTTTGAATGTTTCTTTAGCAGCAATGGAAGAAAAGTTAAAACCAAAAGTTTTAAAAGACTTTGACGATATTACAAAACTTTTTAAAAAACTTCAAAAATCAAGTTTGGATCTTATTGGTTCAGAGATTAAAAATACTACAAACTATTCTTCATTAGAAAAAAAATATAAGAAAATACAAAAAGAAATGGTTCTAGCTATGAAAGCAGTTCATTTTAATTCTTCCACAATTGAAGCATTAATGGAGTCGCTTTATGAGTTAAATAAAAAATTATTAGTTAGAGAAGGTAGAATGTTAAGACTTGCTATTAGTGAAGGTGTAAAAAGAGAAATTTTTATTGAGCAATACTTAAATTTTAATTTTGAGAAAAATTGGATACAAAATCTTTTAAATTTAAATGATAAAAATTGGGAAAAATTTATTAACAAGAATCATATTGAAATAAATAAATTAATTGAAGAAATCAAAGAAATCCAAGAAGCATCTGAACTTCCATTACCTGAATTTAGAAGAATAGTAAGCACAGTTCAACAGGGTGAAAGATCAGCAAACCGAGCAAAAAAAGAGATGATTGAGTCAAATCTTAGGTTAGTTATTTCTATTGCAAAAAAATATACAAATCGAGGATTACAATTTTTGGATTTAATTCAAGAGGGTAATATTGGATTGATGAAGGCAGTTGATAAATTTGAGTACAGAAGAGGCTATAAGTTTTCAACATATGCTACCTGGTGGATAAGGCAGGCGATAACTAGATCCATTGCGGATCAAGCAAGAACAATAAGAATCCCAGTTCATATGATAGAAACAATAAATAAAATTGTCAGAACAACAAGACAGATAATGGCTGAAATCGGAAGAGAGCCAACACCTAATGAACTAGCTGATAGATTGCACATGCCTTTAGACAAAGTTAAAAAAGTACTTAAAATTGCCAAGGAACCAATTAGTTTGGAGACCCCTGTTGGCGATGAGGAAGATAGTTCATTAGGAGATTTTATTGAAGATAAAAATGCTCTTATACCAATTGAAGCTGCAGTTAAAAGCTCATTACGTGATACTACTACAAGTATTCTCTCTTCTTTGACTCCCAGAGAAGAAAGGGTTTTAAGAATGCGCTTTGGTATAGGTATGAATAGTGATCATACACTGGAAGAAGTTGGACAACAATTTAGTGTTACAAGAGAAAGAATACGTCAAATTGAAGCCAAGGCACTCCGAAAGCTAAAACACCCTACAAGAGCAAGAAAACTTAAAACATTTTTAGATGAATAAATGGAACTAACCCTGCTAGGAACAGGCTGTCCAAGTGTTGATCATAAACGTTTTGGACCTTCAAATCTAGTTACAACAAAAAAAACAAAAATTTTAGTAGATTGTGGCTCAGGAATAACCCAAAGACTTCACAAGCTTAAAATATCTTCAGCAAATATTGATGCATTATTTTTTACTCATCTTCATTCTGATCATGCTGTTGACCTATATCAATTAATAATCTCTTCCTGGCATTCTTATAGAATTAAACCATGGAAAATATATGGACCAAAAGGCACAAAAAAATTTGTAAAAAAAATAATGAATGCTTGGGCTGAAGAAAGAAAGTTAAGAATCTCATATGAGGCTAGAGCATCTGCTAAAGCTTTTAAAATTGATGTTTTTGAATTTAAATCTATAGGTAAAATAAAAATTAAAGATATAAAAATTCAATATTTTGAAGTGGATCATAAACCTGTAAAATTTGCTTATGGCTTTTGTTTTACAAATAAAAATAAAAAATTGACAATCAGTGGTGATACCAAACCTTGCGAAAATCTAATGAAATATGCCCAAAAATCAGATGTATTATTGCACGAAGTGTTTATTGAAGGAGAAATTTTAGAAATAAATAAAATGCGAACAAAAAAAACCCTTCATAATGTCAAAAGTTACCATACAACATCATCTGAAGTTGGGAAGGTAGCATTTATTTCAAGAGCAAAAAATTTAGTTTTAACACATTTTGTGCCTACAAGATTTAATAAAACCAGATTAAAGAAAATAATTAGAAAAGACTATGGTAAAAATCCAATAATTGGTGAAGATTTGATGACTATCAAAATTTAAATAACTTATAATTATTGGTATTTAGGTAGGTAATCACTATGAGCCTCAATCATTTTGTCTGTCATAGAATATATTTCATCAATTGTAAGATTTGCTGCAGTTAATGGATCCAAAAGAGCCGCATGATAAATATGCTCCTTTTTTTTGGTAATTGCTGCTTCAGCTGTTAGAATTTGAACATTGATGTTCGTTCTTATTAATGCAGCTAAGTGTTCAGGAAGCTTACCAAATTTTTGTGGAGTGTATCCATCAGAGTTAATCAAACAAGGCACCTCAACACAACAATTAGATGGTAAATTATCAATATAACCATTGTTCATAACATTAGCATTAATAGTTACGTCACTATTATTAACAATTCCATCTATAATAAATGAAGCGTATTCATTACTTCTTTTTAAAGGTTGATTATAAATTGGAGTCATGTCTTTTTCTAACTCATTCCAAATTTTAATATTATGTTTGCAACGATCAATATATTCTTCGATTGGAATTTTATATTTTTCTATAACGTCTTTCCTATTTGGTTTAATAAACCAAGGCACATATTCAGCAAAATGTTCACTTGACTCTGTTACAAAATAACCAAAACTTCTCAAAATTTCATATCTTACTTTTTCGTGAAGTACTTTATGAGAATAACTTGTAGCTTTTTCACTTCTAGAAGATAATTTTTCATCATTAACTATTTTATCTGCAAGATCTTTCAATCTTGGATATAAATCTTCATTTTTGCTTCCATTTATTTTTTTCTCAAATGTTTGATAAAAAGCCATATGATTAATTCCCACACAGAGATAATCAATATCTTTAATATTTTCTCCTAAATCTTTGGCCAACATTTCTGCAGTACCTTGAACTGAATGACATAAACCTAATGTTTTAATTTCAGGGTATGAATTATTTATAGCAATCATGTTAGCACACATAGGATTAAC